>Ga0326727_10020353_pt1 | contig 13188 bp, 10 predicted proteins | sample MB2enrmetagenome_FD_207643 | JGI IMG/M metagenome (GOLD analysis project Ga0326727, IMG submission 207643) | Lab enriched peat soil microbial communities from McLean, Ithaca, NY, United States - MB29MY | ecosystem: Environmental > Terrestrial > Soil > Wetlands > Peat | place: USA: New York...
CTCCTTATAGATGGGAACACGGTATTCCGCGTTGATGACCGACTGGAAATCGCCGCCGGGTCTAGTGGGAACGAACTCGACCAACGGAACCGATACGGCACCTGTCAGAGGCAGCCCATTGGGGCCAAGTCGTGTTGGATCGGTGAAGCCGATGGTCGTGCTCGTCGCGTAAGGGATTACCACAAAGGGCGAAATCGTATAAAACTCATAACCTCGCACGTCGTTTTCACCGCCCAGATAGAAGCGGCTGTAGTTAGGAGCGGTCTTCCCCCCATAGCCCGTGATGTCCGCCGCAAGAAGCCGGAATCCGATAACATTGCGGTGCTTGTAGGTTGGATGAAAATACGTCATCGTAAATGTGTTGCTGAATGAGTTGACGTTTCCCTGCAACGGGCCGCCCTCGAAACTCATGCCGTAATAAAAACTTCTCCCTCCCGTCGGGTTGAGGGGGCTGTTGACCGTGTTGTAGGTTATGGAGGGTGAAATCTTGCTCGAACGAATTCCGTTGAGCGCGGACGGCCCCGCAAGGCTCCGGAAGTTGCTGAATTCGAAAAGCAATTGGGCAGCCTGGCTAAACGCGGTGATGTTCGTCGTGGACCATCCGTAGGTGACCCCGATCCGCGCAAACGAGAACTTCCTCATCGGGTAGCTGGCAAAAATCGTGAAGCCCTTCGAATCCGTATTGTAGTTTTCCTGCAAGGCGGGATTGATGGCCACCTGCTGGCCTACCAAAAGCCCGTATTGGCGCGCGGTGTTGTAATCGTACCGGTTCGAAAATATCGTAAATCCCGACGAGATGGGACGGTCGAATAGGTAGGGTTCGGTAAACCCGAAAGTGATGCCGCGCTGGATGTCGCCAATATTCGCCGAAAGCGTAAGCGTTTCCCCGAGTCCCAGAAAGTTGTTTGTTTGATAGGAGAAGCCGACAAAGGTGCCTGCAATTCCGCTGACGCCGCCCGAAAAACTGATGGACTGCTTTCCCTTCTCATGGACCTTCAGCTTGATATCGACGGTTCCTGCCTTGACGTTCCGCTTCAGCTCCGCATTCTCGGGCTTGATCGTGTCGAAATAACCCAGTTGGTTCAGGCGCAGAATGCTCATTTCCCACAGGCGGTTGTTGTAAACCTGGCCCTCGTCGAGCAGAATTTCGCGCCGAATCACTTTGTCGCGTGTCGTCGTGTTGCCGCTGAACTCGATGCGCCGGACGAAGAACTGTTTCCCTTGGTCGAATTCCCAGATGAGGTTGACAAGCTTCTTTGCGTCGTCGATTTCCGTGCGCGGCTCCGCGACGAAATCGATGTAGCCGAACTCGCCGTAGAGCTTTTTGTAGTTGTCGATGGATTTGCGAATCTTTTCCGCTGAAAAGATATCCCCTTCTTTCAGGGGAAATACTCTTTTCAAAACTTCCTGTTTGACGACCAATCCCTGGTCCGGGTCGGAACTGCGGAAGGAGACCGCGCCCATCCGATATTGCTCGCCCTCTTCGATCGCGACTGTAATGTCTGTCGCCTTGCCATGTTTACTGCCCACCACCGGCCAGGGTCCAGGAATTCCGCCCCGGTTTACGTCCACGGTTTTGACGTCTTTCGCCGTGACGGAAACTTTGAAATAGCCGTTGTCGCGATAGAGTCCGCGGATGCCCACTTCGACGTCTTCGTCGAGCTTGTCCGCATCAAAAGTCTTGCTGCCAATCGGAATTGTTATGAAAGGGAGGAGCAATCCAATGGGGCGGTCGTGGCGCATCGCCCGCAGAAGCCTTCGATCGGAATACACTTTGTTTCCCTCGAAGGTGATCTTGCCCACTTTCACTTTCGGGCCCTCGTCAATATTGAAAACGAGCTTGACGGCGTTGGTGGCGGCGATCCGTTCGTAGGTTGGCTTTACGGTGGCGAATTGGCGGCCGTGCGAGGCTAGCAGCGCCTTGATCAATACTTGCGCGCGCTTGATCTTCGTGGGGTCGAACTGGCTCTCCACGGACAGTCCGATCTTCTTGTCCTTGAATGCATCCAGAATGTCCGACTCCGTGATGGACTTCATCCCCTTGTACTCAATCCGCCGGATGATCGGCCGCTCTTTCACGTTGAAGACCAGAATTTTGGCGTTCGGCTGGTCCGGGCTGTCTTCCACTTCCAACGTGATGTCCTCGAAGAACTGCGAGTTCCAGAGCGCTTGAAAGTCGCGGCGCGCGCCATCCTCGCTGTAGGGGTCTCCGGGCCGGGAAAAGATGCGGGAAAGCAATGTATCGCGCTGAACGCGCCGATTCCCGATGAATTCGATGCGTTCAATCGTGTACTGAGGTCCCGCGGGACTCTGCAACTGTTGAGCCCGAAGGGTTTGCGCGCCCGGCACTGCGGCCAGATACACAACAACGTAGAGTCCGAGGAGGCGTAAAAAAGGTTTTGTTCTCGCGGCCGTGGTTCCTTTCAAGGCCGCAGTACCCCGCCCAAGTTATTTTGCTCCCCCGCCGGGCTGCTCTAACCCGGCTTGCGCGTGTAGGATTCCTAGCGGGCCACCGGGGTTGCTTCCACCAGAGGACGGAACGAAAGGCCTTCGCCGGAAGAAAAAACTTCCAGTGTCGCCGGCTTCTGCATTCCGCCTTGGATCAAAGCCTCCGAGAGTGGGTCTTCGACGTACTTCTGCAACGCGCGGCGGAGCGGCCGCGCGCCATAGCTCCGATCGCTGCAGGTCTTCTCGAGAATCCATTGGCGCGCTTCAGGTGTAATCGTGATTTGCACCTGGCGGTGCACCAGCGTCTCGTTGATCTGGCCCACGAGCAGGTCGATGATCCGCAGTAGGTCGTCGTCCGTGAGTGAATTGAACAGAATCACTTCATCCAACCGGTTCAGGAATTCCGGATTGAAAACCTTCTTTACTTCGCCCATCACCAGATCATCCTGGCTCTTGGCGGCAGCCACTTCGTCCAACGACTGGAAACCCATGCTTGACTGCTTCTGCAATTGCCGCGCGCCAATGTTCGAAGTCATGATGATGATCGAGTTCCGGAAATCCACCGTATTCCCAAGCCCGTCGGTCAGTTGCCCATCTTCAAAAACCTGCAGCAGTATATTGTAAACATCCGAGTGCGCCTTCTCGATTTCATCGAGCAGGATCACCGAATACGGCGTGCGGCGAACACGCTCGGTCAATTGGCCGCCCTCTTCGTATCCGACGTAACCCGGAGGTGCGCCAATCAGTTTCGATACGGAGTGCTTCTCCATGTACTCGGACATGTCGAAGCGCACCAGCGACTTCTCGCTGCCGAACAGGAACTCAGCCAGGCGGCGCGCCACTTCCGTCTTGCCTACCCCGGTCGGCCCCAGGAAGAGGAAGCAGCCTACCGGACGCCCGGGAGCCTTGAGGCCGGCGCGGCTGCGACGAATGGCCCGCGCCAGCGCCGTGATGGCTTTTTCCTGACTGATGATGCGCCGGTGCAACTCCTCTTCGATCCGCAGCAACTTCTGCTGTTCGTCTTCCTTGATCGATGTGACCGTGATCCCGGTCCATCGCGCGACGACCTCTTCGATGTCGTCACGCGTCACAATGCCCGTTGTCGAATCGTCGATCTTGAGCTTTTCACGCAACGTTCGCAAGTGTTCTTTTTCCTTGCGCTCTTCCTCGGAGTAGAACCGCGCCTTCTCGAATTCGTGGTTCGCGATCGCGGTTTCCATCCGGTGCGTGATGAACTTTACGCGTTTCTGCACTTCGGAAACCTCGTCCGGAAGCATCGCCTGGCGAAGTTTCACGCGGGCGCCGGCCTCGTCGAGTAAGTCGATTGCCTTGTCCGGGAGAAAGCGATCGGGAATGTACCGGTTCGAGAGGTACACGGCGTACTGGATGGCGTCCTCGGTGTAGCTGACGGCGTGGAATTTCTCGTAACGGTCGCGCACGCCTTGCAGCACGCGAATGGCTTCGTCTTCGGCCGGCGCCGACACTTTGATCGACTGAAAGCGCCGTTCGAGCGAACGGTCCTTCTCGACCGACTTGCGATATTCGCCCGGTGTCGTCGCGCCTATGCACTGAATCTCGCCGCGGCTCAGTGCCGGTTTCAGAATGTTCGCTGCGTCGAGCGAGCCTTCGGCCGAGCCGGCTCCCACAAGTGTGTGCAGTTCGTCGATGAAGATGATCGCGTTCTGGCTCTCCATCAACTCTTTCATGATCGTCTTCAGCCGCTCTTCAAACTGCCCGCGGTATTTCGTTCCCGCCACGATCAGCGAGAGATCCAAGGAGAGGATGCGCTTGTCGGCCAGAAATGGCGGAACGTCGCCGTCGGCAATCCGCTGGGCGAGTCCCTCGACGATCGCCGTCTTGCCCACTCCTGGCTCGCCGATCAGCACTGGATTATTCTTGGTCCGGCGGCAGAGAATTTGAATCGCGCGCTCGAGTTCGCGCTCGCGCCCCACGAGCGGGTCAAGTTGCCCTTCCATCGCCGCCTGAGTCAGGTCGCGGCTGAATTCCGCAAGCAACGAAGCTTCTTTTGGCCGGGTCACAGGCACCTTCTCTCCCGCGCTGCGAGAAAGTTCTTCGCGCACGGCTGCAAGTCGCAATCCACGTTCGACCAAAATCTCTGCGCCAAAGGACTTCTCCTCACGCAAGACCCCCAGCAGCAAATGTTCCGTGCCGACGTGCTTACTGCCCAGCCGTTCTGCTTCTTCCGCGGCGTAGTTGAGTATGCGCTTGCACTCTTGACTGAGCGGGACCTCCACCGATGTCGAAATGCGTTCCCTTACCGTAATGCGCGATTCAATTTCCTTGCGGATCGATTCGATGGAACCATGGGTCCGCAAAAAACGGTTCGCCAGCGCCTTATCTTCGCGGAGCAAGCCGAGCAGCAGATGCTCGGTCTCGATGTACGGGCTGCCGTACTGGCTGGCCTCGTATCTCGCGAAAAAGATCACGCGCCGCGCTTTTTCTGTGTAACGTTCAAACACGCTTCACCCGCGTTCTCCCCTATTCTTCTGTGCTGCACCTGCGAATGCTTCTCCGGCAGGCGAGAGCTTGCCGTGTTCGAGCGCCAAAATGCGATCTGCTCGCCGTGCCAACGAAACATTGTGCGTCGCAAGAATCGTGGTCAGTCTGTGAGATCTGTGGAGCCGCTGCATCAATTCGAATACGCCATCTGCGTTGTGCTCGTCCAAATCTCCCGTCGGTTCGTCAGCCAGAAGCAACTGCGGTCGATTCACCAGCGCTCGCGCAATCGCCACTCGTTGTTGCTCGCCGCCCGAAAGCTCGCCGGCGCGATGCCCTGCGCGGTCGGCCAACCCTACTTCCCTCAACCACTCCTGTGCCGTTTGCAGCGCCTGACTCAGCGTTTCGCCTCGAAGCAGCAGAGGCATGGCCACGTTCTCCGTGGCCGTGAAATCCGGCAGCAAGTGATGGCGCTGCCACACGAAACCCACGGCGCGGTTGCGATACTCAGCTAGCTCCGGCTCGGCAAGCGATCGAAGCGAACTCCCGGCGAAGTATACTTCACCGTTTGTAGGGGTGTCCAGCGACGCCAGCAGGTGCAACAGAGTGCTTTTCCCTGCGCCTGATGGTCCCACAATCGCAACCATCTCGCCGCGCTGGATGGAGAGATCAATTCCGTCAAGTGGTGTGATCTGTTCGGAACCCGAGCGAAACGTCTTGTGCAAACCACGGGTGCGCAGGAGTTCGCCTGGCTTTGTGGAGTCTCTATCCGGAGACCCGTCCACCATCGCTACACCCGCGCTCTCGAACGTGTCCATCCCCACCTTATCCCACTCAATTTGGATGCCGAATCCGCCGAACTGTATGTCCTTCTTTTACATGCAACTAATAATTCCCACGAGGGTGGCTGATGCCAACAACTTTCCCATTTTTGCCCCGGATTTATCCTCTAAAGGGCGCTCCATCCCTTGGACTGCAAGTGGTTGTTTTGCTTCGGCTTCGCCGATGAAAACGATTCTAACACGCCTGCTGCCTGACGTGCGCCAACTCTTGATAAACCTCAAATCCTCTTGAACGCCTGACGAACTTCCAAGCCTATTCAAAGCGAAGGATTTCAACGGGCAGGATTCCCGCCGCGGACCGAGCAGGGAAAATCGTGGCGGCAATGCTGATGGCAAGAGCGGCAGCGGCAATCCAAACCGCATCAAACGCGCTTGCGTGAAACGGAACATACGGTATTGCGTACACCTCCGGATTTAGCGGAATTAGCTGCCACCTGTCAGCAACCCAAGCGAATGCGTATCCGGCCACAAGTCCGGCGATTGTTCCCATAACGCTGACGAACAACCCCTGCAGAATAAAAACATGCCGAATCTGCCTCCGCCGCGCGCCCATCGCCATCAGGACGGCAATGTCGCGAGCGTGATCCGTTACGGTCATCGTCAGAACAACGAGGATATTCAGTCCGGCCACAAACGTAATCAGCCCGATGAAGACGGCGGTTACAAGTTTCTCTAAGCTCAGTGCGCGGAAAAGCGCTCGGTTCTCGTCCATCCACGTCGTCGTCGTAAAACCGCTGCCTGCGCGATGCAGAAGCTCACCGGCCACTGCGGGCGCATCATCGAGTTTCACGACCCTTACTTCGAGCAGACTTACGACGTCTCCGATGCCGGCAAGCGCCTGCGCCGAAGGCAGCGTCACAAATCCCCAGTTTGCGTCGTAGTCGTAGAAGCCCGAATCGAAAATCCCCGCGACGCGAAAACGTCGCGAACGAGGAAGCATCCCGAATGGTGTCAGGTTCCCTTGCGGGCTTGTCAACGTCACGTAACCGCCGGCTGAAATTTTCATGTCGTCGGCCAGAATTCGGCCCACGATCAGCGAAGGAATCCCATCCGGGTCGGGAGAAAAATCGCCCTGCCCGGCAACGATCCGTCGCAAAGCTTCACTCGCGCGGCGTTCAAGATCAGGGTCAACACCCTTTAGGACAATTCCACGCGCGTGGCCACCGGAAGAAAGAAGAACTGTGTCGTATATCGCAGGTTCGATGGAGCGAACGCCTGGTGTGCTGCTGAGACGCTCCATGAGCGCACGGTAATCGCGGACACCCTCTGCGCCCACGGGCTTCAAGTTCACGTGGGCCGTCACGCTCAACAGGCGGTCGCGAATCGCCTGGCGAAATCCCGTGTTCATCGAGAGCGCGATGACGAGCGTCGTCACTCCCGCAGCCACACCCGCAACCGCCAGCAGGGTCACAAGCCGCAATACGGCTGGGCGATTCGGCGATCGCAGATACCGCAGCGCTACCATCCATTCGAATGTCATTTCGTTTCGCCGCTCGGCTCAGCCGATGGCCCGGCTGGTGGCTCCAGGGATTCGTGGCGTAACAGAGGGAACAAAATAACTTCGCGAATCGCGTGAGAACCTGTTAGCAGCATCACCAACCGGTCGATTCCAATTCCTTCTCCCGCAGTCGGCGGCAGGCCGTGGCAGAGCGCTCGAATGTAATCAGTGTCCACTTCTTTCGGCGCATCCACTCCGCCCTTTTCTACCTGCGCTCGAAAACGCTGCTCTTGGTCCTCAGGATCATTCAACTCGGAAAATCCGTTCGCAAGTTCCATCCCCGCCACGAACAGTTCAAAGCGTTCAGTGAGCGACGGATCGTCCTCGCGGCGCTTCGAGAGCGGCGAGATGGCAGTCGGGAAATCGTAGATAAATGTCGGCTGGACCAGATGGGCCTCGGCGACAGCTTCAAAAAGCTCACCCGTCAATTCTCCATCGGAAAGCGCTGACGGTTCCTCGATGAGGTCCAACCCGTGCGAACGCGCGTGTGAATTAAACCGCTCCGCCAAATTGCGCGGGCCTCCCGGGTTCACAAGTTCCGCACTGGAGGGCGGCGCACCCGCCTCAGGAGGCCAGAATTTGACGATGGCTTCGCGCATCGAGAGGCGTTCGAACTTGTTGAAATCTATCTCATTTTCGCCGTACTTGATTTTCAGGCCGCCGCATATCTTCTCGGCCAACCCGCGAAACAGCTCCTCTGTTAGATCCATCAACTCGCGATAATCGCTGTACGCCTGATAGAACTCGAGCATCGTGAATTCAGGCTGATGGATTGCGTCGATTCCTTCGTTGCGAAAGTTCCGGTTGATTTCATACACACGGTCGTATCCGCCCACTACCAGCCTCTTCAGATAAAGCTCCGGGGCGATGCGGAGATAAAGATCCATGTCGAACGTGTTGTGATGCGTGACGAATGGCCGCGCCGTCGCTCCGCCGAGAATCGGGTGCATCATCGGCGTCTCGACTTCGATGTAACTACGCGCATCGAAATACCGGCGAAGCTCGCCAATGATCTGAGCACGGCGCAAAAAGACTTCACGAGCTCGGTCGTTGACGATCAGGTCGAGATACCTGCGCCGGTATCTTTGGTCGATGTCCGCCAGGCCGTGCCATTTTTCCGGGAGTGGCAGCAGCGCCTTGTTCAGCAGTTCAAGCCGCTCCACCCGCACCGTCAACTCATTCGTCTTTGTGCGGAACAACTGACCGGATACCCCGACGATGTCGCCCAAATCGAGAAGGCCGAACAATTTGAACGCCTCCGCGCCGACAACGTCGAGTTTGACGTAGATCTGTAGCCGTGCGCCGTCGCCCGTGATGTGCGCGAATGCGGCCTTCCCGTGGGGGCGCAGGGCAACGAGGCGCCCGGCCACCCGCACATCCATGTGCTCCGTCGAAAGCTGCTCGGCGGTCCGATTGCCGAATTGTTCGCCGATCTGGCGGGGCGTGTGGGACCAGGCGAACTTGTGCGGATAGGGCGTCAAGCCCAACGCTTTGATTTCGGCTAGCTTCTTGCGGCGTTGTTGGAACTGGTCAAGCGGTTCGAACTCCATAAGTCCTTTCCAGAGAATCGCATGCAGTATAGCGGCTCCATTCAAAAACCGTCAAGAAATCGCAGCGGAAAGTAATATACTGCCCCCGTTCTCTTGGGGACAGTGTGATACCTAGGCGCAAGGCGGGCCCTCATTCCAGTCGGAGCGTGAGCGACGATTGGATCGCTGCTTTGCCGCGGGACAAAAACCGCGTCTTTGATGTTGTCGTGCAGCGCTGGGAATGCTCTTACGCCATGATGAGCGTGGCGCTGGATTCCGCGCTTTCCCTCCGTACCCGTGGACAATTGGTGTGTGCCCGAAAGCAAGTCTCTGTCGCCGAGGTTCTTCTCACGCGCCATGCAAACTCCCTGATTTCAGCCTGCCAGACGATTATCAACCACGGCCATTTCGTCAGCGAGCTTCCTCCCGTCGAGCCCCTGAATACGCATTTCTTCCGGGGAGATACCGGACAGAGCGCCGCTTCCTGGAATAACATCCTGCATCATGTGCTCTTTGGCGGACGCGCCCGGTTCCTGCACAAGCTGCGGATTCTCTCCGATACGATGCAACAACTTGAGCGCGAATTTCATGACATCTCCTGCGAAATCTCCGAGGGCTTGACCACCGAACCCTGTGCCTCCTGGAATTCCCTCGGCTCCCTTCATTACGACATCAACACCTGTTTGTGCGAATTGGAGGTTGTTTTCAAATCTTTCCTCCGCGCACTGCCAGCAGAACATCTTGATGCCTTCTCACTCGATCTCGGCGCGCCCTCCATGCCCAAGCAGCCACAACTGCAGCCGCTCCTTTCACCTGCCTCGACGTCGTAGTGCATATTATGTTCCGTGTTGCCTTGGGGTCTGCGTGTGCTTGGATCTTCTCGCCAACTCCGAATCGCGGTTCGCAGTGAATTGGAGACGCTGGACGTTTGGCGCGATTCCTATCAATATAGGAGCGATACGCAAACCTGGATTCGATTGGTGCGGGACTGACTTTCGTTCCAGTTCAGTGCTGAGTCCGCAGGGGAACCTTTGCGTAACCAAAGAACCACCGGGAAGTACAACTCCTGGTGCGACTGACGCATCGCACTTAGGGATGCGTCACGACGGGTAGCGTGGCCCGACCGAGACGAACCGAAACGGGTGAAATGCCGGAAGCGGAAGCGATCCGGCGCGCCCAGCAAGGCGATGCGGCGGCTTTCGAGCGTCTTTATCGATTGCATAGCCGCCGTGTTTATTCTCTGTGTTTGCGGATGGTGGGGAACACGGCAGAAGCAGAGGATTTGGCGCAGGAGGCGTTCCTCCAGCTTTTCCGCAAGATTTCCACCTTCCGGGGCGAATCGGCGTTCTCCACGTGGCTTCACCGTCTGGCCGTAAACGTCGTATTGATGAAGCTGCGCCGGAAGTCGGGTACGGAAGCTTCCTTGGAAGAGATCACGGAGCCCGACGATGAATCCGGCGGACCTCGGCGGGATTTTGGCGGACCCGACCTGAGGTTGAGTGGTTCCATTGACCGTTTGAATTTGCAGAGAGCCGTGGAGCAGTTGCCACCCGGCTACAAAGCCGTGTTCGTCCTGCACGATGTGCAAGGCTACGAACACAACGAGATTGCGGCAATCATGGACTGTTCGATTGGCAACTCTAAATCGCAACTCCACAAGGCGCGCATGCGGCTCCGCGAGCTGCTCCATGAGGAACTCCGTTCGCGAGCTCGCGAGGATCGCAAGACCGCCGAAAGTATTTCCGGCGGCGAGGGCTAGATAATATGGCTATGACTGGATGCAAGGATTTTGCGAATTACCTTGAAGCGTGGATGGAGGGTGAACGCCCCGCTGACGCGCAAGCCCATCTTCGTGGTTGCCAACACTGCCGCGCCATCGTTGAAGACATGGACGCAATTCGCGCGACCGCCGTCGGCTGGAATTCGGAGGAATCGGAACCTCCGGCTCGCATTTGGAATTCACTCAGAACCCAATTGGAACAAGAAGGCCTGATACGAAATCGACGTCCCGGATTGCTGCAGCGGCTCCGCGGCATATTCGCGCCGCTGCCTCGGCCTGCGCTGGCTGGAGCGTATCTTGCAGCGCTCATTGTCGCCGCATTTGCCGTCAGCGGGCCTGTCCACAGACAGGTCAATCACTATCGCTGGATTCAGGGAACGCGCGAATCCTCCGCATCGGTCGGAACGCATCTCGACTCGGTCGAGCGGGCCACCGTCTCCTCCATGACGGAGAAGAATCCGGTGGTGACAGCTTCCCTTCACCAGAACCTCGCAATCGTTGACAACTACATTACCTTGTGTGAAAAAAGTGTGCAGGAAGAGCCCGAAAACGAAATGGCTCGGGATTACCTCTTTGCGGCGTATCAGCAAAAAGCGGATCTGCTCGCGCAAATGAGCGAGCGTGGAGAATAATGCCGATGAGCACTCATAAACTTATTTCTAAGCAACCTGTTCTGATGGCTGCGGGGGGCATCGTCCTCGGCCTCTTTCTCGTGGGCGCTGCACCCGCTTCGGCGGATCGCATCGAAAAACACTTCAAAGTAGAGGCGCACCCGATCGTCACGATCCACAATCCCGATGGCCAGGTTACCGTGCGTGCCTGGACGAAGAGCGAGGTAATGGTGGTTGCGACTCGTTCGAGTTCGCAGATCGAAATCGAGGCGGAACAGACCGGAAACCGCATCGATGTTATTACCCGCGAGGCTTCCGAAACGATTGCCCCTCAGGACCTGCGCGCCGACTACGAAATCAGCGTCCCGGAAGACGCTGAACTTCAGATTCACGACGATTCGGGCGGCGTCAACGTTTCCAATGTCCTCGGCGACATGAATGTGGAAACAGTCGCGGCTCCCGTGGACCTCGAAGATGCCGCCGGATACTTGACGGTCAAGACGGTCGGGGGGGCGTTCCAATGCGTGCGTTGCGCCGGGCGCCTCGAGATTTCCTCCATTAGCGGCAGCTTCAAGTTCCTCGATATCCGCAGCTACCATATTTCGGCGCAGACATCCCGCGGCGACATTCTCTTCAACGGCGAGTTCCTTCCAAACGGCTACTATCACTTGAAGAATTACAGCGGCGTGATCACCGTGCGTTTCTCGCCCGCGGACTCCTTCGATTTGAGCGCCACCTCGCTCAAGGGCAAGGTGTACAACGAAGCGAAGCTGCTCCCCTCGGCCCACCCGCATCATTTCATCCCGAAATTCGGCAATAGCTTGTTCGGGATGTTCAACACGGGACACGCGAAGGTCGAGTTGAGCTCCTTCGATGGTACAATCAACATCCTGAAACGTGATTGACCGAGCCATTCCGCTCAGCAATTCGTCTCGAATTCGATGACACTTACAGCGCGCAGCCGCAGACTTGTGTGCCTGATCGGTTTCATGGGCAGCGGCAAATCCACCGTGGCGCAATTCCTTGCGCGGCAAGTGGGATGGCAGCACGCCGATCTCGACTCGCGCATCATCGAAGCCACCGGGCTCTCGATTCCGGAAATCTTCCTCCGAATGGGCGAGCCGGAATTCCGCCGTATCGAGCACGACGCGCTCGCACGGGTGATCGGTGAGAGCATCGAACAACAAAAGCCGCGAGTCATTTCTCTTGGCGGCGGCACCACCACCCAACCGCAGAATGTCGCCCTTCTTCGTGAGAGTGGTGCTGTGCTCATTTGGCTTCAATGCCCGGTTGAGAAGCTTTTGCTCCGCTGCGCGCAAGTCACGGACCGCCCTCTCTTCCGCGATGAAGCCAGCTTTCGTCGCCTCTATCAGGAACGCTTGGCATTTTACGAACTGGCCGATTACAAGGTCGACAGCAACTTCAAACCCCAGCGCGTGGTCGAACAAATCATGGCGCTGGGCGTTTTCCCAAAGGTGACCGCATGACCCTCCATCGCACACGCGCTCTCTTCGCTTCTATCGCTCTTCTTTCACTCATTCTGGCAGCAAGCGCTGTGGTCTCACTTGCGCCAATCGCGTCGCATGCGCGAACGCCAAAGCCCGCCGCCTCGACCGTCCGCGCCACATCCGCGTTCGTTCCCGACAAAGGAAAATTCCGCATCCTCGTCGGCGGTCAGGAGCAAGGCAAGGAAGAATTCGAAATCAGTTCGGCGGGCGCCAATTGGGTCGCGCACGGAAGCTCCGAAATCCAGACGCCGCAGGGCGCAACGCGCGTCACCGGCACGCTCACGTTCCAGCCCGACGGCACCCCGCTACGATACGAATGGTCCACGCAAGGCGCGAAGAAGGCTTCCGCGTCGGTCGCTTTCACTGGCGCGACGGCAACCTCTGAACTTCACATCGAAGGCACTCGGCCGTTCACGCAACAGTTCACGTTTCCATCTCCGCTCGTCGTTGTCCTAGACAACAACCTATATCATCAGTACGCAATCCTCGCCCGGCTCTACGACTGGCAGCAAAAA
>Ga0326727_10020355_pt1 | contig 13187 bp, 12 predicted proteins | sample MB2enrmetagenome_FD_207643 | JGI IMG/M metagenome (GOLD analysis project Ga0326727, IMG submission 207643) | Lab enriched peat soil microbial communities from McLean, Ithaca, NY, United States - MB29MY | ecosystem: Environmental > Terrestrial > Soil > Wetlands > Peat | place: USA: New York...
CCTCAGCCCGTGGGAAATCCCTCCCCGAAAATGCAGCCCTGAGACCCCAAGTCTTCAAATACCTCGATCGCTCAGCTACGCAGGGTGTGGATTACCTTCCACCGCGGGAATATCCGAAACCGCTGTAGTAGAGGCCGGCCCGGTTTACGCCCAGCAGCTCACACTGGCGGCGGACGCTGAGATCCGGATGCGCCAACTCCACCAGGGGGCGCCGGTCTTCAGTCGAGCAGACCAGCTTTTTTTTTTGAGCCAGTCCAATTCCATCTTCAGCCGACCGATCTCCTCGTAGAGCGCGTCCTGGTCGGCGTCCTGGTTGCGCCCTTTCCGCGTCCGCCCATCCACGAACAGCTCAGGCAGTTGTTCCAGCGCCGCTTTCCGCCACTTGGCGATCTGCATCGGGTGCACTTTGAACTGCGATCCCAACTGGCTCAGCGTCTTTTCCCCGCGGATCGCCTCAATCGCCACCCGCGCCTTGAACTTTGGACTGTATTGTTTTCGCGTCGTCGTCATCGCCTCTCCTGCGTCCACGACTCCGCCGAATTTTAGCTTATTGCCTGGTCCAAATTCTGGGGACCACTATAGACCTGGAGTTCATCCTGGGTCTACGCCACAAGATCGAGCACCGTAGCATGCCACACCTCGATCCGACTCTCTTTGGTGAATGCCAGGCGATGCTAATGAATTTCGACGACCTTCTGGTGAAGGAATTTGGGGCCAAATACGGACTGGCTGACAAACTCGCCCTGGCGATCCAGTTTTCGCGGACCAGCCCGAAAGCGCAACAGGAAGCGCAGAAGAAGCTGGCGCGTTCAGCTTCAACAAAGGTTCTAGACTACATCAGTCAGTTTCGGATGGGATTGCCCACGGAGGTGCTGAACAGTCAGCAATTCCGTTTCAGCGTGTACCTGGTCCCGAAGATTGCGAATCATGAAAAGTCTGCGGATGTGGCGATGGAGTTTATCCCGTATGACGCCACGAAACCGGAGGAAATGGAGAAGCTCGCCAAGGTCGTGGGCATGATCCGCGAAAAGCAAGTTCCTGTGGCGAATGTGGACATGGTCAAGGCCGGCGACGTCGTGAAGGAGGTGAACCGGCAGCTACCGTTCAAGTTCAACATGCACCATCACACCAAGGCCTGGCAGCATTATGGCGTGCGGCCGGCCTGCAAAAGTGCAGCGCCCGAAAAAACGAAAGCGGATTTTTGTGTTTTCGATAAGGCTCACGGCGACTACGTCTACACGAAGGCGTGGGTCCGGTCGCTGGTTCAGAAGCTCTCGGATGCGGCGGAATTTCAAAATGCGACTGGTCAGGTCCCGGTTCCAAAGGCTCAGCCTGCGAGCAAAGCCCAGTCGCCATCGAACGTTCCGGGCAGCGCTCCGCCGCAGGGCGAGCCGGCCAGCAATCCGGCGGCATGATCAGAAGGGGGCAAACAGGCACAAGCAGGAACTCCTCTTGTCACTGCTCCGTGCGGTTCGGTCATAGCCTCCGATTCAGGGTGTCAGGCCACCACGTCGATGCCCGCGGCCAGTGCGCTTGCTTTCGGGGGCCGCGTCCAACGCCAAATCGTAACGCTCCACGCTGAACTTGGCGCGGTGTGATCCTCGCCTCAAGTTGAGCCTTGGGTGTGCGTAAAACCCGCGCTTGCCATTCTTTGCGGCGCCCTGCGGCAGTCGACGCTCGGTGCGCTGCCAACGGCAGGCACAGACGCTGGCGCGATTTCCGATGCGGATTGACCCACTACGGGAGGCGGGGGATGGGAAGCGCGGTGAGGACACCACAGAGAACTCGCCGGACGGGAACCGCGGGCCGGTCGCGCCAGCACGTGCGCTTTCTGCGCGGCTCCAGTGCACCGCCTCCAGCAACGGAAGGGGCGTATCGCCGGCCAGCGCCGCTATCCTCTCACATTGCGCTTGTCCTTTTGGTTACCCCACCGCGCCTTTGCCGCCTTTTGCGCGATCGCTTTGCGGCGCGTCGCGCTGAGCGCTTCCGCACGGCGTTTGCCGCCGACCTGGCCGCCCATTCGCGCAAACTCCTCGCGCTGCTCTTCGGTGCGGTTGTGCATCGACGCCTTTCCCCCGAGCTTTCCTAGGGCGACGGCATGCGGGTTCTTGAAAGGATGTGCGATAACCCAAGCATAACACAGCGCTTTGTCAACGTTGGGTGCCCCCCAAAATAAATGCTTGACAAAGCGTACTGTCAGGCATATATTTGTTCTGTCCGACAGCCGCGAGGCTCTAAAGCGCCAAGGAGAAAATGCAATGCCCCTCCAGAAGATCAAGTTCCAAACCAACATCACCGTCGAAATGGCCCTCAAGTTCGCTGAGGGCAAACTCTGCGATAGCCAGTTCGGCGACCCGCAGTACATGTTCACCACGACCGACGACCGCGTATTCTTCGTGGCCGAGAAGGTCGCCCAGAAGATCCACGGCTTGCGCCTGCAGCCCCAGGAGCCGTTCGAGATCTGCAAGAAGGAGGTCGATTACGGCAACGGCCGCAAAGGAATCGAGTGGCAGGTGGCCAAGGTCGGTTTCGCACCCGGCGAGCAACCCGATGGGACGTTCGTCGTGTCGACGGCTCAACCCGGCGCGGGCGCGGGAACGCCCGCACCGGTCGCGACTGCGGTTAAGCAGCCACCCTACAACAACGGCAATGGTACCAAACTCAACGGCTACGCGAACGGGAACGGGAACGGCCACGCCCCGCAGCCTCCGCAAGACATCCGTGTCGCATGGGCGCAATTCTTGCTCACGCAAACTGAAGACCTGATCGACGTCTATGCCACTGCTTCCAAGTACGCCTCCGACCGGCACGGCAACAGCGTGAAAGCCGAGGACGTGCGGTCCCTACTGCTGAGTGCGTTCATCAACATCAGCAAAAACGGAGCCGGCAATGTCGCTTAATCTCGCCGCGCCACGACCGGCGCCGGTCGCGATGCCGCCCGCGCGCCCTACGTCCTACCGCTACTGGGAGGACTATCGAGCCGATGAACTGCGCGCGGTCCTGGAGAAGATCGCATTGGTGATCGACGACAAACAGCGGCAGTTTGACCTCGTCGCCGCCTCCAAACAGGCCGCGGCCGCGCCTCTAATAGAGAGCGCCCCCGCCCCAGCGCCACCAACCAAGAACGAAACCCTTGGCGAGATCCTGTCTCCCAGCCAGGCCAACACCTTCCTCAACTGCTCCGCGAGATGGTGGTTCAAGTACGGCGCCGGCCTGCCCGATCCAAAGGGCGGATCGTTGGTGCGCGGCCTGGCCGTGCACAAGACCATCGAGCGCTGGTTCAAACTGACGCTTGAAGGCGCCGCGCCCGACATCGAGGACATGCGCGAGCCCTACGAGGATGCCTGGGAGGCGCTCGCGGCGGACGCCTCGTTCGCCGCCGACGACGATATCGACGAACTGAAGCGCTCGGGCGCGGTGCTCCTCCGCAAGTACCTGGAGGAGGTCGCCCTGGAGATCCGACCGGCCGCCCTCGAACAGCAGGTCATCGGCGAGATCGGCGGCGTCAACGTCCGCGGCTACATCGACATCGTGGACGTAGACGGCACGATTGTGGATGTGAAGACTGCGGCCAAATCGCCCTCGGGCATCGCCAGCGACTACGCGTTCCAGCTCGCCACCTACCGGCAGATCCTACCGGGCGCCAACGGCAAGGCGCGCCTGGACACGCTGGTCGCCACGAAAACGCCCAAGCTGGTCAGAATCGAGTACGAGGTGACCGACGCGGACCAGCGCCTCACGTGCAGTTTGTACCCCCGCGTGCGCGAGGGGATTCGGGAAGGCCTTTACTTCCCCAACCGCAACAGCAACTTATGCAGCCGGAAATACTGCAACTTCGCGGACGCGTGCTGCAAGGAGTTCGGGGGATGCGTGGAGTGAAGTCGCACCGTCACCAAGCGCGAGACGGTGGCCGCGATACCGCGGCCGCCGCCAACAAGGTGGCGCCACTTTGAAAAAAGCAGCCATCTACGTTCGCGTGAGCACTACGAACCGCACTCGCGGCGGTGACGCTTTCGAGCAGAATCCCGAGGTGCAGGAGGTCCCGCTGCGGCAGTTGGTGCAACAGCGTGGCTGGACTCTGGTTCAGGTCTACTCAGACCGGCTCAGTGGGGCGAAAGCGGATCGCCCCGGCCTGAACAGCCTGATGAACGACGCGAGGCGAGGCCTATTCCACGTGGTGCTGGTGTGGCGGTTCGATCGCTTCGCGCGTTCGATCGAGCAACTCGTGCTGGCACTGGCCGAGTTCCGAGGCTTTAAAATCGATTTCGTATCGTGCCAGGAGACTCTCGACACCGGCACGCCCATGGGCAAAGCGATGTTCACCATTATCGGGGCCATGGCGGAGCTGGAACGCGACGTCATCCGGGAACGGGTTGTGGCGGGGATGGAGTTCGCCCGCCGGCACGGCACGAAAAGCGGGAATGCGATCGGCCGGCCGAAGCGCATCTTCGACCGCGGCGAAGTAGTGCGACTGCGGGAATCGGGTCTGTCCATCGAGAGAATAGCCAGCCAGATGCGCCTCGGTGTCGGGAAGGTGGTGCGGGCCATCCAGGCTGCCGAAACCCGCAATGCGGGCTTCCAAAAGGCCTCAGCGTAAATCCTACGGGAGAGGGTGGTTTCAAACCACTTGGCCCGCCCCACCGAAACCTTCCAGAACCATCAGGTTTTGGAAGGCAAATCGCAGTTGATCGCGGAGCCTCGAAGTCTTATTGTCACTTTCAGAATTGTTTGGCGTGTTCAGCCGGCAGGGGAAGCCTGGTTGAACAACCCGATGGCAGGCGCAATCCTACCATCCGCGCAGTCTTGAAATTTCTGCCGGCGGCCTAAGGCTAAGCAGTCTTTGTCCGCTGGAGGTGTTCCATGCCCTTCGCAGAAATGGCCCACTTGCCACGCGGTGAATCGGGCTTCAGCAAGCCGGCTCGCACCATAGAGTATCGGGCGAACTGTGTCGTGTTCTCCCAACGTGGCACGCCCGTGCTTGGGAGTGGTTCACGGTCATCGGGCGACAAGACACCTGCCATGAACTCGCCGACTCGCTTTACGACATCTGCGGTTCGCGCCGTTCCGCCAAGCTTGTCCAGAGCTTGGAGGATTGGGGCGTAGAAGGCGGTTTCCGGTGTCCGCAAGCCTCGCTTCAGTTTGGTCCTTCTCTCACCTGGTTCGTCGTCTTGGGCTACAAGCGGAGGTTGTGCCTCGTCGGGTGAGGGCAGTCCCAGAGTCTCGAAGGCTGTCTTGGCGTGGCTGTAGGCCGCACTCCGGTCGCCGCACTCGCGCCCATAGGCCCGGTAGAGGTCTTGCCACAGGTCGCGAAGGTAGCCTCTGTAGCCTGTAACCGCCTTAAATAGGTGGATCATCTTCTGGGGCACGTCCAGAGCCCGCGCACCCCGCCCGTGTGCGTAAACAATGAACATGCCCTCTGTCTCGTTGCGAACATCGAGGCGAAACCCGAAATGGGACTCGACCACGCACGCGCCATCAGCCAGTTGCCGAAACGTGACCTGTTCCTCCGGCAATTCGATCTCGTGCGCCGAGCCGATCTCGCCATCGAGGAAATCTTTCGGGAACGCCTTAGGGCCGTTAGGCAACGCTGAGGCGATAACAGGATCATCCACCTCACCCGTCTGGCCGGTCAGCGCCCTCCGCACGACACGGAGAACCTCCTGCTTCGCCACGATGGGAAGGTGGCTCCATACCTCGGATACAAACGCCAGATCTGGGGGCATCGTCTTTAGGTCTTTCAGTATTGATTCAGGGACAGCAGCGTACATCCCGTCCCCGAGCCTCACGAAGCGCGCGAGTTTGCCGCAGTTCGTGATTTCTTGGTTGATGTCCCGATTGACCGTGTTCTCCGGCGTTTTGCCGCTTGTCAGCCAGAGCTTGGATTGAATGATGCGACGCGCAATCTCCGCGTAGTGCAGGGGCTTGCCTGCTTCCTGCAACACCTTGTATGCGGCGTTAACGGCGTTCATCGCGCATCATCCTGCATGTTCATTCCACCCAAGGCAGCCCATAGGATTTGAAAGCCTCTCTGGTCTGGTGCTCGGCCATCGGCCGGTGCCCGCTCTTACGCTCGTATGCTTTCAGCAGCGCGTGTCGCAGATCGCGCAGATAGTTTTCGTATGCCTTGACGGCTCGGAAGACCTCGATCATCACTGTCGGCACCGGCGCCGCTTTCAGCCCACGGAGGTGGGCGTAATAGATGAAGTTGCCCTCGGCAGGATTTCTCACGTCGTGGCGGAATCCAAGGTTCGACTCCACAGTGTATTTGCCGCCCGGTAACACGACCACCGAGATCGGCTCCGCAGGTAGCTCCAGATTCACGGTCTGCTTCACGCCTTCCAGAAACTCACCAGGAAACGCCTTCGGTCCCTGTGGCAGCAACTCCTGGAGTGGCTATCTGAACTGGCGCCGTTTTCGCGTACACCGGTAACGGACGACTTCAATGCAAGCCTCGCGGCGCCGCCCACGAGCGGCGCTCTTCTTTTGCCGCAGTTGTTTACGAGGCGAGGTTCTAAGGGTATTGGTGAGGTGTTGTTCGCTGTACCTCGTTTACCTTGATCAGCGAGGCCGGCAATTCACGGGATTGAGAATAAAGGACTTACTTACACCAGGAAACAACGCCGTTGACGCCTAAGTCCTTGGTGTTCATTTGAAATCCATTTTCCCAAGCTGGACGTCGCGGGTTCGAGTCCCGTCTCCCGCTCCATGTTTTCAACGACTTAGGAAGAACCCACTGAGAATCGTTACTGCGTTTACTGCATTAAGCCCCTGATCTTTGCGAACCGCGGCCGTCAATGATTTTCGGCCGGCGTCTTCTGGTACTGCCAATCCGCGATCTCGGGGTCCGTCCGGCAGCACTCCAAAAACGAGCGCATAGGCGCCCATCCACAACCCGGCGAGCGGCGCGATCGCCAGCAGAAAGCAGAAACCGCAGCGAGGCAACGTCGCTCAGTACGAGGAGCCACTCACCACTGCTGTGGCATCGCGAGCGGATCGCGGCAACTTGGAGGGCGCGGTGAAAACCACCCACGCCGCAATCACGTAAACCAGGGTAAGCGCTGTGATCGCCGGCCACACCGCCGTCACAATCGCCGCCGCAATTCCAACCAGACCTTCCAGCACCAATGCGAAGTCAATGGTGAGCGCTATTAGGATGATTTCGCCGGAGTCCGTCGTGTCCCTGAGGTGCGCGCGTCAGCAAGCGGGTCTCCTTCCGGTCCTCAACTCTCTGTTTCAGCCGTTCGACTTTCCAGGTTCGGATCACTTGCGGGCGTCGTGGTTTGTCCATAAATCCACCCCTCTCATAATTGTAGGCTGTTCGAGGTCCTTTGAACCTCCAGCCATGCTCCCGCTGCGGCAGCCGGCACCTCTGGCTTGACGGTGAGTTCTGACGGTGGAGGTGCGAGCCGGGGGCGGGGCGAAATGCGATATGGGGACGCCTTGGGAGCCACTTCGCCCGGTCAAACGCGGCCGAGCTGCGTCTGAGGGCACGCCATGTGGTCGCCGGCTACGACAACTACCAGCCCGCCGCCAGCGGTGCGACACGGCGCCCACGGGCGCGAACGTGGGCCAACTGGGGAGGACGTGAGCCAAACGTACCGACCACCAGGGTGTGCCATGTGGTCCGTTGCCCAGACCAAATACGGGTTTGGTGGTCTGTTGGATCTGCCCTGGCGCCAGTTTGGTGGTCTGATTAGACCAAGGAATGGATTACGAGCTACTCGGAAACTGCAGCAGCCTTGAAGAGGGCTCGGCGGCACAAGAGCCCAGTTCAGGCGCTTCGATTCGCGCCGGGGAGCGCTACCGAGTTGCCGATATCGCTCAAGCGTGTGAGCCATCCAATCACGGCAGGTACATGATCCTCTTATGAAATGCGCGCTGACTGCTCTGGATGCCCCGGGCGGCATTGCGGTTCCGGCGCGATCGGGCGCTCTACGAACGGCGCGGGTTCGGGGTGCCCTCTATGAAGACCAGAAAGCGTATGATGTCCTTGAGAATCTCGCGATGAGGCTGCGAATTGTTGTCACCGAGTCCAAGACGTGGCGCTGGGCAGAACGCATCGCGCTTGCAATGTTGGGACTCGCGATCCTCCTGAGTATTACTGGGATCGTAATTACGGGGAGCAGGCGCCCGGCGAGCCGCCTCACCACGTCAGCCGTGCCCGCGGGAAACCCGCCGCATCATGAAGCAAGCCAGCCCGCTACCTCCCCTCCGAAGCATACGGTTACAGCCCCGGAGCAAAACGCCGAAGCATCGGTCGCAACTGCAAGGGTAGTTCAAAGTGTGCCGCTCCCCCCGCGAGGCGCGGGCGAACCTCGCAGGGGGGCTGGCGGTCCCAACCGCGGCATCAGGCTACGAGGCAGGGGCTCGGTTGTGATTCTTGCGGTTGCGGAAGCCGACGCTGCGGAATTGCTCCGGCACCCCAACAGGCTCGGTGATCTCATACAGAGCGGCTCTGTGTTCAGCGTGCCCAACGGCACTGCGGCAGCAATCGCTGAGACTCACGCCGGACTCGCCCAGGTCCACGTCCTAGACGGAGCATTTCAGGGCAGAGACGGATGGGTCCGGGCCGACCAGGTGGCACGGAAGTAGCGGCCTCCGGATTCTCCGCCATCCGACAATTCTGATTGGGTGCGAGATTCAGCGGAACAGCATGGGGGCGAATTCGCTCAGATAAATGCGCCAGTTGAACCAGGTGTGGGCGCCGGGGCTCTCCCGGAAGGTGTACTTCATGCCCACCTTCTTGAGCTGCTCGATGAGGTTCAGAGTGTTCTTGTAGGCCTGGGGATCTGCGATGCCGCAAGCTACGTAATAGAGCTTCACGCCGCCGGCCTTGATGGCCGCCAAGTCCTGGTTGAACTTCTCGTCGGTGCTGGAGAAGCCGGAGCTGAACACACCGATGTAACCGAATGTAGTGGGGTTGGCGTCGGTGGCCGTGAGGGTGTGAAGGCCTCCCGCGGAAAGACCCGCGATGGCGCGGTTGTCCTTATTCGGGATCACCCGGTAGCGATTCTCGACGAAGGGGATGACATCCTTGACGATGCTCTCGGGGAAAAGGTCTGCTAGCATCGGGCCGGGACCGCGGCCCAGGCCTCCGGGCGCGCCGCCGCGGCCAGGCGCTTCTGCCGGCGGCAACGCCTGTGGATAGAATCCCGGACCGGGCACCGCGCCGGGAGCGGCCATCTGGTTGGCGTTGCCGTTGGGCATCACCACCAGCATGGGTTTCGCCTTCCCCTGCGCTATGAGGTTGTCCAGGATCACGCTGGCCCGGCCCAGGGTGTTCCAGGCGTCCTCGTCGCCGCCGCCGCCGTGCAGCAGATAGAGCACTGGGTACCGCGCGCTGCCGGTCTCGTATCCGGCAGGCGTGTAGACATACATGCGGCGGTTCATCTTCAAGGTCGACGAGTTGTACCAGACCAGCGCCACCGTGCCGTGCGGCACGTCGGTCTTTTCCTCGTAGAGCGCTGATTCCGGCCCGTTGATCAACAGGGCGCTATCCACGCGAAACCCGTTGCGCCTGCTGAACGCGTTCCGAGGGTCCAACGCGCGGGCACCATCCACGTTGAAGGTGTAGCTCCAAAGTTCGGGCGCCAGCGGCCCGACCGTCACCGACCAGATGCCCCGGTCGTCCTTGGTCATCGGGACGGGAGCCGGGGGCATTCCTTCCAGCCAATCGCCGGTGAGGGTCACTTCCGACGCCTTAGGGGCCAGGAAGCGGAACGTGACGCGTCTATCGGCGAGAATCTCCGGAGAAACGTAGAACGGTCCTTGCTGCCCGGCGAACCCGCGTCCTGCGGGAGCTGCCTGTCCCGCCTGCGCCGGCGGCGCTTGCTGCGAGAACGCCGCCGAAACCAGAATCGGCGCAACGGTGAAAACCAGAACCCATGTGGTTTTACGTGTCGTCATGGACTCACCTCGTTTCATCGAGAATCTCCATTTTGGACTCCCGGGTCGCGTTCAGTATATAACCCAGCCGCCATCCTTTGATCCTGCTGATCCCGCGAGTTGCATTTCTTGCTCCGGGAGCCGTCTTCGCCCCGCCAAGCGCCGCTTTCGCCCCGTCGCAAGAAAGCGAAACCAGCAAACCCTGCCTTTCCATTGCATTCTATGGACACCTGTCCGGCCCGCACCACTCGGTTGTTTGGTTTTCGCTGCACCCAGCGTCTCCGTCTATCCCGTCGACACTGGCAAGACAGCAGTTCTTCGCACCATCGCGGCCAGCAGCCGACGCGAGGTAAAGTCCGCATCACGACCGATATTGCCCATACCGCTTCTGGCGCACGGCGGGTAGTTCGGCTTGACGGAGATCAGCGCAGGGGCGCTGTCGGCGCCACCAATTGAAACACAACAGGCTGGGCGCCTGGCAGTCAACGGCCAATACCCGACATTGGCTCCCCGGCGTGTTCGACGGGTACCAATCAAAGTGATGATCAGTCGATGGAGACGGCTCGGTCGAAGACCACATCGAGCGTCGAGCCCTGCCGGAGATCCACTTCTCTGCCGCGGGTGAGCAGCACTGTCGCGATCCCGATGGCACCGCCGGCTCCCGCCCCGATCCCCGCGCCCTTCCAACTGCGGTCGGCAATGCCGCCGATCGCGGCGCCCTCGCCACCCCTTACGGCCACCTTCCCGGCGTCCTGGCCTTTAGTGCCGCCCTGTTGGATCTCGTTCTCTTTCGCCCCAACCTTCTGTTCGGTGCCCTCGGAATCGACGGAACTCAAATGCGGCGAGACCCGGATGGCCTTGCCGCTGGGAAGCGTGAAGCTCTCGATGCGGATGCTGAGTTCAGCGCGCCCTTTCACGCGCCCGCTGCGAACCGCGCGGGAGACCGTCCCTTCCGCATAGCTCTCGACTGGCACCACAAACTGGCCGTTGACCAGAATGGGCGTGGCGGTCCGCAGGTAGACACGGTCGCCGTCTCGGGCGGTCCGCGTGCTGACCGAATTGACCAGGCGCAGCAGCACGTGCGTACCCGCCGGAATTTCCGCGGCCGAAACCAGACCGGCGGCGGCGAACACAAGACTCAGGAAGCGCATCACCACTCCTGGTCCCATGATACTGCGTCCTCGCCGCGTTGTGAACCCGCGGCGCGGCGGCCAATTTGCACGCTTCTTGGGTAGCCAGATCGTTACCGATAACGAATAACGCCCTGAATTCGAACCATCGTGCGTACCCCGCCCCGCGCGGGTCTCAGCGGTAGCGGTACAGGGTGATGTGCTGGATCATCTTCGTAGTCGTCGAGGGCGAACAGCATCCCGACGGCCTGTTCAGGATCACATATTGCCCCTCATCGTCGTCGTCGCCGGCCATCACGCACCCCGGGACCCAGCGGCCGTTCACAAAGGTGCCTTCTTCCACGGTCGCCAGTCCGACGTGCGGAGGCCCCGGTGTGTTAGGAGAAAAGCCGACGGTTACGCCGCTACCAGCCGCGAAGTACTCGTCTGGCCCCGCCGCAATGAAAATTGCCGCCACCGGCCCTTGTGGGGGTGGCTCGCCAAGCGTTTTTTGAGGGTTTAGGAATGCGACCTCCAGCGTGTAATTTCCCACCTGGATCCTCTGGGGCGGGTCGTCCGGGCTCCGCAGCAGGACGGCGGACATGGTTCCCTTGCCCTGGTGTTCCGCCATCAGGGGCGCCAGTTGCGTGAGCAGATCGTAACTGCCGGTCAGATCGTTGTCGGGCTGCGGGTACCTGTCGATCCCCATCGGCGAGACACCGATTGCGTCGTGCCGTCCGAAGGCGTAAAGGGCTCTGGCCGCGGCGCCCTGCCCACTCCTTGTCTCGGGTATGAACAGCGGGTTCCCGGGCCGGGCGTACTTGGCGCAAAACTCCGGGTAATCGCTCTCGCTGTAAATGTCGGGCGAGAGCATATCGATTCGCGGCGCCCCGGCTCTCCAGACGTCCATCACAAGGTCCCAAGGGCGGCCACCACTGGGTGGGGGTTGGGGTCCCCTCCCAATCCCGTACAGCGCCGCGTTCACGAACATCGGCAGCGGGTATTCGGCCTTGCCCGCCTCGACCACCCGGCCGATGTAGCGCGCATAATACCAGGCCATGAAGATTCCATCCGTCACCCTGCTCGGGCCGAACACCTCTTCCCAGGTTCCGGCCGTTTTGAAGCCAGCCGCCTCCCATACTTTGCGAAGCTCCGGAATGAGGTTATCCTTGTGCTGCTGAAGGTAGTCCATCAGCTCCTTCGGCACCGGCCCCGCGTAAGCCCGATCGGCCAGGGGCGAGCGGTCGCGGGAGTCCCCAGCCATCCCCACTTCGTTCTCCACCTGGATCATGATGACCGTGTGCTGCTGGCCGTCTACTTCCTTGATGTGCCGCATCAGGGCCGCAAAGGCACGGGCATCGGCATCCCGGTTGGCATCGCTGAGGGGGCTGAGTAGTTCGATGCTCATACTCCCCGCGACCGGGGTGCGCGGCACCTCCGATATGGTGGTCCCGGGCCAGGTGCCACCAACAATCTGGGCGCGCGGGAAGCGCTCGAAATCCCTCTTTACCCAGTCGGGCGGGTAGCTAGACAGACTGTTCTTCCAGCTTGCAAACCACAAAGGCACGAGACGCAGGTTATGGCTCCGTGCGTCCCTGATGACGCCGTCCAGCACGCTGAAGTCGAACTTCCCTTCCCGCGGCTCGATCTGGGCCCAAGAAACGCCCGCCAGAACGGTATTGACCTTTCGCTCGACGAGCTTGGACCAGACCGGTTTCATGTGCTCGACGCTGGTGGCGCTGTTGTTGTTCAATTCTCCCGCCAGTGCCAGGAACGGCTTGCCGTCGACGATCAGTTGGGTGGCCGTCCCCTGCTTCTGCAGGTGAGGGATGTCCGAACCAGAGGTGGTGGGGATGGATCTGCAACCACTCGCAACGAAGGCGAAAGAGCAGATGAGAGTGCAGCAAAACAAGATTCGAAGTTTCATGATTATCTGCTTCGCATTTTCCACAAGCTGCTTGTCCTCTGAAAGGGCCAGCTCTTGCAGACCGGAATCTCCATCTTGGACTTCCGGGTCCTGTTCAGTATACATCCAGCCCGATCCTTTTGATTGGCGCGACAGGCCCTGTCAAGCCTCGTTTAAAATGTCCCCTGTCTTAACTCATTAGAAATGTCCCTTTTGGTGGTTCTCTTCCAATTGTTCTGGCGGCTCCCGAAGCGTAGCCCTGCGAGGCCGTAGGCCGAGCGTTTAGG
>Ga0326727_10020356_pt1 | contig 13187 bp, 6 predicted proteins | sample MB2enrmetagenome_FD_207643 | JGI IMG/M metagenome (GOLD analysis project Ga0326727, IMG submission 207643) | Lab enriched peat soil microbial communities from McLean, Ithaca, NY, United States - MB29MY | ecosystem: Environmental > Terrestrial > Soil > Wetlands > Peat | place: USA: New York...
TAACACCACCTAATCCATTTGTAGTAGAAAAATTTACTTTTTTCTGAATAGTGTTAAGTCCGTTGTAATAAATAGTAAAAGGAGTTGGATAAGAAGGTGAAGTCACTGTTGCTGAATCAGACAAATAATTTCCATTTTGATTTAGAATATCAATATAATGTAAAGTAGTACCCGTCTGCGTAATTCCAGATGGTCTACCATAAAGAGGTAATCCGGTAACAAATTTTGTTCGAGGCAAATTACGTGTAGTTACCCAATAATTATAACTGGTCAACAACATAGAGTATGGACTATGTTGAACATAAGGTATTGTGGTACTAAAATTATCATAAATCATTACATTAAACCAATCAACATCATTAAAAACTATATCAAGAATTCCAGACGTGGTCGTACCAACATAAAGACCACTAGTAATCGCCATAGTGAGTAGATATTTTTGGTTTATATGGCATGAATCACTAAGTTGTTTCATCAAAAGAGCATTACCATAATATGTTCCATCGACAGTTGAAGGATATTCCCAATCATTATCCAACCCATCTAAATTATATTGACGAACCATACCCATCAATGCATTTACAAATGCATCGCGAGATGATTTTCGAGAAGTCATCGATGAAAAATATTGCTGACTTCCATTGAAACTCAATAAAACCTTCACTCCCAATTTTTTACTACGTGACACTAAAGATATTAATGTATCTGGTTGATTAATTACTGGAAGTAAAGACGAATTAATGGTAGCAAAAGCATAAATCACTACATCCAGCATTTTTAATTTCGAGTCAGGAATTGACCCTAAATTACGATATATATACCCCACAACTTGAAACTTGTTATTAGCTGGTGCCTTATAAAGTGTAACGACAGAAGTATCTACAACGGAAGGACTATCATTCCCCACAGAAGGACCATCATTCCCTTTTGAACATGAAATAAACAATATCACCAACACAAAGAATAACCCTAATGATTTTCGTTTCATATGAATTAATTTTACTATAGAGACATGGAACTCGCTAACAAATTTATACCCTTTGGAAAATAATAAGTAGTAGAAATAATATAATGTCGTGTTTTATTTCATACGATTTTTTTTACTTTTTACATTAAGGACATATGGAACTCGTCAGGAATATCGGGACTCTTTTCAGGAAGAGTTTTAGAACTTACTCCTGATTTTTTCAAAGAAAAAGGCAGTGGCTTAATAATGATAAAATCATCTAATTCATTTTACGACAATATTACTTTACTATTTCTTAGCTGTTTATGTTCGCTTTATAAGTTTAGAAGTAGATATATTGCAATGAAATAAAAAACTGATCCAGTTTTATGGGGCACATAACAATTACAAAGCAGAACTATACATCTTCAACATAAATCAATTAAAGTATTGCATAGTTCCGCTTTATGAAAAATATAGAACAAAACATTAAAACTACCTACCCGTCCAACCAGGATTTTGTGTTATATTATTCCCGTATCCTGCATTTTGATAGAGAGTAAACTGATCTTTCCCGATAGGAGATAAATAGACTTCCAAGCCAGACATCGTTCCACTTCCAAAGCCGTTTGATTTGAATGCACGAGATGTAATCGTTGTTGAAGAGGTAGAATAAAGAATATAGCCTGAAGCAGGTCCACCTCCACCTCCAGGAATACCAGTAGTTCCTAACCATGGGGTAGCAACTGTATTATCAATATTGTTTGCCGCAAGTAATGGTTTTAGTTTATATGTCAAAGAAGATGAATTGCCGGTTTTAGGGTCTAAACCAGTACTCATATTAATCCAAGCCCCTCTATTAACAGTTAATTGTGGAATACGAGTATAATCCATATAATGCAGCTTACCCCAGCGCATTAAATCATAAAAACGAAAACCTTCTAATGCCAATTCAATTCGTCGCTCGCGACGAATTTCCCATATCATAGGAGGAACTTCATAACTTGTTCCGTCAGGATTGACATCCCGATCAGGGTCATTAATCATCACATTATTCACAGCAGGATAACCGCCAATCACTTGTAGATGTGGCATTGCAATCATTAATCGATCACGCAATTTATTGATTGATATATCCAAATCTGATTGAGCAATGGGAACTGGAACATTCCCGGAAATACTTGTATTGACAATTTCCGCACATGCTTCAGCGTAGTTAAGCAAAACTTCATCATAACAAACAATTGGCGCTGCAGTTAAATTAGTATTTAAAGATGCAGTATAATAATCGTTGTCATTCAAAAACTTACGAATTGCCATTCCTGTAAGAGCATAATCAGCATCTCCATTCGCACCTGTAAACGCAGCTGATTGTAAACGTAAAGAATCTGGACAAATAGTAGAGCCAATTCTAGGATCTAATAATGATGTACCAGTTTTAAATTTTCGATAACTAAAAGAAGAAGAAGTTGGATCTAAATTAATAGTTGGCGATTGCTTTTGAGGCAGTCCATCTTTACAGAGGAAAGCATCCAGTAAATTTTTAGATATTCCCACCTGAGCATTCTGATATGCACAATAAGATTCTACAGAATGAGAAACTATGCCACTTGCATATGAACGATACATAATTACCTCAGAATTTCCAGCCAGGTTATACGAGACAAACAATGATCGTAATGGATCGCCACCTCCGGAGACTGTTGAATTATTAATACTGTAGCGACCACTATTTATTACATCTAAAGCATATTGTCTTGCTTTTTGATAATAGCCAGATGCTTTGCTTTTATCATACCCAAACACTGCTGGATAATACCTAAAGACAGAGGCTTCATATAACATAATTCTTGAAGCAAATGCTGCTTCAACATCGCGAGTAATTGTTGTTCCCTGAGGATAACCTAAAGTCACTTCACTTACTCGAGTGTGTGCAATGGCATAATCAAAATCTGCTATCATACTATCAACAACAAGAGATCTTGGATCGCGAGGTTTATAAAGTAATGCAGTTTGACTTTGATCAACAACAGTATTATAATATGGACAATCACCATATGATTGAATAATCAATTCATAAGCCAAAGCACGGAAAAATCGACCAACACCCAGCCAATGGTTACGAGTGGAATCATTAATGCCTGTTGCAGTTTTAACACTTGCAATAAAAATATTTGCTTTTCTTACCCAAGCATAATTCCATGCTCCTGTATTTGGGACTGTAGTTGCAAATATATTTCCACCACCTGCATAATCGTCACTCGTTGGAGCCCCGCCTAAATTTTCATAATATGGCCCATAAGAATAATTTTGACCATACCCAAAAAAATAATTTCCAAAAACACCTGTTGAGGTATTTCCCGATAAAAAACCCCAGGAGAAAGTTCTAATACTGGCTTCTGAAGTCCAATATTGAACACTTGATAAACTCGTAAGAGGTCCTTTGTCCAAATAATTAGTGCAACTAGCTAAAAATAAAGCTATTATTGCAAAATATATAAATTTCATTATGAATATTTTTAAATATAACGATTAGAAACAAACATTATTGTTTTCAGCTAACTAATCAATAGGTTACCTGAAGGCCTATAGAATAATTTTTAGAAAAAGGATAACTTCGCCCATATGCAATTGCATCTCCAACACTTCCGGTTTCAGGATCAACAGGTGCTGTTAAATGGTCAAAAGTAAAAAGATTATCAATACTTACATAAAATCTCACCTTTTGCATAAACGCTTTAGAAATAGTGGATTTAGGCAAAGAATAACCAATAGACAAATTTTTACATCTTAAATAAGCAAAATTTTGCATATACTTATCGCTAATCTCAAAATTTCCAACATTAGCAGTCCCACTATTTGACGGACGAGGGTATTGTGGATCTTTAACTTGGGAAACAAAGTAATTCGATTGCGTGGGATCCGTTACATTAGGTGTATACCAATAACTTGTCTGTGTTGTTAAAAGAGTTGGGCTATTTCCCGTATCATAGCCTGGTATAGTTGCCGAAGATCCAATCCAATTTTTTTCACGACCTACACCTTGAAAAAACATATTAAAATCAAAACCTTTCCAAGAAGCACCAATTGTAAAATTATATTGATCACGAGGAGTACTATTTCCCAAAAGTGTCATATCGCCATGATCGGAAACAGTTCCAGCTCCGGCAGTTACTACACCATCCCCATTTAAATCTTTATACTTTACATCACCAGGTCCAAAAGTACCGAGTTGAGATTGAGTCGCAATACCGGTCTTAAGTACATATTGTCCGTTAGAAACAAGAATGGCTCCACTCGCATCTCTTTGGAAATCATCGATTGTGAAAAACCTATCAAATTTATATCCATATACATTTCCAATTCGCTGTCCAACCCGATAACCAGTATAAGAAGTCGAATAAACCCACTTTGTTATAGTCTGAATATAATCAGACAATCCAGCAGATAAATTAACAGTTAAACCATTATTGAATATATGTCTATAGTTCAACTGCAATTCCCAACCATTAGTTGTCAATGATCCAAAGTTTTGATAAGCAGCTGTTGTTCCAAATGTTAAAGGGACTGGCGTTCCAGCAGTTATCATATTGGAAGTAACACGCTGATACCAATCATACGTGACTCCAAGATCATTAAATAACTGCAAATCAACACCAAAATCCGCTGTAGCCACCTTTTCCCATGTTAAAGAGGTGGAGACAGTTGAAGGTGTCCCGGTAAATGTTTGATTTGCACCGTTCACATACCATAAAGAGCCTCCTGTATTAACGCTTGTACCATAATAAGGTGTAAGGGTAGAAATGAAAGAATTAGGGGCTACATCCTGATTACCTAACACCCCATAAGAAGCGCGTAACTTTCCTGAAGTTAATATATTTGTTACAGGTTTCATGAATTTCTCCTCTGTAAAACGCCATCCTAATGAACCGGAAGGAAAAATTGCCCAACGGTTTGTTGCAGGGAAAAGAGACGAACCATCATAACGCATATCAAATTCTGCTAAATACTTGTCATTATAGGAATAATTAATTCTTCCAAACGCGCCAGCAGTAGCCCATTGCGTGGGCGAACTCGTAAGATAACCTGAACCTATAGGTCCTACTGTTTGTGTTCCCGTTGCCAAAGCAAGATCCGCTTGAGAATTCAATATTAAATTTGCTTTTTTTGAAACGAAACCATCTTGGATAAAATCTTCTGTATTTACTCCTGCAATAATTTTAATATCATTTAACTTGAGCTTCTTTTGAAACGTAAAATATCCATTGAAAGCACGTGTTCGTTGATACATAAAATCATTTTCAATATAGTTGGTATTAGAACTTACAATTCCGTAATCAAAACCACTGGGAGTAGTAGGATCAGGAGTACCCCATGTATTTAATGCGTAAAAATCACCGCCTCGAACGGCTGCCTGAGTATCTTCATTAGAATAGGTATAATCTGCATCGAAAGTTAATCCTTTCAAAATTTTTGCAGTTGCACTTATAGTAATACGGGATAATGTTGAGCCGGTCGTATTATCATTTGCTTGACTAACAGCATCTACACCATCTTTTACAGGTTGACCATCAATGTATCCATAAGGAGAAAAACTTGACCATCGATACATGTAATAAAAAGAATTATAACGAGACGCAGTATTCATCAAGTTAAAAGGCGTAGTTAAAGTAGAATTCGAAAGTGCAGTATTCAATTTAACATCTAGCCATTCATTAATACTCGAATTGATGTTAGCATTCAAATTATATCTTTTATAACTATCCGGATTAACTTTTAATTGGCCGGATTGATCTAAATAAGCTCCACTTATATTATAAGAAGTTTTTTCTCCACCTCCGGAAATAGAAATGTTATGTTGGCTCATGGGGGTATACCTTCTTAAATACAGATCTGTGGGGTCATAAGTTCTATAACCGTAAAATTTACCTCCAATAATATCATAATCACGACCTCTTACAATGTTATCTCCCAAATTTTCATTGCCATACGAAGTTAACCATTGCTTCATTGTTTGAATCGTCGCAGCATTAGCATACACAAACCCACCATTTGCATCTGAAGGGTTAGTCGGATTAGCTCTCTGATTGACAGCTAACAAGAATGAAGCAGTTGTTGGAGCATCTGCTAATTTCATAGTGATAGTTGGAGTATTCTCAGACATATTAAAAGAATAATCGACCGTTGTAGGTTGATTTTTTCTTCCTTGTTTTGTTGTAATTAAAATTACGCCCCATGTTGCGCGCGCTCCATAAACGGCACAAGAAGCAGCATCTTTTAATACAGAAATAGTAGCAATGTCATTGGGGTTAATCATCATCAAACTTGGCACTTCGACTCCATCAATCAATACAAGTGGAGTTCCTGCTCCATTGGTTGAAGCTCCATTTCCTAATGAGCCAACGCTACCTCTCAACATAATGGAAGGATTAACTCCTAAATCTCCGGTTGGAGCTGTAATTGTCAACCCAGATGTAACACCTTCCAAACCACGAGACACATCAGTAATAGGACGAGAATCCAACACTTTCGTATCTACAGTAGCAACAGCTCCTGTCAAATTAGCTTTTCGCTGGGTACCATAACCAACCACAACTACATCATTCAACTGCACATTCGATTCTCCTAATGTGACATTAATCACAGAACGGTCTCCGATTGCTTCCTCTGCCGATTTGTAGCCCATAAATGAAAAAAGCAATTTGCCTTTAGATGCTACAGAAAGAGAGTAAAATCCGTTTACATCAGTAATAGTGCCAACAGAAGTCCCTGCGACCTTTACCGTTGCTCCAATAATGGGTTGATTGGTTGCATCAACCACCTTACCTTTAATGACTCTTGTCTGTGCATAACTTCCAGCTACGGTAAACAAAACCAAGAAGAATGTCATACCCAAACGAATCCATTTTTGCTGAAGAATTCTCATCATAATTTTGAGGATTTAAGGATAAAGAAACTGTTAATTGCGCCTATTTTACAGAATAGAAGATTTGAGGCGTACAAACCTTATATCGTTTATGATATGAAAAGTTAGAAATAAAACTATTTGCTATTGCATGAATAACCAGAAGATATTCAAAAGAATAGAATTGAATAAATGATGAAAGATATCGATTCGATTACTATCTATTGATTTTTCTCTAATTGATATATTCTTCTCTAAATCTTTCTTACGAACTTCAAATATTGATTTTAATGCGAAAAAAAACGCAATAATCGGCATAAAAACCTTTTAGAGGACTTATACTTAATGACTTTATTATCAACATTTACAAGTTAACATACTAATTCTCTCACCAAAATGTACGTGACAAAATTAGTACAATATTTTCAAGAAACAAATACAAATGCCACATTTATGTTTTTTATTTGTGTTTTTGTTTTTATTAATATGTTTCAACACATATTTGTATTAAATTCATAGGGAGACTGCTTCAATGAAAAACAGTTCATACTATTTTAATATACATATATATTTTCGTATAAAAACAAAACAAACTATAGAATTTGCTGACCTGGTAGTAAGCAAGCATAAAGTCAAAGAAGAGTTTTTCAATCAAATCAATCAGGTTCTTGACTGGAAGCCGATAGAAAAACTAATCAACAGTCATTATCACCGGTTTCGCACAGTACTGACAGAAGCAAAAGTCTATGATAGACTTTGGATTCTGATTAACAAACAATTGGAGTCTTATGGGATAGTGGTGCGTACAGGTGCCTTGCACTAAAATAATAAAAATAGATTTATCACAAGTAGTTTATTATCAGAAAAATACTGAGTATTCTTTTCTTTAATGTTCTCTTTAGTAATTATCAACAAAAGTCACAAAAAAGCGGAACAACCTAACATTGCACTACAGCAACATTATTGTTGTCCCGCTAAAAAACAGTTAACGTATAAGATACACAATCTCTTTCACATTCACGCTTACTTAAGCGTTTAAAGCTTATTTACCAACCTGGATTTTGTGGGAAAGTTATACCTGCATTTTGATATAAATTCAATTGCCCCGTCGGGATAGGATCCAAGTAACATTTAGGAATAGTCACCACTCTCTTAGCTACACTAGTTGTCGAATAAGGCAAAATATACCCTGAAGGGTCTTGTTTACCAGGAGAACCTGCAGTTCCTGCAGGGGCTTTTGCTCCTTTGAAAATATCCGGTTTTACAGTCGGATCCAAGTAAGATAACTTTGCCCAGCGACGCAAATCCCAATAACGGAACCCATCCATCATCAATTCAACACGACGTTCACGGCGAACCTCCCACAAGAGGGGTGATACATCAGCATCTCGTTTGGGATCGTTAGGAATATTTGAAACATTCAACGAAGCAACACCAGCACGAGCTCTTAATTTGTTAATGGTATTATCGGCAATTGTTTGTGTAAAACTTCCCAGTTCAACACATGCTTCAGCTTCATTTAACAACACTTCAGGCAACCAAAAGATAGGAGCATCGGTCGGATTGTTTGGTGCCAGAATCTCTGTTTTCGTTAAAGTCGAATTATCAAAACGGGAAATACGATATCCGGTTGTTGAAGTAAACCCGCTCGAATTGGATTTGTTAATATAGCAAAGAATACTATCAACACTTTCAATTAAACGCTTATCACGATTCTTCAACGTAGATTGCCCTATAGAAAGGGTTGACGCATTTGGCGTATCTCCCATATATAAAGAAGATAATCCTATAGGTTGTCCGTCTGAACATAAAAACGCATCTACAGCATCTTTTGTTAATCCGGAAATAATGGTGCTACTATTACAATAACCCACTACTGAATGAGTCACTATCCCATCTATATAAAGACGATAAAGCATTGTTTCTTTATTGCCGGTCAAATCAAGCGAACTATACACAGTCCTGTAATCTGGATTCAACGCATACGTTCCGGTATTCATAACAGCTTCTGAAGCCGTTTTACATTGTGTCAGATAATTTGTAGCTCGTGTGTTGTCACCCAACTGATATTTACTATATGTTCCTTCATACAAACAGATTCTCGATTTAAGGACATTAGCTACATCTTGATTCACTGTGTTGACACCTGTGTAAGTATCAGCCACAGATTTGGGATAAAGTAATGCAACCGCATTATTCAAATCATTCAATACACTATCCATCACAGTATTTCTTGGAGTACGAGATTTCCATATTGCAGCAGTATCCGCCACTTGATCAAGATACTTATTTTCATATGGTACGTCGCCATAATGTCTTGTCAAATCATAATACTCCATAGCCCTAAAAAAATAAGCTATGCCACGATAATGATTTTGCGCCGTGACACTAATAGGAACCTCGCTTATTCTTGCTAATAAAAGATTTGCCAAACGAATATACGTGTAAGGTGTACTCCATGTACTTGCAGAAGCCGGTGCTGCCGTCGGGAAAATGTCAATGGCATTATTTGCCTGATCATCACCGAAAGTAGTAAAATAAAAATCAGACTCTGCCCCACTACCACCATTTGAACTGATACTTGAAGAAGAACCAGTACCAAAACCATCGAACAAAGAATAAAATCCCATGCAAAAAGTTTTCACATTTGCCTCGCTTGTCCAATAATTAGTATCAGAGAACTGTGTAAGCGGCTGTTTATCGAGCCATGAGTTACAAGCTACCAACATCGGTAACACAACTACTGCAAGCGATATTTTTTTTATTATTTTCTTCATAACAATATCTTATTATTAAAGTTAAAATGACAATTGCACACCAAAAGAGTAAGTTTTCGTAAACGGTGTAGTTGCCCCATACCAAGTACCAGTAGAAGAATTGTCCGTAATTTCCGGATCAATCGGAATTTTATTTTGAGCAAACGTCAATAAGTTCATGCCTTCAACATAAACACGGAATTTTTCAATACCCATTTTTTTAGTCATATTGGTTGGGAGTGAATATCCAATAGTCAGCGTTTTTAATCTTAAATAGGCCAAATTAAGCAAGTATTTTGTTTGCGGATAAAAATTATTTCCCGAAGCCAAAGAGGTATTCCCTGACCAAAATGCCTGACCGGATAAAGTAGAAGAGCCATTCCCCGGATATGGGTTTGGATAATATGCATTTGTATTTGTCGGTGTCCAAAAATCCATTTGATTTTGATACATAACATCTGCTCCGCGATAGTAAGGAATAGCAATATTACCTGATGCCCAATAATCGCGTTTCCCAACCCCTTGTAAGTACATGTCAAGATCAAATCCTTTCCAATTGCCCCCTAAACGAAGACTATACGGGAACTGAGGAGTATTATTACCTATTTTTTCCAAATCCCCATGATTAGCTAATGTTAATGATCCACCATCAATTACTCCGTCTTTATTCAAATCCGCATATTTGATATCACCTGGACCAAACACAAAACTACCGGTTTGCAACTTGGTTTGACTTGGAGAATTGGCCACATCTGCTGCATCTTTGAAATAGCCAAGAGTTTTAAAGCCCCAAATTTCACCATATGTTTGACCGGAATAATAAGTAGTGAGTGAATTAGATGAGTTTCCTCCCCATTTTGTTATTTTTGTTAAATAGTTATTTAAAGATGCATTGGCGTAAAACATCATTCCATTATGCAATTGGAAGTGATAATCAACAGCCACTTCCCATCCATTGGTCCGCAAATTACCCACATTAGTACTTGATGCACTGGTACCAAATGTGTTAGGTAGTGTTGTAGAATTGGAAATCATACCAACGTTGTCACGCCTATACCAATCGAAGGTTACTCCAAAATTATTGTTTAAGAAACGCGCATCGGTTCCAAAATCCAACGTGTTAATCCTTTCCCATGTCAATGTTGAAGCTACTGTTTGAGGCATTCCTGTGTAAGTCGCTTTTGCACTTCCAACAATCCATGAATTTTGTGCAGTTGTCATCACAGGCAAAAACAAGTTAGATCCAACATTTTGATTTCCAATGGTTCCATAAGAACCTCTTATTTTCCAATCGGTAATCACTTTTTTTGCTTCCTTCATAAAAGGTTCTTCAGTAACTCTCCAGCCAACAGATCCGGATGGAAAGAATGCCCAACGACCACTTACAGGAAAATTTGACGAACCATCATACCGACCATCTAATTCTACTAAGTATTTATTGTCATAATCATAATTGATGCGACTAAAATAACCGGCTACAGACCACCATGTATGAGCCGGAGCATACGTGGAACTGGTTGATGTAATTACTGGAGGAGTACTATTTGTAACCAATGTTAATTCACCCATTGAATTGCTCATCAACCCATACCCTTTACTAAATTGTTGGACAAATTCGCCTTTTTCAGCATTTAATCCCACCATCGCTTTAAACCCATGCATGCCGAATCTTTTTTCATACGTCATATAACTATTGGAGGTCAACTGAGTAGTATAGGAGCTGGTATAATCGGTTTCATTATAAGTTGCACTCGGCAAAGTAGTGTTTAATACCAGTCCTCCAGACCAAAAGTCCCACAAAGAAATCTGTCCTCCAATTTCATGTCGTACAGCATTTTGGGTCATATAACTAAATTCAGTTCTAAGTTTAAGATCCGGAGTGAATTTAATGGTCGCTGCCATATTGATATTTTGCGTATTCTGACGATACGTACAATTATTTGCATTAGCCAAATACCCATTCACATTCCGAAAATCATAACTTTGCCCACTTCCGGGATCGGTGTATGTTCCGTAAGGAAAATAAGTACCCCAACGCCACATGTAATAGAAATAATCTTCATACGAGTATGGATAATCATAATTAAACTGACGATTGGTCATCTTTACATCCAGATTCAACCAATTATTCATGTCGGCATTAACACCGGCCATGATATTATATTTACTCAATTTATCTGGATGAATTTTTAAAATTCCTTCCTGGTAGCTATAAGTTCCCGACAAAAAATAGGAAAGTTTATCGTTACCACCCGAAAACTGAATGTTATGATTTTCTTGTGGCATCGTCTGATACATAATTTTTACCGGATTCCAGATACGATAAAAATAAGCATTCCCACCGACGATGTCAAAGTCTTCTCCCTTTATCATCTGGTTGCTTGTTCTTCCCTTCGAATAATTAGCTTCCCAATTTTGAATACCCGCAATCAATTGCGGAGCTTGCATACCAAACATATCAAATCCGCTACCCGAACGAATACAAGCATTATTATTTGCCTGAATTTCTGCGACAGGATCTTTTGCAAATTGAGGTAATGTTGTTGGAGTACCCCATGAAAAATTATCCGAATAGCTAATTTTAAACTTAGAATTCTTTTGACCGGATTTTGTCGTAATCAAAATCACCCCATCAGCAGCACGAGCACCGAAAATGGAAGTTGATGCAGCATCTTTTAAAACACTAATGCTTGCTATATCGTCTGGACTAACCATAGTAATGTCAGACACCACTACTCCATCTACTAAAATCAGAGGTGTATTACCTCCATTAATTGATACTAACCCTCGAATATTAATTGCGGGAGTTTCTGTAATTGCTCCACCTCCATACGTTACGGTTAAACCGGGAACAGCACCCTGCAATCCTTTAGCAACATCCGTAAATGGTTTTGCGGTTAAAGAATTTGAGACATCTACTGTCGAAACAGCACCAGTTAAGTTCTCCTTTCGTTGTGTCCCATAACCAACAACAACTACATCTTGCATTTGAACAACCGATTCTGTAAGCGTAACATTAATAATCGCATGACTATCAACAACTCTTTCCTGAGAATTATACCCCATGAAAGAAAAAACTAATTTGTTATTCGAAGTTACAGAAATCGAATAATTACCATTTACATCGGTAATGGTGCCGGTAGAAGTTCCTGCAACCTTTATCGTTGCTCCGATAATGGGCTGATTGGTTGCATCAACCACCTTACCTTTAATAACTCTAGTCTGTGCATAACCTCCTGCTATGGTAAATAATACCAGAAAGAAGGCCATACCCAAACGAATCCATTTTTGTTGAAAAGTTTTCATCATAACTTTGAGGGTTTAGGATAAAGAAACTGTTAATTGCGCCTGCTATATTGAATTGAATAGAAGATTTGAGGCGTACAAACCTTTTTATCGTTTCTGAATAGTTAATAACAAGACTACTTTTTTCTTTAGCATAGCTAACACTAAGACATTCAAAAGAATAAAATTGAATAAATAATGAATGATGTCGATTCAATTACCATCTTAAAGATGCATTTCAAGTTGATATATTCATGGCTAAATCTTTCTTATGAACTTTAAATATTGATTTTAA
>Ga0326727_10020358_pt1 | contig 13186 bp, 12 predicted proteins | sample MB2enrmetagenome_FD_207643 | JGI IMG/M metagenome (GOLD analysis project Ga0326727, IMG submission 207643) | Lab enriched peat soil microbial communities from McLean, Ithaca, NY, United States - MB29MY | ecosystem: Environmental > Terrestrial > Soil > Wetlands > Peat | place: USA: New York...
GACGCAGGTCGCGCCAGGAACCTTCAGCATGTGGTGGATCGGTTGCACGGGCATCTGGCTCAAGACCCAGAACGGCGCCAACATCGCCACCGACCTGTGGTTCGGCAACGGGAAGCGGACCCAGAAGACCAAGGAGATGGCGCCGTTCCACCAAATGCGGAACATGACGGGGGGGCGGGCGACGCAGCCGAATCTGCGCGCTGCTCCCATCGTGTTCGATCCGTTCGCCGTGACGCAGGTCGACGCCGTGCTGGCGACCCACATCCACCAGGACCACATCGACCCCTACTTCGCGGCCGCGGTCCTGAAGAACTGCGCGCCAGACGTCCCCTTCATTGGCCCGCAAGGGTGCGCGAACCTGTGGACGAAGTGGGGCGTTCCCGCCAGCCGGATCAAGGTGGTCCGCCCTGGCGACGCGGTCACCATCAAGGATGTGGAGATCGTGGCGCTCGAGTCGTTCGACCGCACCGTGCTGGTCACGTCGAACGAGTCGCTCCAGGGCAAGCTGCCCACCATGGACGACAAGGCCGTGAACTACCTCTTTAAAACGCCGGGCGGCAACTTGTACCATAGCGGCGACTCGCACTACTCCATCCGCTACGCCAAGCACGGGAAGGAGCACAAAATCGACGTCGCGATGGGCTCCTACGGCGAGAACCCGATCGGCAACCAGGACAAGATGACGTCCGTCGACATTCTGCGCATGGCGGAGGCCCTCGGGACGAAGGTGGTCATCCCCTTCCACCACGACGTGTGGACCAACTTCAAGGCCGACCCGCTCGAGATTCTTATGCTGTGGAACTACAAGAAGAACGTCCTGCAGTACGGGTTCAAGCCGTTCATCTGGGAAGTCGGCGGAAAGTTCACCTATCCTGACGACGCCGACAAGATCCAGTACCACTACCGGCGAGGCTTCGAGGACGCGTTCACCGACGAACAGAACGTGCCGTTCCCATCGATCCTGTAGAGGCCGTCATCCGCTTGCCGTACCCCGGAACAGTTCGCCCGGCGCGTCGAGCGGTGGCTGCCCGCCCGGAGCGGTTGTGCCCTGGACAACCAGGCAAGCCGAAGCGGGCGGCCCGTCTCCTCGACCGGGCCACTGGCCGCGATGCCGACGGAGCGCCGGCGCGCGGACGCCAAGGCCTATCCGCGCGGCTGCCAGCAGCCGCGGTCCGGCCGTCTCGTGTCCCGGCTCGCGCGGCCAAGCGGCGCGAACCGGAGAGTTCCCCGTCGCGCTCGCCATGTCCTGCGCCAAGCACGCCGCCTACCGCCGGCTTGCCGAGGCGCTGGACAGGCGCCGCCGCGACCATGAGTTCGATCGAGGAGGACAAGGCCGTGGGCGCCGCCGACAATCTGCTGGGCATCTACGAGAAGGCGTTGCCGAAGGGGCTCTCGTGGATGGCGAGACTCTCGCTCGCGCGAGCCCTGGGCTTCGATTTCGTAGAGATGTCGGTCGACGAGTCCGACGAGCGACTCGTGCGGCTCGACTGGTCGGCGGCCGAGCGCGCGTCGCTCCGCACCGCCATCGCCGAGACCGGGATGACCGTGCCGACCATGTGCCTCTCGGGGCACCGGCGCTTCCCGTTCGGCAGCCGCGACCCCGCGATCCGCGCGCGGGCGCGCGAGATCATGCGCAAGGCCATCGATCTTTCGGTCGATATCGGCCTGCGCGTCATCCAGCTTGCGGGTTACGACGTCTACTACGAGACGAACGACGAGGGGACGCGGCAACGCTTCATCGAAGGCTTGCGCTGGGCGGTGGACGAGGCGGCCCGGTCGCAGGTGATGCTGGCTGTCGAGATCATGGACACGCCGCTGATCAACTCGATCACCGCCTGGCTGGAATACGCCAGGATCATCGATTCGCCGTTCTTCTGCGTCTATCCCGATCTCGGCAATCTGTCGGCGTGGAATAACGACGTGGCGGCGGAGTTGAGGAAAGGCGCCGCCAAGATCGTCGCCATCCACCTCAAGGACACGCTCCGGGTGACGCAAGACTTCCCCGGACAGTTCCGCGATGTGCCGTTCGGGACGGGCTGCGTCGATTTCGTGGGCTGTTTCCGGACGCTCGCGGAGCTGCGGTACCGCGGCCCGTTCGTGATCGAGATGTGGACGGAGAAGACTGCGGAGCCGGTCGTGGAGATCGCCCAGGCGCGGCGCTGGCTGCTGGAGCAGATGCGCCAGGGCGGGCTGTCGTCGGACGGGAGCGGCTGAGCGCAGCCGGAGTCGGCGGTCCAAGCTCGCGACTCACGCCAGCCGTCCGCCGAGTCGACTCGAGGTGAATGGGAGCGGCTCGAGGGTTTTGGGTTCGCTGTGCTGAGCGGATTGGAGGCGGCGGCCCCGGACGCAGGGCCGTCGGTTCACTCGGGCTGGTGTCCGCCGGTCAGCGGGACGAACGGAATGATCGCGCCGCCGAAGATGTCGGAGCGCACGACCTTCGTCTCGCCGTCGGGGCCGACCTGCTTGACCGCCTTGAGGATATGTTGCGCGCCGGGCGGCCCGACCGGAATGACCATGGTCCCGTTCGGCTTGAGCTGCTGTAAGAGCGGCGGCGGGATGTGGTCGATGCCGCAGGTGACGATGATCTTGTCGAACGGCGCCGCCATCGGCAGGCCGTAATAGCCGTCGCCCTGGCTGGTCTGGATGTTGGCGAACTCGCGATAGCCGCGGCCGATCAGCCGGTCGTAGACGCCCCGGGTGCGCGCCGCGAGCTCGGGAATGATCTCGATCGTGTAGACCGCGTTGGTGAGGTAGGTCAGCAGCGCCGATTGGTAGCCGGAGCCGGTGCCGATCTCGAGCACGCGCTCGCCCCGCTCGAGTTTGAGCGCGCTGGTCATGCGCCCCATCGTGCCCGGCGGGGTGATCGACACGCCGAAGCCGATGTCGAGATAGTGGCCGACATAGGCGTTGTCCCGATCCTCGGGCAGGACGAACTCCTGACGCGGCGTGAACAGGAAGGCGCGCTTCTCGTTCGGCGTCCACAGGTCGTTGAACTTCAGCACCTCGAGATAGCGGTCCCAGCGGCGGCCGAGGAACACCGGATCCTCGTCGCGCTGCGCCGCCATCCAGGCGACGAAGTCGCCGCGCGCGTTCATCGGCGGCCACAGGTCGGGCTGGAACGGATTCTGCGGATCGGCGAGCGCCGGAGAGACCAACGACGCCGCCGCGCCGATCAGGAATTCACGTCTCAGCATGCAGAACCTCCACGGCGTCCCGCCCTCGGGCCGAGTCGAAGGGACGGGTCGGCCGAAACCATGGCGAAATGACGATGAAATGCGTTTGGCGCCCGCTCGGGCGCCGCGGCGAACCTCTCGCAGCTGCGCGCCAACGTCAATCGCCGTCGCGCCTCTGCGACAACGTCGCCGCCAGAAAGCGGCGCAATTCCTGTTCGGCGCGCGCCGTGGCGGCGCGGTCGTAGGCGAAATGCATGCCGAGGACGAGCCGGCCGCCAGCGGAAGCGGGATCGTCGAACAGATGGCCGGCCCCAGGCAGAACCACGAGCTGCGTTTCGCCGGGCGCCTGCCCGGCGGCGAAAGCCCGGCAATCCTCGGCCGGCGTCACCGAATCGGCCTTGCCGACGAGGATCAGGGTCGGAACCGCAAGCCTCTCGCCCTGGCGATTGGCGCAGGGCGGGTAATAGGCGGCGGCGGCGCTGAGCCGCGTTGCGCCGGGCGGCGACGCGGCGACCGCGAGCGCGACGTCGCCGCCCTGCGAGAAGCCGACGACGGCGAGACGCCGCGCGTCGACGAACGGCTGGCGCGCGAGGAAGGCCAGCGCCGCCGCCGCGTCGGGCGGGCCGACGGGGAAGTCGACCGAACAGGTCTCGGCAAGGCCGCGCGGCGCGAATTCGTCGACGTAGAGCGCGACATAGCCCCAACTCGCCAGCGTGGCGGCGAAGGCGGCGCGGTTCTCCGGCAAGCCTAAACAGGAGTGGATGAGCGCGACGGCGGGAAACGGCCCGGCGCCCGGCGGCGTCGTCAAATAGCCGGTCAGCGGACCGACCACGGCGGCGCCGGCGAGCGGCGGCGCCGGATCGGCGACGATCACGCGCCGCTCGGCGGCCGACGCCGCGCTTGCGAGCGAGAGCGCGGCGAAGGCCGCGGCGGCGAAAAAGCGAACGGAAGACATCAATGACCCGCTCCTTGGGCTCGGCCCACCATGTCGCGGTCCGTTCGTCAAGCTCGCTCAGGCCCACGCGAGCCAGGCGGTTCCAAAGCCGAGCGTGACGAGGGTCAGTGGCAGGCCGACCTTGAAATAGGCGAGGAAGCCGATCGGCGTCCCCGCCGCGCGTGCCTGTTCGGCGACGATGAGATTGGCGACCGAGCCGATCAAAGTGAAATTGCCGGCGAGCGTCGAGCTCATCGCGACGACCAGCCAGGCGCGATGCGCGTCGGGCAGCGACGGAATGAAGGGCTTCAGCGCCAGCGTCGCCGGCACGTTGCTGACGATGTTGGACAACACTGCGGTCAGCGCCGACAACCGCCACGGATCGCCGAGGCCGAGCGTTTGAATGGAGGCGACCGCGTCGGGGGTCAGCAAGGCGCGCTCAGCGCCGGCGACGACGACGAACAGGCCTGCGAACAGGATCAGCAGCGGCCCGTCGAGCTCGCGGTAGATGCGCTCGGGTTTCAGAGCCCGCGTCACCAGCAGGAAGGCGCCGCCGAGGATCGCGGCCTCGGCCGGCCGCACGCCGGTGAAGAATGCGACGGCCAGCGCAATGCAGGTCAGGCTCGCCTTCAGCATCTGTCCGGGGTGCGAGCGGCCACGCAATATATGGGGATCGAGCTCGGCGCGCTCGGCGAATTCCTCGCGATAGACGAGGCGCACGACGACGACGACCAGCACGAGGCCGAAGGCGGCGACCGGCGCGAGCGCGGCGGAAAAGACCGGATAGGAAATACCCGACAGCGCGCCGATCACCATGTTCTGCGGATTGCCGGTGATCGTCGCGACGCTGCCGCAGTTCGACGCCGTCGCCGTTGCGACGAGGTAGGGAAGCGGATTGCGGCCGAGCGCACGCGTCGCGCGCACGACGATCGGCGCCATGACGAGGCAGATCGCGTCATTGACTAGGAACGCCGACAGCAGGCCGGCGAGCGCCGTCGTCGCGATCAGCAGCGCCATCGGCGCGTGCGCGCGCTCGACCGCCAGCGCGCCGAGCGCGCGGAAGGCGCCGGAGACCTTGAGGTGGGCGACGACGATCATCATGCCGAGCAGCAGCGCGATCGCATCCCAGTCGACGGCGCGAAACGCCTCGTCGAGGCTGACGCCGTCGACGGCGATCATCGCCGCGCCGCCGAGGAAGGCGATGCCGGCGCGGTCGAGCCGCAGGCCGGGAATGCGCCCAATCGCCACGCCGCCATAGACGAGGACGAGGATGATCGGCGCGGCGACGCTGGCAATGGTCATGGCGGCGGCCCGGGGATCACAGGTCACGCGCCTATAGCGCGGCTCGCCGCCGGCCGCAGGTCACAAATGCGAGAAGAGCCGCCCCCTTCTCGAGGAGCGGCTCTTCCATTGTCGCGACCACGCAGAGATCGCTCGAGGGTTTGTGGAACGCCTAGCGTCTACGATGCGCGGTAAACCTGCGCACGGACAATGTTCCAGGCCCTGCCAGACTCGCATGGCGATTGACAATGAGACACTGGATCACCTCCTTTCGGGTAGTTGACGACCCGAACGAGAATAAGGTGATTCGTCCGATTTGAAAGCCCGGAATCCAGGCGCCGGCGCCTGGCTTGTGGATTCGCCGCCGCGCCTTTAGGCCGCCGCCTTGGCGACCGCCGCGCAGACGTCGTCGACCAGCGCGTCGACCAGCGCGCGATCGTCGGCCTCGGCCATGACCCGGATCACCGGCTCGGTGCCCGACGGACGGACGACCAGGCGGCCGTGATCGCCGAGCCGCGCGGTCGCGGCGGCGATCGTCTTCAGCACCGCCTCGTTCTCCAGCGGCCGGCCGCTGAGGAAGCGCACGCTGCGCATCACCTGCGGCAGCGGCTCGAAGCGTCGGCACACCTCGCTGACCGGGCGGCCCTGCTTGTGGACGACCGCCAGCACCTGCATGGCGGCGACGAGGCCGTCGCCGGTGGTCGAATGGTCGGTCAGGATGATGTGGCCCGACTGCTCGCCGCCGACGTTGAAGCCCTTCTCGACCATGCGCTCGAGCACATAGCGGTCGCCGACCGCGGTGCGCTCCAGCGCAATGCCGTGCTCGGCGAGCCGGCGCTCGAGGCCGAGGTTCGACATCACGGTGGCGACGATGCCCGGCCGCGCCAGGCGGCCGTCGGCCTGCCAGCTCTCGGCGACGACGGCGAGGATCTGGTCGCCATCGACGACGTGGCCCTTTTCGTCGACGATGATCATGCGGTCGGCGTCGCCGTCGAGCGCGACGCCGACGTCGGCGCGCATCTCACGAACCTTCTGCGCCAGCGCCTCGGGCGCGGTCGAGCCGACTTCGTGATTGATGTTGAGGCCGTCCGGCTCGACGCCGATCTTGATCACCTCCGCGCCGAGCTCCCATAAAGCTTCCGGCGCGACCTTGTAGGCGGCGCCGTTGGCGCAATCGACGACCACCCTCAGGCCGTCGAACGAGACCTCGCGTGGCAGCGTCCGCTTGGCGTATTCGATGTAGCGCGCATGGACGTCGTCGATGCGCTTGGCGCGGCCGAGCTGCGGCGATTTGGCGAGGCGGCCGGAGAGGTCGTTGTCGATCAGCGCCTCGATCTGCGCCTCGATCTCGTCCGACAGCTTGAACCCGTCGGGCCCGAACAGCTTGATGCCGTTGTCCTCGTACGGGTTGTGGGAGGCGGAGATCATCACGCCGAGGTCGCAGCGCATCGACCGGGTCAGCATCGCCACCGCCGGCGTCGGGGTCGGGCCGAGCAGCAGCACGTCCATGCCGACCGAGGTGAAGCCGGCGACCATCGCGTATTCGATCATGTAGCCGGAGAGACGAGTGTCCTTGCCGATGACGACCCGATGGCGATAGTCGCCGCGCTGGAACATGAGGCCGGCCGCCTGGCCGACCTTCAGCGCGAGTTCGGCGGTGATCTTGGCGTTGGCGCGGCCACGAATGCCGTCGGTGCCAAAATACCTGCGCGCCATGGCGGAACCCCCGAGTCGATTTGCGGATTGCTCCAATAGCCGATTATCCGACCCGGCTCATTCAAAAATCGTTTCCAACCATGAACGCGCGCTCCGCCGGCGCCGGGCGGGGGCCGGGCCGTGTAACGCTGTCAGCCGCGGTTAACAAAGAGTGAAACGCGCCCACTTCAGGCCTTGGCGGGCTGCTTGATCGCAACGCCGGCCTCGATCAGCATCGCCTGCAACTCGCCCGACTGGAACATCTCGCGGGCAATGTCGCAGCCGCCGACGAACTCGCCCTTGACGTAGAGCTGCGGGATCGTCGGCCAATTGGCGAAGTCCTTGATACCCTGACGGATTTCGGCGTCCTCGAGCACGTTCACGCCGACCACCGGCGCGCCGAGATAGTCGAGAATCTGCACCACCTGGCCGGAAAACCCGCACTGCGGAAACTCGGGGGTGCCCTTCATGAACAGCACGACGGGGTTCTCGGAGATCAGCTTCTGGATGCGCTCTTGGACGTTCGCCATTGTCTCGGACCTTTCCAAAACAGGGGTCAAGGCCCCGTCTTCGCAAACCCATATAAAGCAGCCCGGCGCGCCTCGCCAGCCGCTCAGCCGCCGGTTGCGCTCATGTGTCGGCTGGTCGAAGCGTGGCTGCCGCCGCGCGCAATGACGAAATCGTGCCCTTTGGGCTTGCGCAGGATCGCGGCGCGGATCGCCGCCTCGAGCGCTTCGTCGCCTTCCGATCGGCGCAACGGCGCCCGCAGATCGGCAGAATCCTCGCGGCCGAGGCACATATAAAGCCGGCCGACGCAAGTCACGCGCACGCGATTGCAGCTTTCGCAGAAATTGTGTGTCAGCGGCGTGATGAAGCCGAGCCGGCCGCCGGTTTCGGCGACGTCGAAATAGCGCGCCGGGCCGCCGGTCGCGTGCGGCGAGGGGACGAGCGTGAAGCGCCGCTCCAGCGCTGCGCCGAGCTCGGTCAGCGGCAGGAACTGATCGAAGCGGTCGCGCTCGACCGCGCCGAGCGGCATCACCTCGATGAAGGTGAGGTCGAAGCCGCGGCCGTGCGCCCAGGCGACGAGCTCCGGCGCTTCGTCGTCGTTGAAGCCCTTCAGCGCCACGGCGTTGATCTTGACCTTGAGCCCCGCAGCGGCGGCGGCGTCGATCCCCGCCGTCACCTTGTCGAAATCGCCCCAGCGGGTGACGGTGCGAAACTTGGCGGGATCGAGCGTGTCGAGCGAGACGTTGACGCGCTTGACGCCGCAATCGGCGAGCTCGGCGGCGAAGCGCGCGAGCTGCGAACCGTTGGTGGTCAGCGTCAGCTCGTCGAGCGCGCCGCTCTCGACATGGCGCGAAAGCGCGCGGAACAGGGTCATGATCCCGCGCCGCACCAGCGGCTCGCCGCCGGTCACGCGCAGCTTGCGCGTTCCCAGCCGCACGAAGGCCGAGCACAGCCGGTCGAGCTCCTCGAGCGTCAGCACCTCCGGCTTGGGCAGGAAGCTCATGTCTTCCGACATGCAATAGACGCAGCGGAAGTCGCAGCGGTCGGTGACCGACACGCGCACATAGGTGATCGCGCGGCCGAAAGGATCGACCAGCGCCGGCGCGGCGATCGGGGCGGGGGGGCTCATGGCGGCACGATAACCGTCTATCGGCGCGAAAGAAAGGCGAGGCGCGCCAGCGGCGCGCCCGCGGACCTTCAGCGTTCGACGATGACCTTGGCGCCGACGCTGGCGCGCTGGTAGAGGTCGGTCACGTCGTCGTTGGTCATGCGGATGCAGCCGGACGACACCGCTTCGCCGATCGTGTCGGGCTCGTTGGAGCCGTGGATGCGGTAGAGCGTGCCGCCGAGATAGAGCGCGCGCGCGCCGAGCGGGTTCTCGATCCCGCCGACCATGTGGCGCGGCAGGTCGGGCCGGCGCAGCAGCATCTGCGACGGCGGCGTCCAGTCGGGCCATTCGCGCTTGTTGGCGACGACGGTGACGCCCGACCAGGTGAAGCCGGGGCGGCCGACGCCGACGCCGTACTTCAGCGCCTGATGATCGGGCAGGACGAAATAGAGGCGCCGCTCGCTGGTCGAAATGATGATCGTGCCCGGCGCGTAGGGACCGTCGTAACGGACCGTCTGGCGCGGAACCGGCGAAGCGAGCGGCCGCACGTCGTTGAAGTCGGCTGAATAGATGTTGGGCGCGGCCCATGCGGCGGAGGCCGCCGAAAGAACCCACCCGGCCGCCAAGCCGGCGAGCGTGAAAGCGGAACGGCGCATGCCCAACCCCCCGTCTGCGGTAGCGCGAGCCGCGCACCGCAGCGTCGACGACGACTCGGGCGAGACAATCCTAGAACCGGGCAGTTTGCGCAATCGCCCGCCGCTGAAATTGCGGGGCCACGGCCAAAAAACGGCCGAAGCGTTGCCCCTGCGCCACAGTTCGGGCCCGGCGGCCGGAATGGTGGGCGATACAGGGATCGAACCTGTGGCCTTCCCCGTGTGAAGGGGACGCTCTACCGCTGAGCTAATCGCCCGCCCGTGGGCGCTCCGTTTAAGGCCGCCCCCCGCGGCGAGTCAAGGCGAGGCGATCCGCCGGCGCTGCGTCGACGAGTTCGACGACGGCGTCGAACACCGCGTCGAAGCGCGAGACGACGCGATCCGGTCCGAGCTCGGCGACCGGAACGTCGGTGTAGCCGTAGTCGACGCAGATCACCGGCGCTCCGGCGGCGCGGGCGATGGCGATGTCGGTCTTCGAATCGCCGACCATCACCGCGTGGGCAAGGTCGCCGCCGGCGGCGCGAACCGTCTCGACGAACGGCTTCGGGTCGGGCTTGCCGACGCCGAACGTGTCCTGGCCGCAGACGAAGGCGAAGCGGTCGCGGACGCCGAGCTTGCCGAGCAGCAGCTTGCTCGATTTCTCCATCTTGTTGGTGCAGACGGCGAGCCGCCAGCCGGCGGCGGCGAAGCGGTCGAGGGCTGCCGCGACGCCCGGATAGAGCGCGGTGCCATCGGCGATATGGGCGTTGTAGTGGGCGAGAAAGTCGACGAACAGGCGCTCGAGCGTGTCCGCGTCGATCTTGCGGCCGGCCTCGGCGAAGCCGCGCTGGATCAGCGCGCGGCCGCCGGCGCCGAGCAGGCGGCGCGCCGCCTCGACCGGCAGCGGCGCGACGCCCTCGCGCGTCAGCACGAAGTTCAGCGCCGCCATCAGGTCGGGCGCAGTGTCGGCAAGCGTGCCGTCGAGATCGAAAACCAGGGTGATGGCTGCAGACACCTTCGGCGCGGTCCTCAATCGTTCCAGAAATCCGGTTCGGCGGCGGCAAGCGCGCCGCCGAGGCGCAACGGCGCGATGCGGCGCGCGAGCCCGTCGGCGCCGGTCTCGACCGCGACGCCGCATAGCGTCGCCTCGCCGCAGGCCGGCTCGAAGCGGCTGGAGGGAATGCGGCGGGTGAAGCGGCGCAGCGGCTCCTCCTTGTCCATGCCGATCACCGAATCGGCGTCGCCGGTCATGCCGACGTCGGTGATGAAGCCGGCGCCGCCGGACAGGATGCGCGCGTCGGCGGTCTGGACATGGGTGTGGGTGCCGACCACCAGGCTGACGCGGCCGTCGACGAAATGGCCGAACGCCTGCTTCTCGCTGGTCGCCTCGGCGTGGAAATCGACGATCGCCGCGTCGCAGCCGATTCCGAGCGGGCAGGCGGAAAGCTCCTGCTCGATGCGCTGGAACGGATCGTCGAGCGCGTCCATGAACACCCGGCCCATCAGGTTGACGACCAGCACGCGCGCTCCGCCTGCGGCCTCGAACAGATTGGCGCCGCGCCCGGGCGTTCCGGCCGGATAATTGGCCGGACGGATCAGGCGCGGCTGGCGCTCGATGAACACCAGCGCCTCGCGCTGGTCGAAGGCGTGGTTGCCGAGCGTGATCGCGTCGACGCCGGCGGCGAGGAACTCGTCGCAGATCGTCTCGGTGACGCCGAAGCCGCCGGCGGCGTTCTCGCCGTTGACGACGACGAAATCGAGCCGCCAGCGCGCCCGCAACGCCGGCAGGCGGTTGACGAGCGCCGCGCGCCCGGAGCGGCCGACGATGTCGCCGACGAACAACAGCCGCATCAGCCGCGGCCCCGCGCGTCGATCCACTCGCGCTCGGTGAGGATGAAATCGAGCCGCTCGTCGTGCGGCTCGTCGGGCGCGGCGTCGATCTCCGAGACCGAATAGGCGACGCCGACGGCGCGGATCGGGCCGCTCGCGCGCAGAAGCCTCAGCGCCCGGTCGTAATGGCCGGCGCCGTAGCCGATGCGATGGCCGCGCCGATCGAAGGCGGCGAGCGGCACGAACAGAAGGTCCGGTTCGACGGCGGGCGCAGCCTCGCTCGGTTCCGGCACGCCCAAAGCGCCGGGTATGAGCGGTTCGCCGGCGCGCCACAGGCGGAAGACGAGCGGCGTCGAGCGCCCGCGCACGGCCGGCAGCGCGGTCGCGAATCCGTGCGCCTGCAGGGCGGCGATGAGCGGCGCTGTGTCGGGCTCGTCGCGGATCGGCGAGAAGGCGGCGACGACGCGCGGCCGCCAACGCTCGGCCCAGGCGAGCCCGACGGCGGCGAGCCGCGCGCTCAGCGCGGCGCGGGTCGCCGGATCGACTTCGCGGCGGCGATCGAGCGCCTGGCGGCGCAATTCGGACTTGGGATCGGTGTCGGCAAGAGACATGGTCGCGGTCGAATTGCCGATCCCGAAAAGAGAAGCGCGGGGCCGAGAAGGCCGTTGGACGGAGATCCCGGGCGCCTACGTAAGTAGGTGGGCGCCGTGTGTCCAAGCCCACGGGCGAGGATAGGGACAGCTCCCATAGGGATCGTACGGCCCCGAGGAATAAAGTCCTGACGCACCCCCCAGCTCCGCGGGACCCTATTTAGGCGCTGGCGAGGCGGATGGCTAGGGCGCTGTCGCGGCGGCCGGGCCGGCGCGACAATTCGAGTCGCCAGACGAGCGGTTCCAGGACGTTAGGCGCCATTTTGCGCGCGCCGCGCGGCGCCGGGGCGACGCCCGCCCGCCGCCGTCGTCAAGTCGCGCGTCGTCAACTCACGTCAAGTTCTGTCAAGTTTCGTCAAGCGGCGTCAAGTTTTGTCAAGTGCAATCAAGGCTTTTCTTGACACGGCCTCGAGCAGTTTCAAGGACTTACCGCGGCAGTCGGTTGACAAATGGGCCTCCGCGAAGACGTGGCTTCGCGCGGAGAGCGCCTCGACCAACTGAGAACCATGATAGGCCCGGTTCGCCAATTCGGGAAGAGTTTGTCGGCGTCGCGATGACCGGTCGTGGCGGGAACGGAACGGACCTCGCCGTCGAGCTCTTGGTTGCGAAACTTCCAAACCGGAGCGGCTGTCAAGGACGCGCCTTTCAGGCGCGCCGCCGCGCGGCGGTCGCCGCAGGCGATTCTTGACAGCCGTTCCGGTTTGGAAAAACGCGCTCAACAAGAACTCGACGGCGAGGTCCGTTCCGCGGCGCTCAAATCGGCAAAGACGGGCCTGTCGTAATCCCGTAATCCCGTAATCCGTACGTAATCCGTAATCCACCGTAATCCTGATAGACTTGCCCATGGACGGCTTCCCTCAGATGGGTTTGTGACAACAACCATCTTGGCACGCTTGATGCCGTCGGGGCGCCGTCCACCCCATCACCGCAATCCCGCAATCCGGATTGAACGGCGGGGCTCAGTCGAGTTCGCGCCAATTGCGGGCGATATAGCCGTCGGAATCGACTTTCTCCGACGGCGGCTCGAGCTGCGGAACGCCGCCCGCGCATCGCCAAGCGTAAATCGTGTCATGACCAGTGACCGCCGCCGGCACCCACGCCGCGTCGGGGTTGCTGCGACAATAGGCGACGACGTCGGCGGGATTGGCGTCCGTCTCGGCCTTGCCGCACCACAGATTGGCGCCCACCGCGCAGACCAGCAGGCGGCCGGCGGAGCAGCGATAGTAGGCCCCCGTTTTCACCCCCTCCGGGTCGGTGTCGAGCGCTTGCGCCGCCGGCGTTATCAGCGCGGCGGGAAGCGGCCGCTCGCTCGTCGTCGCGCCAGCGCTGCAATAGGCGGCCGTCAGGCTCGCCGCCGAGGCTGCGGCGCAGACGAC
>Ga0326727_10020360_pt1 | contig 13185 bp, 13 predicted proteins | sample MB2enrmetagenome_FD_207643 | JGI IMG/M metagenome (GOLD analysis project Ga0326727, IMG submission 207643) | Lab enriched peat soil microbial communities from McLean, Ithaca, NY, United States - MB29MY | ecosystem: Environmental > Terrestrial > Soil > Wetlands > Peat | place: USA: New York...
CGGCGCGATTCAATACCACTCCAACATCAACCTCGGCATCGCCGTGGCATTGGAGTGGGGATTGATTGTGCCGGTGGTGAAGCAGGCCGAGGAGCGCAACTTTCTGGGGCTGGCGCGGGCCATTGCTGACCTGGCCGCGCGCGCCCGCGCGAAGAAACTGTCGCCCGACGAGGCCTCGGGGTCAACGTTCACGCTGACCAACTCCGGGATTTGGGGCGACGAGTTCGGGACGCCGATTATCAACCAGCCGGAGTCGGCGATTCTGGCCATCGGCGGGCTGCGCAAGGAGCCTGTGGTGCTGACCGACGCCGAGGGGAACGACACGATTGCGATACGGTGGATGCAGTACTTCTGCATGGGCTTTGACCATCGCACGATTGACGGCGCGGACTCGGGCAAGTTCATGAGCGAGTTCAAGCGGGCGCTGGAGGGGTGGGACCGGGAGATCGGGTGAGATTTTCGCGGTCGGCGAACGTTGCGAGCCGCCACCCAGGCGGCTCGTCGTGTTATTGCCAGAGATTAAACAGGCGGCCTTTGGTCTACTTTTGCTTCCCCCACGGGTCGTAGGTGCCTGCGAACCAGGAGTGGCCTTCGGGGTCTTTTACGCCGAATTCCCTGCTGCCGTGAGGGGTGTCCTGGAGCGGGCGGATGACGTTGGCTCCGGCGGCCACGGCGCGGGCATAGGCGGCGTCGGCATTGGGAACGACGACGTAGAGGATGCAAGTCTCAACGCCGCCCAGTTCATCAGGCGACTTGAAGGTGCGGTTAAACTCGTCGTCTTTGGCCGAGCCGAGCATGATCACGGAGTTGCCCAGGGTCAGTTCGGCGTGGGCTATGGTTCCAGGCTCACCTTCGTAGACGGCGTGGCGCTCGAATCCAAAGACGTTTGAGAGCCAATCAATGGCGGCGGGCGCGTTGCGGTAGCGAAAACCGGGGATCACGGGGTTGTGAAATTCAGCCATGGGAATCCTCCGCGGCAATAGTAACTCCTACATTTTTCGAGGGCAATCAGTTATTCTTCCCGATATGCGTCTGCCAACAGGGGATTCTCTATTGGTGCAAATTATGAGCGCCGCGTTCGCCGACTCGGCCGCGCGCGCGGGTGAGCATCTGGTGTGCCGGCAAGGCTGCACGCAATGCTGCCATGGAGCATTCACGCTGAACCAACTGGATGCGCTGCGGCTGCGAGCGGGGATGGATATATTGCGGGCGACGGAGCCGGATCTTGCGGTTCGGATTGAGGAGCGGGCGCGGGCGTGGGTTGCCGAGCATGGGCCGGAGTTTCCCGGCGATGCGGAGACAGGGCTGCTGGGCGACTCGAAGTTGGACCAGGAGCGGTTTGAGGATTTCGCCAATGAGGCTGCATGCCCGGCGCTGGACGCGGAGACTGGCCGTTGTGATGTGTACGCCTGGAGGCCGATGACATGCCGCGCGTTTGGCCCCCCGGTGCGCGTGGGAGACGGCGAGGGGCTGGCGCATTGCGAACTGTGCTTTACCGGCGCAGAGGCAACAGAGGTGCTGGCTTGCGAAATGACGGTTCCCCATGACCTTGAGGCGGAACTACTGGAAGAAATACCGATGAAAGAAGAGACCGTGGTGGCGTACGCGCTGCTGCGGTAAACCCGGCAATCAAGGGATTGGCGGCTTGGAGTTCGTCGTTTCCCACCCATTTCGCAAAGAGCGCGAAATGGATGGGGCACCCCGTCGCTTGTGGTGAGTTCGTCGTTTGTCCGCGTTAGACTATTGGTTGGACGCCCCGATGACAATACGCCCCTGCTGGGTTGAGATCTGCACCCGCACTCTTGGAGACAACTTCAAATTTTTATTGACCCTGGCCGCGCCCCACGCGGAGCTTGTGGCTGTGGTGAAGGCCGACGCTTATGGACATTCCATGGCGCTGTGCGCACCGGCGTTGGTGCGCGCGGGAGCGCGATGGCTGGCCGTGGCCTGTGTGGAAGAGGGCGTGGCCGCGAGGGCCCTGTGCCCGGAGGCCAGAGTGCTGGTGTTTTGCGGAGCATTTCCCGGCCAGGGAGCGGCTGTTGTACACCACGGCCTGACAGCGGTGGTTTGGCAGGCGTGGCAGTTGGATCAACTGGAAACCGCTGCGCGTGCGGCGGGCATGGCGGCAGGTTCAGTTCCGGTGCATCTGGAGATTGACACGGGCATGAGCCGCCAGGGAGTGACACCCGCGGAACTCGGACGCGAGGGCGCGGGAACGCTTCTGGCGCGCTTCACTTCAGGGTCGCCGCTGCGGCTGGAGGGCGTGATGACCCACCTGTTTGCCGCGGATGAGGCTGACAGGAGGGTGACCGACGCGCAACTGGGCTTGATGGACGATGCGGTAAGGACGGTGAAGGCCGCAGGGCTTAACCCGGAGTGGCTCAACGTGGGGAACTCCGCCGCGCTTCTGGCCGGCGAGGCTGAGAGGATTGGCGCGCTGGGCGCTCGTTACGGGATGAAGACGATGATAAGGCCAGGGCTGGCGCTCTATGGCGTGATTCCGGATTTCGACCCGCAGTTCGAGCCGGAAGAGCCTGCGTCGATGACCGCCGCACGAGCCGGATTGCGTCCGGTGATGCAGTGGAAGACACGCGTGGCCGGAGTGCGGGAGGTTTCAGCCGGCGCGGTGGTGGGCTACAACGGAACCTTTGTGGCCACCGAACCGATGCGGCTGGCGCTGGTGGCCGCGGGCTACGCCGACGGGCTCGACCGGCGACTGGGCAACCGTTTCAGCCTGCTGGTGCACGGAATGCGCGCTCCGATTGTGGGCCGCGTGAACATGGATATGGCCGTGGTGGACGTGACGGAAATCGAGGGAGTGGAGCCGGGCGACGAGGTGGTAATTCTGGGAACGCAAGGCGGAGAGACCATTACCGCGATTGACCACGCCAAGGTTACGGGCACGATTCCATGGGAGGTTTTCACGCGCATCGGGGCACGCGCGGCGCGGGTCGCGGTTTAGGGGAGTCGGACCGATACCGCCAAAGGGTTCGAGATGCGGCAACAATAAATATCTATGCGATTGCCTCAGGAAATCTCCGCTCCGGTCCGTTCAGTTAGGCAAACCTCCCCTCAGAGGCTAAAGCCCGCGTCAATTTTTAGGGATTTGCGGCACGACTGAAGTCGTGCCCTGACACAGAGCTTGTTCAATTTCGAGTTTTTTCGCGAGTTTTAAAATCGTGCCCTGACACAAGCCCAGCGTCTTTCAACAAGTTCTCAGGCAAAGACTCCACTCTATTGCGCGAAAAGGGTTATGCTTGGCTGGAAATCACGCGGATAGAGGAAGGGGCGCCGAAAATGCCACAACCGCCTATCGAATCCAACGCCGATGAGAAGAACGCGAGTACCGCCAGCCAGCCCCACTCGAAGATGAGCCTCGGAGCGAGAGTGGCGCTCAGGTTATCTGTTGCTCTGGTTATTGGCCCGTCGATTATGTTTATTCCCGCGGGCACATGGAGATTCTGGCAGGGCTGGGTCTTTCTGGCGATCCTGTATTTACCTGCATTCACGATTTTTCTGTACTTTTTGAAGCGCGATCCGCAGCTGATCGAGCGCAGATTGCGGCACAAGGAGCCGGTTCGCGAACAGCAACTGCTGATGCGATGGTTGAAGCCGTTCTTCTTTGCGGTTTTCCTGCTGCCCGGTTTTGACTATCGGTTTGGCTGGTCGCGCGGCTGGGTGGGCGAAGTGCCGCTCTGGCTCACGGTGCTTTCAGAAGCCATGGTTGTCGCAGGTTATCTCTTTGTGGCCTGGGCCATCAACGTGAACCGCTTTGCCGGGCGCACGATCCAGGTGGATGTGGGCCAGACAGTCATCTCCACAGGCCCGTACCGCTTTGTGCGTCATCCTTTGTACGCGGGGAGCGCCGTCCTTTTCCTCTTCACTCCGCTGGCGCTGGGTTCGTGGGTCGCGCTGCCGGCATTCATGCTGCTACTTCCCTTTTATGCTTTCCGCTTGCTCAACGAGGAAAAGGTGCTGCGCGCGCAACTGCCGGGCTACACGGAATATTGCCTTCGCACACGGTACCGGCTGATTCCGTTTGTCTGGTGACGGGATCTCTGCACAAGTCATGCCGCACAGCGAAGGGTTTCCTCAGGGGCTGAAGCCCGGTTTTTCTTTTGGGACATGATCGGCACGACTAAAGTCGTGCCCTGACACAAAGCTTAGCCGTGCCTGGATTTTCGAATGAAATTGGCTGGAAATGTGCTTCCAGGGCTAAAGCCCGCGTTAATTTTGCTGGCATTATGCGGGTTGAAACCCCGCCCCCTCCGAATAGGATTTTTCCGCAAGCTGTAAAGTCGTGCCCTTACACAATCTGGATTTGTGCGGAAGTTCCTAAGAATTGCCCTGGGCGTGTCATTGCGAATGGAACAAAAGAACAGGCGCGGGAGGGTTGATTCCTCCTGCGCCTGTTTTGGTTTCGGTGGGGTTGGCGGGCGGCGTTATTGGGTGCTTGGGGGCGCGGGCGGGACCTTGGGCGCCTTCAGGTGGGGCGCTTTGGAAATGCCGGGAGCCTTCTGGTTAGTTGGAACGGCCGGTGTCGCAGCCGGCGGCTCGGGCGGGAAGCCGGAACCTTTTTTGATGCGGACATCGCCATTTTCCGCGCTGAGTACGACTCTGGCGGTACCGGAGCCTATTTTGGCGTTGAGCGACTTGTTTTCGTCACCGCTGATGGGCAGATCGAAGTCCGTGACAATGTCGCCGTTATGGGTGCGGGCGTTGACTGAGGCCGAAGGGTCGGGCGGCAGCGTCAACTCGACATCGCCCTTGTCGTTTTTGGCTTCCACGCCATAAGTTCCAGCCGGTTCAACCGCGATGCGGCCATTGCGGGTTTCCACGTAGCTGTCGCCGTAGATCTGGTTGAGGTCAATGTCCTTGGAGCGAGTGACGATATGCACCGTGCCTTTGGCCTGGTTGACGCGCAGGTCGTCGGAATCGAGGGTCAGATCGCCGGGCAGCTCGACCAATTCGAGATCGGTGATGGAAGTGTGCAGATGCACCTGCCCATGGATGGTTTCTAGATGGACATCACCGAAGATTTCGCCATTCTGCTCGACCTTGCCATTGATCTGAGAGAAGGTGATGTCGTTCAAGTCGCCATTGGTGGTCACGTCGCCCTGAATATCGTGGGCGGAAAAGTCATGGCTCCCTCTGGTGAAATGGGCATCGACGGGGCCAGTCATTGAATTAAGGCGAAGATCTCCGCGGAGGGTGACGTGGATGCCTGCGCCAAGGCCGGACGCGGTTACATCCCCTTTGCCATCGTCCACTGTTACGAGGGCAGTTTTGGGGACGGTGACAGTCAGGTTCAGCCGGCCGTTGGAGTTGCCGTCTGTTTTGACCAGCACGGTACTGCCGTTGACGTTGAGATGGGCCGCTTCAGCATCGAAGATTTTCTTTGCGTCGGCGTCCGAGTCGGCAAAGGCCATTTCGTGCGCCTGCACCTGGACGGTGGGCGTGTCTCCCGCCGTGATGCTCACATCGCCGCGTGGGTTATCGATCTCGATAGCGGCGTTGGCGGGAATCTGCGCGTTGAGCGCCTGCTGGTCGAAGTCGTGCTCAGGCAGGCCGAAGAAGTTGAAGAAATCGCTGTTCTGGTTGTCCCAGTGGGAAAACCAGGGCTGGGCATGGTTCCATGCGGCTGCGCCGAGGCCCAGCAGGACAAGCAATATGATGACGCCCACAAAGCTGCCACTGCGGCGGACGGGGGTCTTGCGGCGCATGTCCAGCGCCCACTCGGCGAGCATGGCCAGACCGGCTCCGATGAGAAGCAGAGGCCACCAGTGGCCATACCAGGACCAGAAAGAGCCTGCATTGATATGGCCGGTGTATATGAGCAGAGCGATGACGCCGATGCCGATGAGGATGACGGGGCCGACGATCGAGGGAACGCGCGGGCCGTAAACGCCGACGCAGCTTGACTTCATGGCATGGCGCTGGGCCTTCCAGGCATCGCGTTGCGCGCGCCATGCGGCTTTTTGCTGTTCCCGGTAGATGCGGTACTGGGTGCGCGGATCGTAAGGAGGAAACGGGGGCGGCGCGCCGCCGGGAGGCGTGGTTGGAGGTGTAGTGCTCATGATTGTCCTCCTTCGGGATTGTTCCCGGAGTCCTGCCAGGGAGTGGAACGGTGAGTCTCTGGCTGCTGAGGATCAGGTGAGACGCCGGTTGCCGGCTGAGGGCCAACTGCGCCTGCGCCGGGCTGGCCCGGATAGGATGCCTGCGGGTAGTTGTCTACGGCAGCCAGCGCCGCGCGCTCGGCGAGCATAAGGACGCCAAGGAGAATCAGGAGCAACGGCCAGAACCAATGCCAGGGGTGGTCAAGCACGCCTGTCGAATTGAGCAGCCAGACGCTACCGAGCAGAAGCAGAATAGCCGGCAAACGCAGGCGGCGAATCATGATGTAGTGGTTCATTTGGAGCCTCCTTCGGAATCTCCCATGCGGCGAACGAAGAGCCAGACGCCCAATGCGATCAACAACACGGGCCATGCGAATTTGTAAAACTGGCCGTGGAAGAGATCCAACTGTCCGAGCAGAAACATGACGCCGAGGACAATCAGGACGATGGCGCCGATGGGCTCTCTGCGCCCGCAGCAAACAGGCAGAGGGGGCGCGGCGGGGTCGATGAAGCCAGGCGGCGGCGGAGTGAACGGGGCCTGGTACTGCCCTGTGTACGGGGGCTGATAGCCCGGGGCCGGAGGCTGTCCTGCGACGGGCTGGCCGGGATTCCGCGGCCGCGAGCCGAGGTTGAGCCAGTTGCCCAACTCATTCAGTGCAAAGGGATCGGGGACTGGCAGGCCGTCGCGCAACGCCTTGGCGGTGTGGAAGGCCTCAAACGACTGGTAGACGATCCAGGCGGCGATGAAGAGGCCAAAGATGGGGTAGTGATCGGTGATGCTGATGAGCACCGCGAAGACGACCACGTGGATGAACCCTTTGAAGAACTGGCCGTTGTACATGGCGCCGACGCCGGGAATCAATCCGAGCACAGCGGCAGCGGATGGGTTGGGACCGCTTGCCGGAGGCGGGATGAAAGGCGGCTGAATGCTTTGCCACGCAGTCGAGCAGGGTTCGCAGAGAAGCTGACCTCCGGGCGCCGAACGCACGCATTCGGCGCAGAGCGCTTTGCCGCAGTTCTGGCAATAGGCTGTCGCGTTGATTCCACTATGATTTACGCAGTCCATACTGTGCTCCTTTCCCGTATTTCATTCAGGGAGCCGCCAGAGTGGGCGGGCCGTTCGAGAAATGCTAGGGAATTTTCCAAAAAGTCAGAATCGGTGAGAATTGGTTCAGCAGGCGGATTGCCGGGTTGCTGCGATGGGTTTGGCAAGGAGCCACCGTCTTTGTGCGCAGGGGTCTGATTGGACTCTCCGGAAGGGGCGTCTTGCGGCTTTTGCAGGAGGTCGCCGCCCTGGCCTTCGCCTTGACTCTGGGTAGTCCGGCGCAGCTCGCGCATTCTCGTCTGCACCTCGTAAACCAGCCGTGAGTGGTCGTAGTAGCGAATGATGGGGGTTGAAGCCATGGTGAATCTGCGCTCGAGGAATGAGCGGGCTTCGCTGGTGAATGACCCGGGGCGTAGATCGGAGAGCCGGAAGCCGGTAAAGTGGATGCCGGTGAGGCCGAGGGTCATGGCGATGGAAAAGAAGGCCATTGCGGCGGTCAGCATCAAGCGGGGCTCGGCAAAGCGGCGGAGGTGGGCCATCATGCCGGGCCGCTGCCAGGCCGGTGCGGGAATGGAGGCTGGATGAATGGGCAAAACATTGCCGCCGGCGGTAGCCAGGCCGCTGCCCAGCGCCTGTCCCGGGCCGGTCACGGCGAGAATTCTGGCGAGCAGCCCGGCCGGCACCTCCGGCTCAGGCGAAAGGAACTCGAGCCATTCGCGGCCCTTGCGCGCCTCGTCGTAGAGTGCGGCACAGGCCGGGCAGACGGCCTTGTGCGCGTTAAACGTAACTTCGTCCTCGGGTTTCAACAGCCCGTCCAGCGCGTCGGCCAGGAGTATCTCCCATTGCCCGCAGGCGGGAGAGCTCGGAATGAAAGTGCGGTCTGCCATCACATCACCTCCCGTTTATTACGTTCCAGGAGCCTCGCCAGTTCCGCGCGGCCCCTGCTGATGCGTGATTTGACGGTACCTTCGGGAATATCGAGCACGGAGGCGATCTCCTTGTAGTCCAAGTCCTGCAAATCGCGGAGGATGACGGCCTCGCGCAGCTCGACGGATACGCGCGCCAGGGCATTCTGCACCATTTTTGCCAGTTCATTTTTGGCCGCCGCCTCGTGGGGCGAGACGCCGCGGGCCGTAAGCCGTTCAATCGGCTTGAGCTCGTCGGCAGACTCCCAGCCGTCATCCAAAGAAGAGGTAGCGCGCAGGTTTTTGGTCCGCCGGAAATTGTCTACGAGCAGGTTGCGCGTCATGGCGGCGATCCAGACATGGATACTGCCGCGCCCGGTGTCGAAGCTGGCGAGGTTGGAGTAGATCTTCAAGAACACATCTTGCGTGAGGTCTTCGGCATCAGTTGGGTTGCCGGTGAAGCGGTAACAAAGGCCGTAGACACGCCTGTGCTGGGCGCGGACCAACTCAGCCCAGGCGCTGGAATCGCCGTCAAGGCAGCGGCGGACGATTTGGGACCAATCGATCTCCAGAGAAGCTGCCTCCCCGTGGTTTGGAAGGGTCGCGGGCGCGAAGTCAGAACCCGCAGGGGCGCGGCCTTTCGCAATGGGATTGCCGCCCGGAGTCTGCCGGGGACTCGGAGCGCCGGAGTCGGCTTGACGGAGTTCCAGGGCGCGCGGCTCGGTTCTGGCGGACATCGCCAGTCCTATCCCGCTCCAGCATAATGTACCCACGCACTGCATATTGCGCTAGTACGAATGAAATTCGGGGTTTGTTCCCAGTCGGTTATTCAGGAGCGAGGCCCGCATGGTAGAAAGACAGGGGACGGGCTTTGGAGGAACAACGGATGCGAAAGATCTGTTTGGTTCTATTGCTTTTGGCAAGCGGCGCGGCGCAGGCCGCCAGCTTCGATTGCGCCAAGGCGAGAACGCCGCAGGAGAAGACCATTTGCGCCTCGCCGGGGTTGAGCCAAGCAGACGACAAGATGGCCGCGGCCTACAAAGATGTTCTGGCTGCTGTCCCGCGGGAGATTACGACGAAAGTGCGCGAGGACCAGCGTCTGTGGCTGCGCTGGATCGCGGTCGAATGCCCTGCCGACGAAAACGCCGGCGAATCGGAGCGCCGAGAAACACTCGCTGAGTGTCTGCTCAGAAATTACCAGTCACGGACAGAGGATTTGCGGCACATGATCCTGCGCAAAGGCGGCGTTACCTTCGTCTCGCGATCCATCAACTTGACGTGGCCGGATGCCCCGGGGGAGAGTCCGGGGTCTGAAGAAATCCACGGCTATGGAACAATGAAAGCCACATGGCCTCAGTCGACAAATGACACAGCCGAATGGAAAGCGTGGAACAATGCCGTCGAAGCGGCTACGCAGAGCTTGGCTGCTGTGCCCGAGGGCAAGAGTAGCCCTTCCGGAAAGTGGTTGGAGAAATGGGCCGCAGACGGGGATTCCGAGGTGGGTGCGACGGTTGGCCTTGTCAGTGAGGAACTGGTGACTGCCTCCGTCGGGATCGAAGGGATGGGCCACAGCGCGGGGCACCCGAGTGAAGACGGGTTCGAGTTCAACTGGTTGCTCAAAGAGAAGCGAGAACTGCTCCCCGAGGATGTCTTCCAGAAGGATTCAGGCTGGCAGAAAACGATTGAGGCGCTCTGTTCCAAGGAGCTGCAACAACCCAATGCGGGTCTGTACGACGACTGGGAAAAGGCGCTGCCAAAGGTCGTTCTCGATTCGCGAAACTGGCAATTAGACGGAAAAGGCCTTACGATCTACTTCCCTGAGTATACGGTTTCGCCTCGTGTGTATCCTGCCGGCCCGGTGACGATTCCTTGGACGACGCTGAAGCCCTTTCTGCAGCCGAGTTTCGCGGTACCGAAGTAGAAGAATGCGCTCCACCATCCCGACGATCCGTACACCCAGGTCTGCGACCGGCCCAAAATCGACGCGCTCAAACAGCAGTTCCTGAGTTGTTCAGGGAATACGTGGGGAAGTGATGGCGTGTTTTTCAAGCCAGGAGCCGACGATGCGCGCCGCTTCTTCGAGGAAGATGCGGTCGACGGCGGTGAAGGCGGCCGGGGTGTGGCTATCGATGTCTATTTCGCCGACGATTTTGCCCTGCGCGTAGATGGGGACAACGATCTCGGATTTGGTTTTGAGGGAGCAGGAAAGATAGCGCGGGTCGGCGTTGACGTCGTCCACTACCACCGTCTGGCTCAAAGCTACCGCAGCGCCGCAGATGCCTTGAGCGACGGGGATGCGCACGTGAGGGGTTGGCTCGCCGTCGAAGCAGCCAAGAACCAGCGTCTGGGGATCGAGGGGGTCGAGCATGTAAAAGCCGGTCCAGTTGCAGTAAGGGAGTTGACCGGCGATAGCTTCGACGATGCCTTTCTGGAGAGCATCGAGAGACGGCGCTGTGGCGGCGAGCTCGTTCATGCGGTCAAGCAGGGAAGTCATCTGAGGGGTGAGGTCGAGAGCGGGCATATTCATCTCTGTTTCAGGTGCAGCACTGCAATCGCAGATCTTAAAATCGCGGGAACCTTTCAGTAGCGCAACTGGAAGTCGGGATCGACGGGGTTTTCGAAGAGCGAAGCGTCGCGGGTGACAATGGTGAGGCCGGAGGGAGTGACGAAGTAGCGGCGCTTGTCTTCGACGGGGTCGTAGCCGATAACGGTGCCCTCGGGAATGTGGACATGGCGGTCGATGATGGCGCGGCGGATGCGGCAATGGCGCCCGATGTTGACATGGGAAAAGACAATGCTGGCTTCGACGGTGGAGTAGGAGTTGACGCGCACATCCTGCGAAACAACGGAGTTGGAGACGGTGGCGCCGGAGATGATGACGCCGGCAGTAATGACGGAGTTGATGGCCATGCCGGAGCGGCCCGGCTCGCCGAAGACAAATTTGGCCGGCGGGTACTGGCGGACACGGGTGCGAATGGGCCAGTCTTTGTCGTAGAGGTTGAAGACGGGCGAAACCGCGCAGAGGTCCATATTGGCGTCGTAATAAGCGTCGAGGGTGCCAACGTCGCGCCAGTAGAGCGCCTGCTGCTTGTTCTCATCGACGAAGCTATAGGCCATCATCTTCTTTTTGCCCAACATGGCGGGCAGAATGTTGTGGCCGAAGTCGTGTTTTGAGTCGGGGTTTTCAGCGTCGGCGATGAGCGCCTTGAGCAATGTCTCCGTGTTGAAGATGTAAATGCCCATGGAGGCATCGACTGCGTTGGGGTTGAACGGAGAGCGGAAGCTGGTGGACGCGGGTTTTTCCTGGAAGCCCTTAATTTCAGCGTTCTGACCGACCTCGACAACGCCGAACTGCTTGACTTCATCGGGGGGAATGGGTAGCGTGGCGAGCGTTACCTCGGCTTTGGTTTCCTTGTGGTACTCCAACATGCGGCTGTAGTCCATCTTGTAGATGTGGTCGCCGCTGAGGATGATGACGTACTTGGGCTGTTCGCTGCCGATGGAGTAGATGTTCTGGTAGACGGCGTCAGCGGTGCCCATATACCAGTTGGAGCCGGTGCGCTGCATGGGCGGCATGAGTTCGAAAAACTCGCCGAGTTCCTGGGCGACAATGCCGGTCCAGCCCTCGCGGATGTGCCGGTTGAGAGAGAGAGCTTTGTATTGGGTGAGGATGAAAACCTTGCGCAGGCCGGAGTTAATGCAGTTGGAGAGAGTGATATCGATGATGCGGTAGTGGCCGCCGAAGGGCACGGCAGGTTTGGCGCGATCGCGAGTGAGTGGGAAGAGGCGTTCTCCCGCGCCGCCCGCAAGCAATACTCCCAGCGTATCTCTCATGTCCATAGGACCCTGCCTTCGTAGCCACCAGTGTCCGCGGAGCATTCGACTGAGGCGGAAGCTCCGCTATCCAGTACAGCATATCCCCCAAGGGCAGTTTATCTGCAAGGATTGCCGGAGGAAATAGCGAACCCGGACGGCATTGGGAACCAATCCCGCCGCCTTTTGGAGAAAGCGGCGCCATTTTGGGAAGATATTCGTTTGGGAAGAGCGGTTGCGAACAGAAGTTCAGGGGCTAAAGCCCTCGCTGATTTTGGAGCGCTTGCGGCACGACTAAAGTCGTGCCCTGACACAAAGCCTGGCTGTAATAAAGTTTTTCCGCAACCTGTAAAGCCCGCGTTGATCATGCGGGCTTCATGCGGGGGTTGAAACCCCCGCATCCCTCCGAAAAGGTTTTTTTAACAAACTCCTAGCGCTTCTTCTTGAATTTATATTCGACGCCGACCGAGATGGCGAAGTTGACATCGGTCTGAGTAACTTTGGGCGGGAAGTTGGTGCTATAGCGGGTGATAACCGCGTCGGGCGTGATGCGGAAGACCCAGTGGGCGGAGCGGTTCAGGTCCATGTGGCCGCCGACGATGAACGCAGGGGCAGTCTGATTGTTGTAGAAGTTGACCTGCTGGGGCGTGTCGGGATAGATGTGCGAATCAAAGTGGGCGCCGCCGACGAGGGCGTGGGCGCTGAGGGCGCCGTGCTTGTTGTGCGGGCCCAGCCACTCAGGGCCTGCAACGAATAACTGCTGGCTGACGAATGGCCCTTTGATGGTGACGCCGGTTCTGCCGACGCCACTGGTGCCCAGGTAGTAACGGCCAGAGCCTTCGAGGGCCCAGTGCCTGGAGAACCAATAGGATCCGGAGAGATCGAGTCCACCGAGGTTGGCACCCTGGAGCACGCTCGCGCCGGCCTTCATGTGGTCGTAGGCCATGCCGAGGGAGATATCGTATTTGTTGTCGTAGCGCACGCCGGCGAGCGGATCGCTGGCAACGTAGGTGCCATTGCCGGCGGTGGCAGAGGCGGTGCTTTGCGCCTGAGTGCGTGCACAGAAAGACAAAGCGATTACGGCTGAGACGGCAAGAGCGGCGGAAAATCTTACTGAGAAAGGCATCGTATTTCAGCTTACAGGACGATACCTGCGGGGGACAACGGCGGTCAGGCTACAATTTGCCGGTTATGGCTGGCAAGACTCTCTCCACCGGGCCCAAACCAGGTAGCGGACGGTGAGCAGGGTTTCAGCGTAGGCGTCGGCCCATGGGTATGCGGACGGCTCGGGCGAGAGGGAAGGAGC
>Ga0326727_10020363_pt1 | contig 13183 bp, 25 predicted proteins | sample MB2enrmetagenome_FD_207643 | JGI IMG/M metagenome (GOLD analysis project Ga0326727, IMG submission 207643) | Lab enriched peat soil microbial communities from McLean, Ithaca, NY, United States - MB29MY | ecosystem: Environmental > Terrestrial > Soil > Wetlands > Peat | place: USA: New York...
CCGTTACTGTAGTCATGGATTGGGTCTCCTTCTTCGCGACTGTGGTCCTCGTAACCCACATTCTACCGGAAAAGGTCGACCCTATTCGCTTTTTAAATCCTTGAGTCAGCATTATGAAAGAGCCTCCTATGTATTTGCCGGAATATGGAGTTCTCAAAAGAGTTAGGCGTTTTGTTGAATCTCATCCGGCGCTTCTTGCTTCTCCTGTCTGGAAATCTTCAAGTCAACCAAGGTTTCAATCTCTTCAATGTCTTCCTCTGGTAGGCGGGCGAGCTCACGGGAAAGGGCCGCGAGCCGAGGCGGCAATCCGGAGGGTTCTTGACCCGTAATGAGGTACTCAATGGATACATCGAGGGCCTTAGCAATACCAAAAAGAACATCGGCTGTTGGGAAGGATTTCCTTTTTTTCCATGTCGAGAAGGTATTTGCCGCGATGCCTACCGTTGCGGCAATTTTCTTTCGATTGGACTTTAAATTCACGAGATAATCAAGCCGTTCCCAGAAATCCATACACCTATTATCGGCTATAAATAATCGCAATTGCGAGTAATAGTACTTGACAAACTCTCAAACGACACCAATTATGTACGTATGAATCGCAAATGCGAGTTTCCTAGAACAATCCGACCAAAGATTGACATTCCCTTTACTGCCGAAGAGAAAAATCGGTTCCGAACTTTTCTCGTTGCCACAGGTCGGAAAGCCGGCCCATGGATGCGCACGCTCGCTATCCGGGCTATGGACGCAGAAGAGGGACGAGGCGACGGCTCGAGGCAAGCGCAGGAGCTGGCGGAGACACTCAAGGATGAAGCGGCGAACCGCCTCATTATTGAGGCCGCTTCTTCAGGGGCTCGGCCATGAACGCGACCCCTGCTGACCTTGTACTTGCCCGCCTTGAGAGCCAAGAAGGGCGGCGAGCCTGGTCCCGTGGAATCACCCAAGGGACGCCGCGAGCCCTCCGCCTCCTCGAGGCGGTCCAGAGCGCTACGGGCCTTACCCGCTACGAAGACATCGGGCCGGTTATGAAGAAGGTCGACACGCTCGTGCCTACCGACGAAGAAGCGCGGCGGTACCGGCAGGCCGACGAAGAAGAGCGGGGCGACATATGACCGCCGCCCTCGCTCGCGCCCTCTACGAGCTCGCCGACCTCCTGCCCATCCTTGCGTGCTGGACTGCGGCCGTGGCCTATGTCGCCTATCGCGTCGGAAAGGCGAAGCGATGAGCGGACGGATACGCGTAGCGCCGAAGGAAGAGCGCACGCTCGACGGCATCACCTTCGCCTCGAGGGCGGAGATGAACCGCTATGCCGAGCTGCGGATGCTCGAGCGCGCCGGGCATATCGATGAGCTTGAGCGACAGCCGCGCTATATCCTCCTCGACAAAAACAACAAAAACCGCGCGCTCGTCTACGTCGCCGACTTCCGCTATCGGAACCACGAGACGGGTGGAATCGTCGTCGAAGACGTAAAAGGGTATGTGACAGAAATATACAAGCTGAAGAAAAAACTTTTTCGCGCGAAGTACCCGGACATCGATTTCCGCGAGGTGAAGGCATGAGCTCCGCATGGAAGAAGGCGCATCCCGCCGCGACTCACGAGCAGGAGAAGCGCTATCGGATGCGACTGCGCGCGGCCGTGGTCGAAGCATACGGCGGGAAGTGTGCAGAGTGCGGCGACAGCTTCGCCGATCACCTCGAGCTCGACCACGAAAACGGCCACGGCAATGAACAGCGGGCGGAGATATTCGGCTACGGCCACGCCTCGCCGGGCGGATGGAACTTTTATCGGTGGCTCAAGGTTCATGGGTATCCGCAGGACGCCGGCCTTCGGCTCCTGTGTAAAGACTGCCATGACAAGAAGCATGGCCGAGGACCAAACAAAGAGGAGAAGCCTAGAACCGCCCTACGGCCGCGGCCGATGTATGCGATCGCGGGGAGCGAAGAAGACGAGCTTTATTAGCCTCCGCCTAGCGGAGGGATTGCAGATAGAAGGAGTGAAAAGCATGTTCGAAAAGATCAAGGCGAAGCTCGCTGCCAAGGCAAAGGAGGAGGACAAGGTACTTCTCAAAATCGTCAAGATGGACGTGGCCGAAGTGGCGGAAAAAATCGAGCGGGCCGTTATGAACGGCATTGAGCACATCGACGCCGTCGACGAAGACCTCGCCGCCGACCTCGAAAAGTTCCATGCGGACGCCAAGGCCCTCGAGGCCAAGCTCGAGGCGAAGCTCGCCGCCGAAATGGGCAAGACGACCTCGACCAGCGCCGCGGCTGACACGGCCAAGGCGAGCGTGGACGGTAACACGGCGACGAGCGAGAAGGATACGGGCGCGGCTAAGACGGAGCCCGAGGCCGCTACGAGTGAGCCCGAGGCGAGCAAGAGCTAGACGATTCCTGATTTCGGTTTCGTGACGCGGTCGGCTCACAGTGAGCACTACGACCGGCCGCGTTTTCCCGTAGCCATGTAGCTCAGTTGGTAGAGCACGGCGGCGACATGATAGCGCCGAAGGTCGGGGGTTCGATTCCCTCCTTGGCTGTATGGCAATTTACGAAGTGACATTGCCGCTGACGGCCTATGTCGTCACGGACACGGACAATGAGCATGCCGTAGCCGAGCTTGCGCGCGACAAGATCGCGGCGGGGCCGTGCCTCTGCGTGATTGAAGGTCTCCACCGAAAGGCCGGGCATTACCTCGTCAAAGGCATGAGCGCCGGACCCGCGACCGTCCGGCCCTTCGTCGGGAATCGACGCGTACAAGTTAAGGGGGGCAAGAATGCTGCGGACTAAGTTTTTTCTCGCCCTCGCGGCCGTCGCGCTCCTCTCCGCCTCCGCTCCCTGGCATGACCTCCCCGCCGAATATTCCCGCGACCCGATCCTTCAAGGCCCCGAGGCCGCGGCCGACAAGACCGGCGCGCCCGCGGCGACGATCGCGGGCATCCGCTACGCCGAGAGCTCGGGCAGGCCTGAGCCTCGGCATCCGCTTGCGACCGTCAAAGGCGCCTACGGGCTCGACAAGCGCTGGCATGCGTATTGGGCGCGTCTCTATGGCCCTTACGATGAGCTGGACCCCTACGACGCGGCTTATCTTACGGCGCGGCTGTATATGGACCACCTGCGAGACCTCGGGAACAAGGACCGGGCTATCTGCGCGCACCTCCTCGGGCCATCGGGCGCGCGGGCGCGGCTGGCGCCGGAGTATCTGGCGAGAGTGAGGGCGGCGCGATGACCGCCCCCGTCGCGCTCCTCACGCGCAACGCCTCGGGCGCTCTCGAAGCTGTCGAGCCCGTTCTCGCCTGCGCTACCGGGCTCCCCTGCGAAGTCTGCGAGGCCGCGAACGACTGCGGGATGATTGACGAGACATGGCTCGAAGCTCGCGGACAAGCTGGATTTAGTGGCCGCGCGGATAGGCGCGACGGAGAGGGCAAAATGAACCAACACGAAGAACTGGCGTTTCCGCAATCGTTAGGACAAGAGGGAACTCATACTTGGTCGAGCGATCAGAAGCCCGGCTGCGGTGGTATGACCCTGCGCGACTACTTCGCGGGGCAGGCTATTGAAGCAGCACGACATGAAGTTGCGGCAGAAGCAACTATGTATTTACAAGATGATTGGACAAGTGACGACATAGCCGCTAAGGCTTATGAGATCGCCGACGCCATGCTCGACGAGCGAGGGAAATAAATGTTCCTCGCCATCGTCCCCACTACTACGCCGACCCTCGCCACTCATGCGCGCGCCTTCTTCGACTACTACCACAACCCCGAGGGCCGCGCCGAAGAGCGCCGGCTATTCGCCGAGGGCGCGAAGCTCCTCCTCGACGTGCAGATGCGCATGATCCGCGACTACTGCCACGTTGACGACGACGCGGCCGGGCTCATCTTCGACGCCTGGGGCGAGCTCGTCGATGCAAGCAACCGAGAGTGCATCGAGGCAGTGGAGGCCGAGCGCGCGAAAGAAAAGAAAGAGCGGGCCGAGTCCCGATGCGGATTCTGTGGGCGCCCCTTCGACTCGTGGCGCGAGGCGTGGCTACACGAGGGGACGGCGCACGCGATGGAGAACGAGCTATTTGCACGAGCGCATGAGTAAAGGCCGTCGTTGACGGCATCGGAATAGACAGACGGAGGTACGGAAATGGGAATCATCGTGAAGGACAACGGCGGAGAGTTTGAACCCGTGCCGCTTGGGGTTCACAAGGCAATCTGCATCAATGTGTTCGACATCGGCTGGCAACCCGGTTTTCAGGGCGGCTCGCCCCACCATCAGGTCGTGCTTCTGTGGGAGATCGAGCCGACACAGACGTGGGAGCCGAATGTAGGGAAGCACTTCACTGTCACGAAGTTCTATACGCTCTCGATCAAAAAAAAGTCCAACCTCGGACAGGATCTGGAGAGCTGGCGCTCGGTCCCGTTTACTCCCGAGCAGCTGGAAGGCTTCGACCTCGACAACATCATCGGCAAGCCGTGCCAGGTCAATCTCGTAGCGAACGGAGACAAGGCGAAAGTGGCCACGGTGCTCCCCGCCGCAAAGGTTAGGGGAACGGATGGGAAGATGCACACCGCGCAGTACTGGACGCCGGAAAACCAACGCGACTTTACGCCTAAGTTCATCGAGAAAAAGAGGGACGAGTCTGTCCCTGAACCGCAGAAAGGACCGAGGACGCAAGTACAGGCCGTCACCGCGGCGGACGGCTTCGAGGATCAAATTCCTTTCTGAGGAGGCAGGACTACATGAGCGATACGACGGAAGTACAGACGCTCGACCTCAAGGTTGAAAAGTTCGACCTCGGCACGCTCGAGACGAACGCCCAAGCGATTCTCGACTACGTGCGCGAGAAGGTGAAGACCTACGACATCGAGCACTACTCGGGCGACAACATTGCCGAGGCCAAGAAGGACAAGGCCGAACTGAACGCGGCGGCGAAGAAACTCAACGATACGCGCCTTGAATACGAGCGTATGTGGATGAAACCCTTCGAGACCTTTAAGAAGCTCGTCGCTGACGCCTGCTCGGAAATCAAGAAAGCCTCGACCGCCATCGACCAAGTCGTCAAGGATGTCGAGCAAGGCGAGAAGGACGAGAAGCGCCGGCAGATCGAGGAGTACTGGAAGGGCACGGCCTGCGACCTCTTTCCCCTCGATCAGATTTTCGACCCGCGCTGGCTCAACAAGAGTACGAAGTACACGGCCATCGAGGACGAGATTGACGAGCGCATCCGCAAGGTGAAGGCCGACCTCGTCATCCTCGAGCGCCTGGGCGAGCCCGAAGCGAAAGTGTGCTACCTCGAGACCCTGGACCTCAATAAGGCCATAGACCGCGCCGACACCCTCAAGAAGAACCGGGAGCGTATCGCGGCAGAGGAGAAGGCCCGCGAAGAGGCCGAGGCCAAGCGGAAGGCCGACAGGGAAGCGAATGAGAAGGCCGCGGCCGAAGCGAAGGAAGCAGACACGGCGAACACCATCGCCATCGTCGACTCGATCCTCGAGGAGGAGGGCATCGAGGTAGCGCCGGAGGAGCCGGCCGCGCCCCTCGAGAGCGTAGCACCCGAGCCGAAAAAGCCTGAACTCCACGAGATCAGCTTGAAGTTCTTCGGGACCATCGAGCAGCTCAAGGGCCTGCGCGCCTACATCGACGAGCAAGGAATCACCTACGAGAAGATCGCGTAGGGGCCTGGCATGAAGATCGTCGTCACCGCCCCCGGACAATTCCAAAGCCTCACCAGTGACGAGCCTGAACCGGGGATGGTGTACGAGCTTCAGGATGGCGTGGAGGGCACGGACGCACAGAACCGAGCCTTCCACGCCCTCGTACAGGAGTACTGGAGAACGGGCTGTCACAGCTACAACGCAAAGAACATCATGGAATTTCGCAACATGATAAAGCGGCACCTCGGCGCCGGCTTCGAGGCCTTCGTCTATGCGGTCATCGAGGATGGCAAGCCCGTCATCCGCGACGCGAAGACCTACAAGGATATCCCCGAAGCCGTGCGCACGGACCCCGACCTCAAGAAGCTCGTCCGCGGCCGGCTGAAGAGTTGGTCGGACTACACGAAGCGCGAGCGGACCGAGACGATCGACCGGCTTATAGCGGAGATGGAAGAGGCGGGCGTCCAGACGAAGAAGTTTTACGAGATCCTCGAGGGAATGCAAGGTTGGAGGCAGGCGTCATGAGGCCGGCCGGGATACTGCCACGATACGACGGGATTACGCGGAAGGGCCTCGAGGCCTACGAGGAGCGCAGAGCGATCTACCTCCGGGACCGGGGACTGTGCCAGGCCTGCATGAAGTCCGTCGCCTTCTCGGACTTCGAGCTCGCACACCGAATAGCGAATACGAAGGCGAATCGGCGGCGGTGGGGCTCGTGGGTTATCGACCATCCGCTCAATACGTGCGTCGCTCACCGCGGGCGCTGTAACGACGCGTGCAACATCGGCGGCCGGCCGGCTTCCTGCGCTGCGCTCGTCGAAAAGATCAAGGCGGCGCGCTCACGTGCGGAAGCAGAGCAGATGCATAGCTCGTGCGACAAAGGATCGGAATACCTATGAGTGGACGACCTCGAAAACAGGGACTTGAGTTCTTTCCGCACGATACAACCTTGAGCTCTGACCTCAAGATAGAAGCGGTCGAAGCTGTCCACGGGATAGCCGGATATGGCGTCTACCTCAAACTCCTCGAAATCATCTATCACGAGGGCACGTCGCCCGACTTGAAGGCGCCCGCTACAGCCCTCGCTCTTGCGGGCCGTTGCCATATCCCTATCGATCAATTCAACGCCATTTTGAAGACGTGCGTCGAAGTAGAGCTCTTCGAGCGGGAGGCTTTCGAGGCCGGGCGTCTCGACTCGAACGGCATTCGCTCGCGCTCGGGGTATGTCGAAGAGCGCCGAGAGAGCGCTAAACGAAGACAGGATAAATGGCGCAAAGAACGCGTTACAACCCCCGAAGTAACGCCTAACAATCCCCAAGAAGATGAATTGTCACGCGTTATAATTCCCGAAAATGGCAGTGTCACGCGTGATATCCCAACAAACGGAAACATAAACGTAAACGTAAACAAAGATATTAAGAAAGAGAGAGAAGAGGATGCGCCCGCAAAAGCGGTCGCCTCGTTCGAAGTCGTCGAAGAACTAAAACCAGGAGACGAAGAGCTCTTCGAGACATCTCCTCTCCCCGCTACCTCTTCGAGATCCAAGAAGCCTCCGAAGGAGCGAGACCTCCTTCGAGACGCTCTTGCCGATAGCTTCCGCGCCAAGGTGCCCGAGTTCGCTTCTCCCGTCAAGGAGAACTCAAATCTCTGCCGCCTTGCCTCCGCAATTCGTCGTAAAGCCTCCGCCGATAGCCTTGACCCGATCATCGCCGCCCAAGGTCTCCTCGAAACCTACTGGCGCCTCCATGAATCGGGCAAACCCTACTACGCCGCCTTTACGCCGTCGAGGATGCTGTCTGCCTTCGAGGATCTTTGGGCCGAGTATCGAAAAGCGTCCGCCGCCGCGGATACATCATGGCTAGAACCGAGGAGATCGGCATGACGGTGAAAGAGTTTGGATCATGGGCAATGGGATACTACGGACCGTATCCACTAGGCCAGCAGGCAGATATAGCCGAGTACCTTTCGTCTCTCTCTTCGTCCGAGCTCGACGAGCTGAAGATTCAGATGCGGGCCTCGTGTCCGTCGCATATCGGACAGGTGAACGGCTACCCGCCTGATATCGAGGGCATGGAGAAGCTTATGCCTCAGGTTAGGCGAGCGATCAAGATTAGGGCAAATGAGCGCCTCGAGCAGGAGCTCGCCGCGAGTATGCTTCCCGCGCCTGAGGATCAGGCGACGACGATGGACGACATGATGCGGCTTGACTGGTCGCGCGTGTTGCGGGAGGGAGCGCGGAGGGTTGAGGAAAGTCGGCGCGGACTACCGCAAGCGCGCGCGAAAGGCAGCGTAAGGACATGAAGGATTATCAACCTAAGCCGGTCATGGTGAATGGCGAATCTTTCCCGACGATTAAAGAGGCGCGTGATTTCATGAACGCCCATCTTCCGGCCGAAACGCAAATCCCGGAATGGAAAATCTACTATGCCTTGAGATCCGGGAAGACGGCGCTCGAAGGATTTTCCCTCACCTATGTAGAGCGTGAGGTTAAAGCCTTTGCGCCTCGGCAGGAGAACAGGCGCCGGCCTGGATGCGACGCGCTCATGCCGAAACTTTGCACATCGAGAATTGGAGGATATGCACGATGACCGAGGAGGTATCGACCGGCGCCGTTTTGTGCGCCCAGAGGCCTGTGCCACGAGCAAAGAACCCCAAGGTGAAAGGCAATCGCGTTCGCGCCTGTGCCATAGCGGGGAAGCGGTGCGATTCGATCAAGGAGGGATTTGAAGAGCTCAGGGCGCTTAAGCGCGGCATTTCATACTGGATGCTCTATAGAGCCCTCAGACGGGGGGACAACCACCTACAGGGCATTCCGATCGAGCTCATCGGTGAAATAAGCGGCTGGAGGCATGATCGATGAGGGGACCGAACCTAGGCTAGGCGCCGGCCTAGGTTCGCCACGTTACAGTCTGTGCCGGGCTCGCAGATCCTTAACCGTCTGTCTAAGAATATTGAGGGATGTCTGCTTAGTGAACCCGAGCCGATGAGCGATCGAGGACAAGCTCTCCCCTCCGACGCTCGACTTGAAGACCTCGCGTGCGCGGGCGTCGGGGATTGCTTCAAGAACTTCCTGCAGCTCAACCTTGTCCAAGGCATCGAGCTCGGGAGAAGCACGCCGTGTATCCGCTAGACAGTCGAGAAGGCTCTCCTCGCCGTCGTCCCCTTCGACATCAAGAGATCCTTCGGCGGGGGGCAAGGAACGAAGATACGCGAGGATTTGCCAGCGTATCTTGCAGCCAGCCCATACCCCCCACGGCTGGATATGGTCATACGTCCGTGCGGCACTGAGAAGGCCGATGAATCCTTCCTGTGCTATATCGTCTAACTCGTGGCCGCATCGCACAAAGCTTTGTGCGATGTAATAGACAAGGCCCTTATTTTTCCTAACTATCTCTTGCTCTTCCTGGTCCGTCATAGCGACGACGGTATAATCCTTGCGTGCAAACATCAAATACTAGCGATACTTTTAGGTAAAGTTTTATTGCTAGTTCAGAGCTTCAGTATAAAAAACCCCGCACATCGGTATCTGTGCGGGGTGGATCGGCAGAGAGGGAGGTGCTCTGCGAACCCGGAAGGCCGGCAAGGGCCGGCACTACAATACAGAGTTCAATGTCACAGCCCTACGGCCGCGGCCTCCTCGGCAAGCTCGCTAATGCTCCGCTTCTTCCCGTCCGGCGAGGGATGAGCGCGTGAGAAGGCATCGAGATCGGCAGAAACCTGAGAACGGTAAACCGCGTTGCGCGTGCGCCGGGCCTCTTCATCGCGGTCCTCTTCCCGCTCGGCATACTCCTCGCGAGTTTTGTCCGAGAGGTCGAAGCTTAGCCGTTCGACCTCGCCCTCGAGCGCGTCGATTTTGCCGGCGAGCTCGAGGCGCCTAGGATCATCCGAGGCGAGCGCGCGGCTCTTAGCCTCGACCGCGGCAAGCTCGGCTTTCGTAGTAGCTAACTTCTCTCCGATTTCCTTGCTATTCATTCGGTCACCTCTGCGTGAAACAGGCCGCGATTAGGTCGGCCGTGGCTTTTATTTTGGGGGCCTCGAGTTCCTCGAGTATCTCGCGGGCGCCCTGCAAATAGTCCTCTACGGCTTGCGATCGTTGTACGGTCGGCGCTGTCGGATCAGGTGTCATGGAAACCTCCTTGCGTGCAAATGTCCATGGAAATATCTAAAAAAGTTGTCATCCCTCATTTCTCGATCGGTTCTTTATCGAGCCACCCGAGAAGCTGCTCTTTTATCATATGGAGAGCCTGGTACACCTCTTTGTCGATAATCTCTTGAACCCGCACGGCCGCTGTAGTATCGGTGACGCCGAACTCGGCCGCAATCTGCGATGAGAGCTTCGCGCCCAAGGGCTGTAAGATAGAGGTATGGACCGAGTACAGTTGACTGAAGACCCTTCGTACCTCATCGCAGGGGACATATTTCTCACGCTCAACCTTGTTCTGGATTCGGGCGTGGATAATCTGTTCGCGGACCTTATGGCGGTCGAGTTCGTTCTTATCGAGACCATCGAGCCCGGCCTCGACTGCATCATCGTTCTCGCCTAAATCCTCTTCATCGCCATCGTTCGCCCGAGCCCTGCCCTCGGGGCGTTCTGCTTTCTCCTCGGGCGCGGAATCCTGCCGGGGCTTAGCCGGGACAGGGGACTTCACGGCCTGAGAGGGCGTGGCGGGCGCCGGCGCATCGCCCGAATCATGAGCCGCGAGACGCTGCGAGGCCTGCCGATTGATATACTCTATGATAACTGGCGAGGTCTCATCATAGCCGAGGTTACCCTTAGTATCGGCGATACGGGAGAGAATGCCGTCTCGTGTAAGATTCGATACGGCCTGGCGAGTTACCCCGGCCCTACGTGCAAGCTCTCCTCCTGAAATCATGAAGGCCCCCCTCGAGATGGTTTATTTCGAGCGCCGATCTTTCGCGGCTTGGGCCTACAGTTAGGTTTACACTTTGTAAACGTAAACCGCGGTTTACAGTAAACCTAGGTGTCAACCTAGGTGTCAACCTAGTGTAAACCGCGACGTAAATTTAGCGTAAACCGCGGCGTCATTTCATGTCGATTAGCATGCATGTCAAAATCTCATAACTTGTTTCCTGAACAAACCATACGACCGATTATCGATGGCAAAAAATCAAGGGACAGCATGCTAGGTTTACTGTCAACCTGAAAAAAAAGTACCGCACTTGCGACACGGGGCGGGCTGCGACTTCGCCCGCGCGACCGGGGGTGGGGGCGCCACAGTACCTTTTACACTCTTGACGAATCATGTTCGATCATCTGCGCGTGCCGCTTTAAATTCTGTATCGAAGTCTCGCGACAAGGGCGGTGACATCGACCTATCGGGATTCCAGTAGCTGACCTACCGGCTTCCCGATAGGTTCGGCGATTATGTTTATGTGATATTTCCTGATATCCCTTGACTGTATGTATCGCTGATGATACATTGAAATATGTACCGGGTGACGGTGAAAAAGGCAGCACTGAAAAAGATTGCAAAGGCTCCGGAGTCGGTCCGCCTCCTCTTCGATGAATTGGCCGGAGACCTTGAGGCAACGGGTCCGATACAAGCGACGTGGCCGAATTATTCTTCGCTCGGGAAGTCGAAGTACCACTGCCATCTAGCCTATTCATGGGTGGCTTGTTGGTATAATGAAGCCGATTCGATAGATATCGAGGTGTACTATGCTGGTAGTCGAGAAGACGCGCCATATTAGAGTGAACCTCTCGGGCGAGGGCGCCGATGAAGTCGCGGCCCTCGTCAAGGAAAACTTCCCCGAAGCTGAGTTCCGCGACGATGAGGGCGAGGCTGTAGAGTGGAATGACTCCGAGCTCGCTAAAGAAATTAAGGCTACAAAGACACCGGGGAAGCTCGTTCATGCGTATCGCGTCCGGTCGGGAATGTCTCTCGTCGAGCTTGCCCGCGCTCTTGGCACGAAGTACCCGAACCTCTCCGCGATAGAGAACGATCGGCGCGTAGTCGGCCTCGTTATGGCGCGTAAGCTTGGCGAGGTTCTCGGCGTGGACTATCGGAAGTTCCTCGAGTAGTCGCGGTGTAGCTACCCGTTTTTCGAATCGCTCGGCACTAGGAAGCTTCGATCCGACAATTAGTCGGTACAGGTCGGGTTCAGCAATAATGCGAACATCCTGCAAACCGCCATCTGTCTGAAGGGGATAGCGATTCGCGACCCCCTTGCAGTGTTTAGCGAGAGCATCAGACGCGTTGACGTATCCCAGCGCGTCAGCGATATCTTTCGCAACAAACCATGGCACACCATCGCGCATGACGATGCGTGTCGGCCACTGATCGAATTGAAAAACCTGAAGATCGCCCACCGCCCAGCTCCTTCTCGGGGCGCTCCGTTGGCCGCTCGACGACACGGCTTTTTCTACCCCGGATTTCAATGCCAGGGTTCGGGGCCAACTTCCGCCGATCATCGGAAGTGACTAGAATCAGCTCGGATTTCAATCCGAGGTATTTCCCTATCTTCTCGGGGCATACGGGTCATGACCGAAAGACCTCTTCTAGCACTGAGATGTGATAGGAGTTGACGCGCCCCCAGCGCTCATCGTCGACTAGATGGACTTCTTTTCCCAGGTCGATCGATAACTTCTTGGCGGCGCGGCCGATCGTGATAGCCTCGGAATAGGTGATCTGTACGCCGACCTTATTCGCGTAGCCCTTGATTGTGAAATAGTCCTGGACAATCTCAAGAGCGGCAGGCTTCTGAATGAGCGGCAAGAATTGCTTTATCATCTCGCCGACGAGAGTGTGACAAAACTCGGCGAGGTCGGAGCGAGTGACGACTCCCGCACTTTGCGGCAGATTCTGCCGCACTGCATTCTCGCGCCAAATAAGCGCGGCGTTCCGGCCTAATCCTACTTCGATGATATCGACTGTCTCATCAAGGCCCCATTCGGCGGGAACCATCGGAGAGCTTGCGGCTACTTTGCCCGCAAGCTCGGGCTTTTTGCCCGCAAGACGTTTTACCCAACGCCGAACGGTTGTTTCGTCTTTATCAAGCGCTTCCGCAATCTGTTTCGTAGTCATGTCTTTACCAGCTCCTTCTCGGGGTGCGCCGCGAGCCTTAGGTGTCCCCAAATCTGGTGACACCCCCTTCAAGCCGCCCAAGCGTTCCCTCGATATCCCGCACTACATGGTCGTGACGCTTCTCGGTTAGCTCCGCGACCTCTCGAGCCTCCGCAACGTTGCGGAGGTCATCACAAGCCCCTCGTGTGCGGTGCGAGCTTGCGCGAGACCTCGGCTCCGTAAACGATTCGAGCTATATCGTCCTCGGCGAGAACGAGCTCGAGCTTGATGCTCCCAAAAGGCGGCGCATCATGAAGCAGTTTCCGAAGATGGGGCTCTGAAACCTTGAAGAGGCGCTCTTCGCGTGCGCCCGGCGTTTCCGCGGACGCCATGACTAGTGTGCCGTCTAATACAGACAACATGATAATAGCGTGATATAATTTGATGATGGGACGAGAGATATTTCCGAATGCGACAGATGCAGATATTGTGCTTATGGATAATATCCTTGCAGTGGGGAA
>Ga0326727_10020365_pt1 | contig 13182 bp, 8 predicted proteins | sample MB2enrmetagenome_FD_207643 | JGI IMG/M metagenome (GOLD analysis project Ga0326727, IMG submission 207643) | Lab enriched peat soil microbial communities from McLean, Ithaca, NY, United States - MB29MY | ecosystem: Environmental > Terrestrial > Soil > Wetlands > Peat | place: USA: New York...
ACGACTCGGGCGCTCTCGTCCACTTCCCCGCCGAGGTCCCCCGGCTACCCGCCTCCATCGCGCCGTACGTCGCCGCCGTGAGCGGACTGTCCGATGGGTTCTCCCGATTCTCCGTCCCATTCTCCCCGATGCCGCTCCCCCAGAACCTCGGCGGCGGAGCTTCGCCCGCGCAAGGAAGGACGACCTCGCTCATCACGCCCAACGTGGTCCACCTCCTGTACGGGACCGATGCGCTGTACAACTACTCGGGAGCGTCGCACAATGCGACCGGTGTCGGCATCGCGCTGGTGCTGTGGGGGGACGGCTACGACCCCCGAGACCTCTCCACCTTCTTCGCGCACGACTATGCATCGGAGTTTCCGGCTCCCACGATCGACGCCGTTCCCGTGGACGGCGCCCCGATCCCCAACGCAGCGGCCGTGAACGACCCGAGCCAGGCTCCTCTGGAATTGACCCTGGACCTGGAGTGGTCCGGCTCGGAGGCGCCGGGGGCGACCCTGTACGCCGTGTACGCCCCCGATGGTCCCGCATCGGACCAGTACTCGCCGTCGGACCCGACCCTGGAGGACGCGCTGAACACCGCGGTCCAAGAGCCCGGGGTCCAGGTCGTTTCCATGTCGTTCGCGACGGCGGACGGGGCCGACCCTTCCTTCCAGGCGGCCTTCGAGACCACCTTCGAGAGCGCCATCGCTCTCGGGATCACCCCCGTGGCCGCGAGCGGGGACAACGGGGGGACCGACAACGCCAAGGGGGCCTGCACGGTGACGGCGCAGCCGGAGTTCCCCGCGGCCTCCCCGCTCGTCCTCGCCGTCGGCGGCACGGCTCCGGTGCTCGCGCAATCGATCACCGGCGCCGTGACCGGGATCGAGAGCCAACCGGCCTGGAAGGATTCCGGCGGTGGCTACTCCGTGGAGTATGCGGCCCCGGATTTCCAAACGGCGACCATCGGCTCGATGGTCGACCCGAGCGGACACCGGGGGATCCCGGACGTCGCCGGCCCCACCGCCTACGACTACCTGTACTTCGCCGGTCAGGATGCTGCCGGGAATGGTACAAGCTTCGCGGCCCCGCTGTGGGCCGGCATCGTGGCCCAGATGGATGCCCTGCGTGGGGTCCCGTTCGGGGAGATCGACCCGCATCTCTACTCGGTCGGCGTGGCGGAGGCCGGTGGGACGGCGGCCGCGGGCCTCATCGATGTCACCACCGGTCGGAACTGTCTCGGCTCCGCCGGGCCCGGTTGGGACACGGCGACCGGATGGGGGACCCCGAACGCGGGCCAGCTGTACGAGGCGTTGACCGCCTCCTTCGTCGACGTCGAACTTTCGGTAAGCCCCAGTCTCGTCGCGCCGGGAGGGAGCCTTTCGGTGACCGTGTCGGTGACCAACGCCACGAGCCAAGGCCCGATTCCCGGGGTTCCCGTGAACATCACCTTGGGTTCGGTCGGGAACTCCCTCGGGTTCAGCGAGCCGTGCGTGGGAACCCTCTCCCGGGTCTCCGCGACGACGAACGCCAACGGCACGGCGGACGCCACGGTCCCGGTGCCCGCTTGCTACATCGGTTCGAAAGCGCAGCTGACGGCCACCGTCCTCGCCCTCGGCCTGTACGGGAGCTCTTCGACGACCGTGCAGGTCAACCTGCTCGGACTTGCCGGCTTCCTCGCCTTCGTCCAAACGTTTCCGTACAACCTCATCGCCTTCGCCGCGATCATGGTCTCGGCGACGCTCGTCGGATGGTCGCTCGGGAACCGACGCCGAAGGAAGAGGGTCGAACGAGCCCGAGCCCTGGCCGCGCAAAGCGCGGCCGCGCGAGCGCCGACCGCCACCTCCGCGGCGCCGGCTCCCGCCGCGACGGGAGCCCCGAGCGCGCCCGCCGCCGCGCTGCCGCCACCGACCCTTGCTCCCATCGAATGCCCCATCTGCGGGATGCGATTCGCCCCCACGATCGATTTCTGTCCCCGATGCGGGAACTATCTGCCCGGACGTGAGCCCTCGGACCGGACGACCCCCGGCGGCTCCCCGTAGGTCTCGGGCTTCTCCGCCGAACCCCGGCCCGAAGAGACCGGGAACAAACTCATGAGGAGCGCCCTCTATGCGACGGCGTGGACGACAGCCGACCCCGCGTGCCCTCCACCGCCGACGAGACCCGCCTGTACATCGACCAGCATCCGAGCATTCGGGACGCGCTGAGGGAGGACATCGTCAACTTCGCCTTCCTCGCCCGCAAGATCCAGCTGGAAAGGGGCCTGCGGAACGAAGAGGCCATCGAGATCGCGCTTCGCCGCTACCAGCAGGAGGTTCGGCTCAACACGCCGGCCCGCCTCGCGGTGAAGAGCGTCCTCGAGCGCAGCCGCCTCGAGGTGCGGAGCCGGGTCGCGCTCTTGAGGATCCAGGAGGATTGGACGGTCGTCGACCGGCTGTACCAGATCGGCAAGGGGCTCGTTCCGGCCCTGCGCCGACGCGGGGTGTTCCAGATGTTCCAGGGGACCCGCGCGCTCACGATCCTGTGCGAGGACGACCTCCTCGCCGTCCTGCTCGACGCGATCCCGAAGAACAAGCTGCTCGGGGTCCAACGGGGGCTCGCGAGCGTGGCGTTTCGGAGCGCCCCGGAGGTCGGCGAGATCCCCGGGGTGCTCGCCACGATGGCCGATGCGCTCTACCAACGAGGGGTCAACTGCCTCGAGATGGTGAGCGTCCACACCGATTCGATCTTCATCTTCGACGAGCGGGACGTCATCCGTGGGTACGCGGCGCTCTCGAGCCTCCTCGCGACGGACGAAGGGAGCGCTTCCGAGGAGGGGCCCTCTCCTCCTCCCAAGCGCTCCGGCACGTCGATGGAGAAGTGAGGGAGCGCGCCGGAACGGCTCCGGGCGACTCAGGCCGGTTGCTCGCCGACCTCGACGATAGGGGGGCTCGGGCTCGAGGCCCACGACGAGTGTCCGTTGAGCGCGCCCTGGAGGAGCTTGGAGCGCTCCCGGGAGGTGAGACCCGGATGCTGGCCGTACAAGTGGATCTCGAGACTGGCGCGGGTCGCGTACTCCCGCGAGCACACCGGGCAGAGGAACACCGTGGAATCACCGGCGAACCGAGCGCAATCGCATCCGAGCACGTGGCAGGGCATCGGAGTGGACCGGTCGCGCGGGCGGACGAAGTGCCGCCGGTTCCTCCCTTCCTGGGGGGCGAGAAGGTAATGGCTCGCCCGCAAATGGTTGCATCGCGTGCACGGCAGGATTCTCAGGTGCCGCCGTTGGGTTACCATCGGTCGTCCCTTGGACCTGGGTCAAGCCGCTCAAGGGGGCATCCTTCGGAATCCCGGTCCACACCCGGACGTCCCTTGCGCTCCCCAACCCGGAGTCCGACGGCCGAGGCCCCGAATCGGTATAACGAGGGTGTCGTGCCTCCGACACTCCAAACGACCCCCCCGGGCAAGCTCCACCGAGGTTCTCCTCGAAGCGCTCGCTCCCGCCCCCCGTGCGGAGGCGGAGCAAGGCTCATCCGTCCCTTCCCCTAGGTTCGCTCAAGACCCTCCAGAACCCATGCCCACCTCGAAGTCCTCTGGTCCCACCGCCGCGGAGATCGCCCGTCGATACATCGAGGACCATCCGTCGATCCGAGACTGCCTCGGGTACGACATCATCAACTTCACCTCGCTCGGCCGGAAGATCCGAGCGGATACCGGGCTGGTCAACCAGGAGGCGGTCGAGGTCGCCTGTCGCCGGTATCGCCGGCAGATGGGGGCCGAACATCCTCTGGAGAACCGCGTGCTCGATGTGGTCCACGCGAGCCGGCTCGAGGTCCGGACCCGGGTCGTCATCATCACCGCACCGACGGATTGGGACCTGCTCGGCCACGTGCTCGAGGTCGGTCGGTCGCTCCTCGCCGACCGTCGCCATCTCCTGCAACTGCTCCAGGGCCCGGGGGCTCTCACCGTCCTCTGCGAAGAGGACATCGCGGACTCGATCCTCTCCTCCCTCGGTCGGAGGGGTCCGCTCGCCGTGCACCGACACCTCTCGGCGCTCACCGTGCGGAGCCCGGAGACGATCGTGGAAACCCCGGGGGTGCTCGCCTTCCTCGCCGGTTCCCTGTTCCGCGCGGGGATCAACAGCCTCGAACTCATGAGCGTCTACACCGATTCGACCTTCGTCGTCCGCGAGAAGGATGTCCTCCACGCGTTCCGCGTGCTCTCCGAGCTCGTGCACCCCCCCGAGGAGGACGGACCGGAGCCGACCTCCTCCGCATGAGCCGCGCTCTCGCGGGGCGTCGCGGCCCGCGCCGGACCAAGTGAGGTATATATAACGCGCAGAGGTAGTCGGTCCGCCCGACGGCCCGGCAGATGCCGGAACCCCGGACGCGATGCCATGTCGACCCCGAACCTACGTGAAATGGGAAGCTATCGCCGTACCTCCAGCCGGGGCATGAGCCCCATCACCTCGACGATCGTCATCGTCGTGATCCTCGCCCTCGTGGGGACCGTGGCCTACGGGGTCATGGGAGGGTTTTCCTCGGCCCCCGGGTCGACCTGCCAGCCGGCGAGTTCGCCGGGGTGCGGAAGCTACAGCAACTTCCACGACGTTCGGCTGATCCTTCCCTTCAAGTCGGCTCAGACGGGGGCGCCGCTCCAATTCACCGCGAACCTCCCCTCGGGGGAGAGCGCGACGAAGTACACCTACGACTTTGGGGACGGCTCGCAGCCGAACGTGACCCTCTCCCCGACGATCACGCACGCCTACCTGACGCCCGGAGTTTACCTGGTTCTGGTCCAGGCGGTCGTAGCGGGCGCGATCCATGATAATGCCCAGAACCTCGTTCAGATCCAGATCAATGCCGCGGCCGCGAGCGCGAACAGCGGCAACCTCCCTGATATCCAGGGCGCGGTCATCTCCAACACTTCGGCGAGCCCGGGCGGGCCGGCACCCACCGCGGTCCTCCAACCGGGAGACTCGGTGACCCTCGGCGCTTCCTACACGAGCGCTCCGACGAACCCCGCGTGGCGCGAGGTCTCGCCGGTCATCACCGTGCCCACGGGCGCCGCCGTCGTTTCGAACTACTCGAGCCCCGTGAACGCGACCGACACGCTCACCTTCCGGACCCCCGGGACCTACGTGGTCAACTGGGTCGCCGGGGCGACCAACCTCACCACGAGCGCGCCGACCTCCTACACGAACTTCACGTGGACCGTGTACGTGCCCCCCACGGGGGTCCATGCCGGCGTGGTCGGGCTCGCGACGCCCGAGAGCCCTCACCCGGGCGTCATCATCTCCTACGAGCTGGCCCCGGGCGGGGCGCATACCGAAGACCCGGCGATCGCCTACGATACGGTGAGCTACGAGCCGATCCTCAACATCTACCAGCCGCTCGTCACCTACAACGGGAGCGACGTCGGCCCCACCTGGTCGTCGTTCCTCCCGGCCCTCGCCACCTGCGTACCGGGAAGCCCGCAATGCCAGTCGCTCTACCACTCCACCCTGATCAACGGCTACAACTACACCTTCGTGATCAACGGCGCCTCCCAGTTCTACGACGCGACCACCACGGCCCACTGGGGCGTCTACCCGAGCGACGTCGTCTTCTCGGTCGCGCGAACCCTCGGATTCTCGACGCTGCCCTCGGTGACGTCGAACAACGGCTGGATCCTGGCCCAGTCGCTCCTCGGTCGAGGGAACGGTTCCTGGTCGACGATCCACCAGGCGTACAACAACACCCCGCAGCAGATCCTCGGCTCGATGGTCGTCAACGACACCGCCGACGGGTTCTGCCCGCAGGCGGCGATGACGAACGACCACGGCTGCGTCACCTTCCGTGCGGACGGTAACGGCCTCTCCTGGCCGTACTTCCTCGAGCTCCTCGCCGACCCGCTCGGCGGCTCCATCGTCCCGTGCGGCTGGTTCAGCGCTGCGAGCCAGGGCGCAGGAATCCCGTACTGGACCAGCGGCAACTCGAGCGGGGCGGGCGACCACCCCTGCCAGATGCCCGGCCAGGGCGGTTATGGGGTGCCCGCCTCGCAGATACCGTTCACCGGCTGGGACCAATGGGAGGAGATCGGCTCTGGAGCCACGGGTCGGTACGCTGGCAAGGTCCAGTACTCGATGGTCGGTAGCGGTCCGTACTACCTCTCCGAATACTCGGTCGGGATCTCCTACGCGCTCGCGGCCAATCCGGCCTACGTCCAGAACCCCTACTGCACGTGGAAGGAGTGCCCCCCCGCGCCGAACGCCTACGCGAAGACCGTCGAGGTCACGTGGGAGGCCGACGCGACCGAGGGAGAGCAAGCGCTCTCCGCCGGCGTCGCCGATTTCGCTTCGGTGCCGAGCTCGGACCTATCGTTGTTGCTTCAGTTGATCAGTCAGGGGAAGCTCAACGCGATCTCGAACCCCACGCTCAACATCGGCTTCGACGTCTTCGACATGGACTTCAACGTAGCGGGGGCCCAGTCGTACTCGACGCAACCCATCACTGTTCAGAGCGACTGGTTCGCCCACCTGGGGATGCGCCAGTTCATGGCCCACTCCTACCCGTACGCGACGGTGGAGCAGACGATCAACACCAAGGACGGGATCGTCCTCGGATTCAACTACGGCGGGGCGATCCCGCAGTACATGGGGAACTACTACCCCACGAACATCAGCTGGCCCTCCGGCGACCCGTGCACGGACTCCAGCAACCCCTCGTGCGCCGCCTACTGGTGGTCCCAGATGCACGACCCCTCGAGCCCCTACTACGACAGCGAGGTGCTCTCCTGCTCGGCCACCAACCCGTGCGAGTTCCCCTACTTCGGTCAGACGGGGAACGCCGTCGGCGACGAGGTCACCTCCATTTGGGCCGGCTGGATCAGCCAGCTCACCGGCGGGGCGATCAAGATGGACAACATCGACATCAACTTCGTCAACGAAGTGATCAATAGCGAGGCCTCCCCCGGGTCGAATCCCATGCCGATCTACGGCCTCGGCTGGGCGCCCGATTACCCCGACCCGACCGACTACGTGACGCCGCTCTACCTCGAGAATGCGTCCTACACCTACTCGGGCGCCTTCGCCCAGTCCCTCTACGTCGCCCAGTACGGAGGGCCGAGCTGCCAGGCCCCGACGAACTACATGTACTACGTGCACCTGACGAGCCCGGTCCCCCAGTCGTGCCAGGGGCCGGCCTACAAGGCGATGATCAAGGTCCTCGGGATCGCGGCGCAGATGCCGGCGGGACCCTCTCGGGTCGCGGAGTACGCGATGGCCGAGCAGATCGCCAACCAGCTCTCCCTCTACGTGTACACCTCCCAGAGCAACGGCTTCGGCGCGGCCGGGGCCTGGATCGATATCAGTTCGCTCAACACGAACCCCACGATGGGAGCCGGCGGCGACACGCCGTTCTTCTGGCTGACCGGTCACGGGGTCGCGGGTTAGTCGCTCGACCCGACGTTCTTCCTCCTCCGGACGACGCCGGTCGACGACGAGGGCGTGAGCCCGTAGGCGGCCAAAGGGTTTAATCGGCCTCCCGGGTCCGGCGTTCGTGGTGGACCCGGCGACCTCGGAGGCGGCCGACCCCTCCGCCCGCGAGCTCTCGCTCTCCGCTCCGGAGCGCCGACTGTTGGAACGGCTGCGAAAGGCCGACCGACCGCGGGAGGAGTCGGAATTGCTCACCGACCTCGGACTTCCAGCGGACGTGCTCCGCGGCTCCCTGCAACGTCTTCGGGCGAAGCACCTCCTCCTCGTCGAAGAGGAGCATACCGAACGGCTCGAGCTGACCGAACGCGGCCGCGAGGCGCGCTCGACGGGCCTGCCCGAACGCCGGCTCCTGAACGCACTCGCCGGCCAGCCCGCTCCTATCGCGCCCTCCGAGGTCGGCGAACGTGCGGGCCTCCACGGAGAGGAGCGCTCCGTCGCCATTGGGGTCCTCCGGAGGCGCGGTTACCTCTCCGAGGGGGTCCCGCTCCGTCTCCTTCCGAGCGCACCCGCGCCGAGCGAGAAGTTGCCCGAGGAGAGTTGGCTCGAAGCGGTCGAATCCGGCGGCTCGGGGGACCGAACGCTCTTCGACGTGGCCCGGCGTCGGGGGCTCGTGCGCGCCGAGCGTTCGACGATCCGTCGATGGAGCGTCTCTCCCGAGGGGGCCCAGCTGCCGCTTCCGACCGACGAGCGGCCGCTTTTGGGGGCGCTAACGGCCGTCCACCTGCGGGAGGGATCCTGGAAGGATTCCGAGTTCCGTCCGTACGACGTCCGGAGCGATGTCCCGTTCGTTGCGGGCCCCGCCTCCCACCCCTACGCGCGATTCCTCGAGGAGTTCGCCGAGCTCCTCGTGGGTCTCGGGTTCGAAGAGGCCGAGGGACCGCTCGTGGAGACCGAGTTCTGGAATGGGGATGTGCTGTTCATGCCCCAGGAGCACCCGGCGCGCTCCGTGCACGACGTGTTCTTCCCCGGCGAGCTGACGGGCCGTGCTCCTCCCGAACCGCTCCTCGAACGCGTGGCCCGGGTGCACGAAGGCCGACCGCTCCCCGGGGAGAGCGCGCCGCTCTCCCTCGGCTGGCGCGTTCCGTACCGCCCCGAGGTCGCGCGCCACCCGGTCCTCCGTTCTCAGACCACCGCGGTCTCGGCGCACTACCTGGCCGGCCGGCCCCGGGCACCTTTCCGGATGTTCTGCCTCGACCGCAACTTCCGGCCGGACGCTCTTGACGTGACCCACCACGTGGAGTTCCACCAGTGCGAGGGGGTCCTCGCCGAGGAGGGAACGACGCTGAGGGAGCTCATCGGGATGTTCCAGGCGCTGGCGGAAGGGATCGGGATCCGCGAGCTCAAGATCCGGCCGAGCTACTTCCCGTTCACCGAACCGAGCATCGAGGGGTACATCCGCCACCCCCAGCTCGGTTGGGTCGAGACGTTCCCCGGTGGACTTCTCCGGCCCGAGGTGCTCCGCCCGCTCGGGGTCGAAGTGCCCGTGGCCGCGTGGGGGATTGGGGTCACGCGGCTCGCGATGGTCGCCCTCCGGATCTCCGACATCCGGGAGCTGTTCGAGGACGACCTCGACCGCCTCACCGGCCGGGGGGAGTGAGCGCGGTGCCGCAGAGCACGCTGTCGTTTTCCCGGACCGTCGCGTCCCTCGACCCGAAGCCCAGCGCGGAGGAATTGACCGATCTCCTGTTCCGCCGTTCGAAGGCGGAGGCGGCGCGCATCGAGGGCGACGAGCTCCTGGTCGAGGTGACCCCGGACCGACTCGACCTCCTCTCCGAGGGAGGGTTGCACCAGCATCTCGAGGGGCTCCTCGGGCGTCGGCTCGGCCTGCCCGCGATCCCCCGTCACGACCCGGAAGGTCCCGCGCCCGAGCTCATCGCCGACCCTTCGGTCGACCCGTTACGCCCGGCGGTCGCCGCGATCCTCCTGGAAGCGCCCCCCGGCGGTTCGCTGGACGAAGGAATGCTGGCCGAGGCGGTCCGATTCCAGGAGCTCTTGCACGCGACGATCGGGCTCGACCGCCGGACCGCGAGCCTTGGCATCTATCCGTGGGCCCGCCTCCGCCCGCCGATCACCTACCGGAGCGTCCCCGTCGATGGGCTGCGGTTCACTCCGCTCGATGCGGAACAACCGGTGGACGGCCCCACGTTCTTCGAACACCACCCCCTCGCCCTGCGGTACGGGGCGCTCGGTCGGGTCGGAGGGGAGTGCCTCGCCCTCCTCGACGCGGATGGCCGGGTCCTGAGCCTCCCGCCGATCCTCAATTCCCGGGAGGCCGGAGAGGCGCGGGTCGGGGACCGGACGCTGTTGTTGGAATCCACGGGCCAGCGTGCCGCCCGGGTCGAGGATGCGCTCGGCCTGCTCCAGCTTCCGTTCGTCGCGCGTGGCTGGCGCGTCGCTCCGGTGCGCGTCGGTCACCCGACGCGAGTGGATACGGGCGAGGCGCTCGTGCGGCCGCGGAGGATGCGGCTCGACCATTCCACGGTGGCGACCCTTCTGGGGGTCCCTCTCGAGGACCGGGAGGTGCGGGAGGCGATGGAGAGGGCCCGGCTCGGCATCGCTCCGACCGAGGGGGGCTGGAGCGTGGAGGTCCCCCCGTGGCGCCCCGACCTGCTCGGAGAGGTCGACCTCGCCGAGGAGGTGATCCTCGCCCGGGGACTCCGGGTCGAGGAGGGGCGACGGCCCCCGAGCCGCACCCGGGGCCGACGTCTCCCGGAACAGCGATTGCGCGCGGCGATGGGGGAACGGCTGCTCGCCCTGGGATTCGTCCCGCTCCTCAGTCCGGTGCTCGTGCCCGAGGAGCTCACCGTCCTCATGGAACAGGACGCGGTGCCCCTCGCGAACCCGGTGTCGCTCGAGCTTTCGCGGCTGCGCAACCGCATCCTGATCGCCCTCGTGCGCGTGCTCTCCCGGAACACCCGCCACGCCTACCCGCAACGCATCGCCGAAGTAGGGCCCGTCGTGCTCCGCGACCCCCAGAGAGAGAGCGGGACCCGGACGAGCTATCGGGTCGGTCTTGCCGTGGCCGGCGAGGGGGCGGGCTTCGCCTCCGCGGCCTCGCTCGTGGATTACCTGCTCCGAAGGGAGCAGGTCGCCGGTGTGCGAGAGCCCGTGGACCTCCCCGGCACCATCCGGGGTCGGTCGGCGCTGCTCCGGGTCGCCGGCGAGCCCGTGGCGGAGATGGGCGAGCTCCATCCCCGGGTCCTTTCCAAGCTGGGGATCCCGGTCCCGGTGGCCTGGGCCGAGGTGGACCTTTCGACGCTCGCGCCCCTCCTCGGACGGGCGTCGAGCTGAACGTTCGGCAAGCCCATATACGTCCAGCCGCTCGCAGACCGATGCCGTCCCGGGTTCGTCGACCGGAGAGCCCCCGAGCGCGGTGGGAACGGATGGCCCGGGACGCCATCGGAGAGCGCGTCGAGGGTGGCCGCCTCCCGCTCCTGAGCCACCCGCCGACCGAGCCGTACTCGGGATCCCGCGAGGAGCTCGGGTTCCCCGGTCAGTACCCGTTCACCCGGGGGATCCACCCCACGATGTACCGTGGGCGGCTCTGGACCTTCCGCCAGTACGCGGGGTTCGGGAGCGCGGCGGAGACGAACCAGCGTTACCGCTACCTCCTTTCGAGCGGGCAGACCGGTCTTTCGGTCGCCTTCGACCTGCCCACGCAGATCGGCTACGACTCCGACCACCCGATCGCCCAGGGTGAGGTCGGCCGATGCGGGGTCGCCATCTCCACGGTCGCCGACATGGAGACGCTGTTCCGGGCCATCCCGCTCGACCAGGCCACGGTCTCGATGACGATCAATTCCACGGCCCCCATCCTGACCGCGCTGCTCGTCGCGGTGGGGGAGGCCCACGGCGTGCCGAGGGCGAAGCTCGGCGGGACGGTCCAGAACGACCTCTTGAAGGAGTACGTCGCCCGGGGGACGTACATCTACCCCCCGGAGGCGTCCCTCCGTCTCACCGTCGACCTCATCGAGTTCGCGACCCGCGAGATGCCGCAGTGGAACTACATCAGCGTATCCGGTTACCATATGCGCGAGGCGGGCGCCACCGCCGTGCAGGAGGTCGCTTTCACCCTCGCGAACGCGATCGCCTACGTCCGCGCCGTGAAGGCGCGGGGGCTCGCCGTGAACGATTTCCTGCCCCGGCTCTCCTTCTTCTTCTCCTCCGACCGCAACTTCCTGGAGGAGATCGCCAAGTTCCGAGCGGCCCGCAAGCTGTGGGCCACGATCGCCCGGGAGGAGTTCGGGGCGAGCTCGGCCCGAGCCCAGCAGCTGAGGTTCCACACCCAGACCGCCGGCTCCTCGCTCACGGCCCAGCAGCCCGAGCTCAACGTCGTTCGGACGACGCTCGAAGGGCTCGCCGCGGTCCTCGGGGGCACGCAATCGCTCCACACCAACGCCCTCGACGAGGCCCTCGGGCTGCCAACGCCGGAGGCGGCGCGGCTCGCGTTGCGCTCGCAGCAGATCCTGGCCGAGGAGTCCGGCGTCCCCCTGACCGTCGACCCGCTCGCGGGTAGCTACACCATCGAGGCCCTCACGGAATCGATCGTCGAAGGGGCGCGGGGGTACCTGGACCGGATCGAGCAGATGGGAGGCGCGCTCGCCGCCATCGAGCGAGGGTTCTTCCAATCCGAGATCGCCCAGGAGGCCTACCGCGTCGCCAAGGCTCGGGAGTCGGGGGTCGAGCTCGTCGTGGGCGTCAACGCCCACACCGAGGGAAATCCCGATTTCGCTCTGTTCCCCAAGCGCGGTCAGAAGGGAGTCGAGGTCCTTCGGGTCACCCCGAAGGAGGAGGCGGCCCAGGTCGCCCGGGTCCGCCGGTTCAAAGCTCACCGGGACCGGGCCCGGGTCGGTAGCGCCCTCAGCGAGCTCGGCCGGGCGACCGACCACGGGGAGAACGTCCTTCCCGCGGTGCTCGCGGCGCTGACGGCGCGAGCGACCTTGGGGGAGATCTCCGACCTGTGGCGCGAGCGGTTCGGGGAATATGAGCCATCGCGAACGTTCTGAAACGAAAGGGGGGTCCATGGAGGTCGATCATGTCGGGATCGCCGTGCGCAACCTGGCCGAGAGCCTTCCCCGCTGGGAGCACACCCTCGGGAGCGCCGCGAGCCCTCCGGAGGAGGTCGCTTCCCAGAAGGTCCGGGTCGCCTTCCTGGAAGCGGGAGAGACCCACCTCGAGTTCCTCGAGCCTACCGAGGAGGGCTCGGGGGTGGCCCGCTTCCTCGCGAGCCGAGGGGAGGGGATGCATCATCTCGCCTTCCGGGTCGCGAGCGTCGACCAGAAGCTGGCCGAGCTCATCGCTCTAGGCTCCCGGGTCATCGACCAGGCCTCCCGTCCGGGGGCGCGCGGGAGGCGGGTCGGCTTCGCCCACCCCTCCGCCTTCGGCGGGGTCCTCGTCGAGTTCGTGGAGCGAGGTCGATGAGCCGAATCTCCGATGCCAGCCTCCGGGCGGTTTACGACAGTCGAGGACGGCCCACCGTCGAAGCGACCGTCGTCACCGATTCCGGCCACGTCGGTCGGGTCGGGGCCCCGAGCGGGGCGAGCACCGGGGCCACGGAGGTGGCCGCCTTCCCCTCGGGAGGGGTCGCCGAGGCGATCCTCCGATTCCGTTCGCTCCTCCGCCCGCGGCTCCTCGGCCGCGACTCGACCGACCAGGCGGGGTTCGACGGGACCCTCCACGAGGCGGACGGTACGACGAACTTCTCCCGGGTCGGGGGGAACACGGCCACCGCGCTCTCCGTGGCGTTCGCC
>Ga0326727_10020366_pt1 | contig 13182 bp, 9 predicted proteins | sample MB2enrmetagenome_FD_207643 | JGI IMG/M metagenome (GOLD analysis project Ga0326727, IMG submission 207643) | Lab enriched peat soil microbial communities from McLean, Ithaca, NY, United States - MB29MY | ecosystem: Environmental > Terrestrial > Soil > Wetlands > Peat | place: USA: New York...
CTTCGGCCAACTCCTCAAAGCGTACCCGGTCGGGTTTTGGTCCCAGGAACTTGCCCGAGCTGACTTCCCCCTCTCTTTTCTGGAGCAGCCGCTTGGCATCTGAAACCTTTTTGGACTTACTGCTTTCCCGGAATGCCCTGCCATGCCGGTAATACTTAATCCACCAGATGCAACCCCTTCTGTAAAACGAACCCATAGTTCACCCATAGACAACTAAAGGCCATTCGGCCCGTTGAGAATTTCGGGATTGGCTGGCCCTCGTTGCAAAGTTAATGTGACGCGGCGGGAGAGCGAGCGAATGCCCTCTTTAGAGCGGTGTTTTTGAGCGGGTTTAACGGCCTAAGGACAAACTGTCGATATTGAGCAGAGGGGGAAGGCCTGTACCAGTTTGTAAATGAGCAGCGGACGTTTTGATGTAGAATTGGGGCCAGTTTCTTCCCGAGTTGGTTATGCGTGACGCCTTGGCAGAAATCGCTCTGCGGATTGGCCTCTTTCGATTCACCCTTGCCCCCTTGCAGCCACTCGAGGTGCCTGCGGTGAATAAAGGCAATATGCTTCGCGGAGGGTTCGGCCATGCCTTCCGGCGGTTGTGTTGCATTCCTCAGTGCAAGGATGCGCGGGCATGTCCCCTCGATGGCTCCTGCCCGTACAAGGCGGTTTTTGAGCCCTCGCCCCCGCCCGGCGCGGACCGGCTCTCGAAGAATCAGGATATCCCCCGCCCCTTTGTGTTCCGCCCCCCGCTTGACGTACCGCCTGACGTAGCGCCGGGCTTGAGCCCGGCACGTGCCGCCCTCAAGGGCGGCGCTACAAGAACCCGCTACCAACCCGGCGAGCGGTTCGAGTTTGGCCTGGTCCTGATCGGGCGTGCTCTCGATTCCCTTCCCTATTTTGTCCTGTCGTTCCGGGAACTCGCCGCAGAAGGCCTCGGCTTGAATCGCGCCAAATGTACTTTGGAAAGAGTTGAAGAGGTCTGCGTGTCTTCGCAAGGCGAGGCCTGCGACGATCCGAAACTGAAACGGGACTCGGGACTTGGGACCCAGGCCCCGGTGTCTTTGAAGGGTGCGGCAGGGAACGGTACGAAATTCATTTACAGCGCGGAAGACCAGATGTTTCGGAGTCCAACGCCTTCGCCTGCGTCGGACTACGTGCGCGCCCGTTTGCAGGACCTGGCCCCTGACACCCGGCACCTGGCGCCTGCTCTTTTGACCGTGCGCTTTCTCACGCCCACGCACTTGACGTTTGAAGGGCAGATCGTCAAACGGCCCGAGTTTCATCACCTGTTCAAACGCGTGCGCGACCGCGTGAATGCCCTGTCGTCGTTTTACGGGGATGGACCTGTCGACGCCGACTTCAAAGGACTGGGCGAGCGCGCTGAAAAGGTCCGAACGGTCGCGTCAAGAATCGAATGGGTCGAGCGCTTCCGCACCTCCTCGAAAACCCATCAGCGCCACGAACTCTCCGGCTTCGTCGGCGAATGCACGTACGAATTTCCGAATCCTGAATCGGGAACTTCCCATCTTGAATCCGGAACCTCCAATCTTGAATCCGGAATCTGGAATCTCGAATTGCTGCAATGGCTGATCTGCGGCGAACTCCTCCACGTCGGCAAGCACAGTGCCTGGGGGAACGGATGGTACAGCGTTACGGCACACGCTCGACTGGGCGGCCAGCAGGAACGGCTTAAGGAGTGCACACGATGAAGAACGCCGAAGAAATCAGGCTAAACGCCGGAACTTGGATGGCTTCGAGGGGTTGGAAGCAGAAGCTCGCGAAGAAATTTGGCCGGGAACAGAGCCTCTTTGAACACAGCCTAATCGAGCTTGACGTTCTACTTGAATTGCTGCCGATACTTGCACGCTCACACCACTACAACTTGACTGAGACGGAACAGCAAATCTTGCAGGTAGCCGTCGTTGTGCATGATGCGGGAAAGGAACGTGGCGAGTGGCAAGCTCACATTGCTAACCCCAAAGCGGAGGGCTGGGTACCACATATACTGCCAGAGTTAACGCGGGCGGTTGTGCCTGCAGTTTGCGCTGCTCTGGGCTTTGCAGGGCTTGGTCCGCCTGTCGAGCAGATCATGGCCCACTGTGCAGACCTTCATCATAGTAAACCGGGACGGAGCGACGGGTTAGTAATGGCCGCCCTTTTAGGCGGCGGCTCTGACCGTTTCCTGACTCTCGCACACATTGTCAGGGCTATTGACCGAGGTTGCTCGGCGCTAACCGCTCTCGAAGCGAAGGCCACATTCGAGATCGAGCCGGCGCTCCGCAATCACCTGCTAGTAGCAACCCATCAGGTCTCGGTTCGGGGCGTCTCGACGGTTTTCCTCCATAGTGCTGCGCGGGCTGCTTTTGCCGAACGAGGTTGGAAAGTCCTTCTTTACTTTGCTGATGGGACGCTGTATGCAGCCGAGCCAAATGACAGGCCGGCTGCCCCATCAGTTGACGCCATCCGCGCCCATTTGGAGCGTGCAATCGACGGTGCCATAGCTCGCGATGTGACGCGTCTAATGGTGGGCAGCCCCACAGGTAATATTCTGCCCAAACCTGACCTTCTTGCTTTCACCGAGTCGCGGAAGTATCTTGTGGCGGCGTCGAGGAAGGTGGGTGGAAACAGTTTCGCCAGAAAGCCACCGAATACGAAGCGGAGGGTGGTGGAGGATTACTGGAAGCTAAAAGCCAAACAGGGCGTGCCGACGGTTGATGACGTGAATCACGAGGCCGACCGCATTTCAAGGGCTCAACCCGAGATGATGGTGTTCAAATTATTCAAGGCAATGATGGACTGCGAAAAGGTCACCGTTTTGGGTGAGCGTGGCTCCACCATGGCCCGTGAATTGTATGAAAACGTCTTTGGTAAAGGCAGTTGGGCGGCTCTGCAATCTACGTCCACGCTCATGCCAGCAAAGGACATGGCCAAAACGGTGGACTACTTCTGGTCTCTATCTGGCAATGCGATCAACCGCCCAGAATTTGCCAGAGTGGAAGAACTGCCGGATCAAGCCCGCCTGGAGGCACTGATCGAGCTGCTCAGCCAGATTGCTCAGAATGTCTATGCTTCTCTTTCATGCCGGTCACCCCGAGATGAACTTTCTACTATGATGGCGGAGTCTTTTTCCCAGGATCTCGTATTTCCGACTGATGTTGCGGACGTTCGGAGTCTCGCGGAGCTCCAACTTGACCATTACTCCGCGTCGAAACCTTTTGCGGGGAAGGAGAGCACCAAGGGCAAATATTTGTGTCCCACCTGTAATGCTGCATTCACACTAGAGGGGGGGCACAAAGCCTCGGCAGACTTCATCGATAATCCCCAGACGCACACGAATCGCGGGATCGCGCACGGCAGCTTCGGCTACGTCATGATATGTACCACTTGCTACTACGAGAGACTGTTGCGTCAAGTGCTTCTCGGGAGCCGCCCGGCAGAAATGATCACCTTAATGCCTCGGCTCAACATCGGTCCGGGAAAAGGCGAGCACCTAGTCACAGATGTTCGGGAGTGGGTTGAGGCTGCCAAGAAACTGCTGATGGGTGAGACAGGAGGCCTGCACTCGGGCTTTTCTCTAGCCTTTACCCATCAGACTGCGCGTCAACTCGGCGACCGCGACGCGTCCATGCTGCCGGTGAGGGAACTGGTGTCTCTATTTAGCTATCCATTTGCGCCGGAGACGCAGAAGAAACGAAGATCTGAAGCCATGAAACGCCTCAGGGAGGAGTTCGATGACGATCTGGAAGTCTTGAAATCGGCCTGTTCCGAACCCTTTCCAGATTGGGACAGCGCTGTAGATGCGCTAATCGAGAATCGCATAAACCAACAGGAAGTGAAGGCCATTCGCCGAGAGGTGTTCCGCCTGTATGAGACGATTCGCCTTATATGCGAAACACCGAACCTGATCTTCATCCCACTCACTTACGAGATTGCTTCGGGGAGCGATGAATCAGAGACCAATAAAGCCCTCCGGTGCCTTTATGTGGCGTTAATCCTCAGTCTGGTCTTTGAAGCCTCAGTTGCCGTGCAAAAGGAAGGTGAACGCGTTGACTTTTCCAGTGCATGTGGCGCGGCCTACGTGCCACCTGTGCCAGCCGTCCGCTCACTCACGGGTGGCGATTGGGTGTCAATCGGCGACGCGAGGCGGTGGCTCAGAGCAATTGGCGCGGCAAGTCTCCTAGCAGGCGACGCCGCATTTTCCGAGCGCTCGGACCTATATCAGGTGCTGGCTGCGGACCCCCCTGAGCGCCTGGTGCGGAGGCTAGAGGAAAAGCTTAAGGAAAATCGTAAGGCACTGACGGTAGAGCATTTCCGAAACATTGAAATCCTTCGGGAGGTACATCGGTGAGAATTCCCATCTTTTTGCAAGCACCAAACTTTGATATCAAGAACGTTCAGTCGGACATTGACGCTACACGCAAAGCCTTCGACGACTACCTCGACTATTACAAGCGCAAGGATGCTCGATCCAAGCATGGCCTAATGGGGCCGGTGGGAAAGATCCTCGGGGAGGTCAGAAGTGGCCGTCGCGACCCGCAGTCTCTGAAGGGCTACGCAATACGCGTTCATGAGGCCAACCAACAATATCTCAGCCAGGAAGGAATTGCGGCACTGGAGAAAGCAATCAATAACCTTGTCGGCCTCTTGCAGCCGGTGCCTGCTGGCCACGTCGACACGGTAGTGGATCGACTCGACTACGCCCTATACTTCAGTCGGCGCAAGAAAGTTGTCGAGGAGCGAGAGGTGTTGAACTGTGAGTTCCGAACATTCTTGCAAGAACGTTATAAGGACCTACTGGCTGTTGCGGCGGCTTGGGGGGAGACAATTTCGGACTGGAGTCGCGTATACGTGTTCGGCCCCACTAGTAAGACGTACAAAAAGGCCAGTGATACCAAGAAGGGCGATATTGCCGCCTTTTGGAAACATCAGGAAGCGCAGGCGAAGGCCCCCGCTGAAATCTTATTGGAGGAGGAGTAGGAAATGAGTGCGATTGGAAAAGTGGAAAACTACCTGGTTGAAACTCCAAAGCCCCTTATCGGCGCAGAAACGATACAAATTATCATCCTTAGAGAGATTCTCGACTACACCGTGCTAAGAACCGAGGATACGAGGGAGCTGAACTCGGTAAATACACCTCTCTCACTTTCGGAAAGCGGCCGCGCGAGCGTGGCCAAGCGCGTCGCGTTTCTCGGTTCAAAGCAAAAGGCGGCCGAATCACGACAGATGGAGTACCTGTTGCGCTCCGCCGCCCAAAACGTGGGCAAGCCCATTCCCTCAGGGAAGAACGGTCCCGGATGTTATTTAAAGGACAACTTGTGCCTTAGCTGCCCTCGCTGCGCGCTGTACGGTGCCACCAGCCTTGGCCAGGAGGCGAACATCAAACATCGGATTGAGTACTCGACCGCTTTTTCCCTCATGCCATTTGACGAGATAACGGAAGAGATCACATTCAATGCCGTAAATGAGCTTGATCAGAAGACCGGCCAAGCGCTAGGCACCCGCAATGTGGTCAAACCGGCGACTTTGTTTCCTTCGGTAATTACCTTGAAGTGCGTCACCCGCCAAGAACTCGTCCTGACGATCAAAACTATTCTCGCCTGCAAAAGTTACGGGGCTGAGTCGCGGACCGGAGGGGACTGTCGCAATACGGTGTTTGGGATAGTCGCAGGATGGGAGGAGATCATTACGCCTCTGGAGCTTACGCTCGAGCTCTACGACCGGAAGGACGCCCTCACCGCGGAAGGGGTTGTGAGCTTTTTGGCTGAAAAGTACAAAGGATTTGCGGGGAACCCCGACAAGATTTCAATACTTGCTCCAGCAGAAGTGGACGCTCTAGTCAAAGAATGCGCGGAGACCATACTTGATCGTACTTTTCTTGACAAAGCATATGGCGACGTAGCCGCATACCGTAAAGCTCAAGAGTAGAAAGCGATATCACCATGAGTGGCCATCTCGATCTTAACGCACAAGGTCTTCGGTTATTTGCTGGTCGGCTCTACAATCATGATTACCTGTGGTTTTCGTCTATTGAAATCTCTAAAACCGCCAGCACGGTGCCACTGATCCACAACTACGCCCTGACGTACGCGATCACGGGCTATTCGAGTTCGGCTTATCGCGTGGCGCCTCAGTACGCCCAAGACCTGGCTCGAATGCCAGCCTATGCTACCCCTGCACGAGGACACGCGCACGTCACTTTTACACGCTTCACGCAGAACGCCATCAATTCGCGCACGCTCCGAACGGATGATGCTCCGCGTGGAAGCAACAGCCCGGCTCTGGGGTGGAGGTTGGTTATCGATCCCGTGTGGCGAGGCGGCCTCAATTCAAATAGCGCTGAAGGCTTCAGGTTCTACCTTTTTGCGCAAAGCTCGTTCCGCCCGCCTGCGGTAGTACGGCTGGGTAAGAAGGGCTGTCCTGTCCGCCTTGAATGGGAGGAAATCACCCCTGCGGTGGCGCTTCTCAAAGACGAACCGGTCCGTCCTACTCATGCCATAAACCCTCTCGACGTCCAAGGCGAGATACAAACTTACTACCCGGTGGCAATCCCACCGCATTTGGTTTTACAGTTTGCAGATATCGCACAAGACTGGTTTGTTTTCTCCGGTGAACATCGCGTACATGTCCCGCGGCGGTTCGCCCCCGTATCTGGAAATGCTCGCCGCAAAACAGCTTAGTCGGTGGGGAAGGCAGGCGTATGGCTGTTAGCAGCTCGCAACATCCACTCGAAGCCCTAAATAAGGCCATGTCACATGTTGTGCATCTGCGGCATAGCTTTCCCTGTAAGGCCGGCAAGTTACTAGGTTCCATTGACGACATCACGGACGCGCTGCGAAAGCAAGATCAAGATCAGTACCCATTCAATGTTCTCGTTGAGGAGATCAACGGTCTTGCAGGAATTGTCAGAGGTGAATATGACGAGCAGGATAGCGTGGTCCAACGCCAAGACTACTCTTATGAGCTGGTACTGGGTCTGGAGTATCGTTTTCGGTTGTCTATTGAGTTTATTGTCACCAATAGGATTTACGAGAGCGTGGAGAAGAGATTCGAGCGCATCGATACTGTGCTTCCACCGCGAAACTACTCCCTCCGAGAATCGTTAAGAACCATTTCCGTTGAGGCTGTTGGTGCTGCCACTGTGCGCCGGCTGGAAGATGCTTTGAACTATTTCGATCGAAACGATTACAAACAGGCACTCCGCGAGGCCACGGAGGCGGGAGAGGGCCTTTTCGTTCTGTATAAGCAGCATATGAAAGCGGCTGGTTGCGACAAAGCTCCTAGAGAACAGGGATTGGCTTTAGGGGGCATTCGCAATTGGATGATAGAAGATAATGCTGACAACGAGGGTCTTCCTTTCGCTCCGAGAGACCGAGTTGAATGGTTTCTCTTGGCGATGTTCGAAACACTTCACTATTTACGGAACGCGGTTTCGCATCCCCCGGAAACAGACGAACGCATCCCAGAATGGCAACGCCAACGCCGGGCAGCCTTCGCAGAAACGCCAGAGCACGCTCGGTTGGCCCTTTGCCTAGTTTTCCAAATCGTTCTTGAGCTAGAAATAGTTCTGGGTCAGTGTAGGTTACCCGTATGACATTCACGGTGAAGCCTTACGAGCTACCAGTTGTGAGCCATGCTGCGTCCCGCTTCCCTCTTTATCACCATCAGGTAGCTGTCTGGGACTCGTGGGAGAACCAATCAGCCATCCTGCTTGCCGCTGGGACTGGAACCGGCAAGACACGCGCCGCCATGCTTCCTGTGCTCAAGCAAGGTGAATATGCGCTTGCGGTGTACCCAACCAACGAGCTTCTCCAAGACCAAGTTCGTTCGGTCGCGCGATTTGCGAATGAGGAAGGGATCGATGCCCTCACCTGGACTCCTGAGATAGATCGATCCGGCGACGGCGCGCAATTGTTAAGCGCGGCGCGCCATATCCTCGTGCCGATTGAGGGATCTCGCTTGGACGAATGGCAGAAGCTTTGGCGATGCAAGAGCCGAGGAGAGACCCTCCGTCGGTTGCTTGATCCAGATAAGCCCAAAATCATCTTCACAAATCCCGATATCCTCTTCTTGATACTAGGACTTCGTTATCACGCCGAGCCCTTCGCAGCTCTGGGGCGGTATCAGACCCTGGTCATCGACGAATTTCATCTCTATGCTGGTGTCGAGCTAGCGCACGCATTCGGAATGCTTGCCCTCGCCCGTGGCTTCGATATGTTTCGCAGGGTGTTGCTATTAAGTGCGACTCCGCACGAGGAGGTCCAGACGCTGTTAAGTCGAGCATTCGATCCCGCTATCATCACTGTTGCGCATGAACCGTGCGGGAACCACCGTACCGCAGTGAATGAGGTTGAGTTAACACCGATAACAGGCTCTGGCGCGGACCCCGTCGACGTGTTGCTGTCCCAGATTATGCCGCTAAAGGCGGTTCTGGAACGACTCCGAATCGAGAACCCCGATGAAAACTATCTCCCCGCTGTCATTATTGTCAACTCTGTTGTGAATGCGATCCGGCTTGAGGATTGCCTAGTTCGATCAGGATTCGACCGCGATTCTCTGGCGATCATTCGAGGCCTGTCCCACAGGGCAATAAGGCAGACGAGGGGTAAGCTCCTGGCGCTCGGCACCTCAGCCATCGAGGTAGGAGTGGATTTCCACTGCGACTATTTGCTGTTCGAGGCTTCAGACGACGCATCGTTTCTCCAGCGGTTCGGGCGAATTGGTCGCCACAGGCCCGGGAAGGCCATTGCAATCGTGCCCCCAAACGTCATGGCCGGAATGAAATCTTTGCCCGCCATTGTCGAACGGAGCGAACTCGAACAAAGAATCCACGCGTGGTACCCGTCACCCTCTGCCTACGCTTGGTTTGTCGCGACCGAAGAGGGGATGATTACTTCGCGGGCCTTGGGTGAGAATCTGATTGCGACCGTGGAGAGAAGCGGTGATTCCACACCAGAACTGGTCGCTCAACTCCGAGAGCGCGTCGACACAATCTTTGCGGACCACGCCCGACGGCTGGGGTGTGAGCCTGAGAATAATAAAGCCAAGATTGCGTTTCAACGGGCACGAGCTGGAAAGAGGCTCTGCCGCTGGCTACAGGCTTACCAAGCCCTCAATCGCTTTCGTACTTCCATGCCTACTGTGAAAGTGCATGATTTTACTGAGCAGATGAAAAGACATGGCTGGGAGATGGGTGAATACGAGGTGGACCTTCTAACTCTTCTAAAAAGAGGGGTCGGGCTCCGATGGGACCAAAAGCTTGAAATGCTCACAATTCAAGGGATTGGGAAATATCAGCGTGTTCACGCCAGCGAAGGGTTCGACGACGACGATGTCGGGGTGATATTCGAGACCAGAGACCGTGCCACCATGAATCTTTACCAAGACGGCAAGCTCACTCCTGTTTCGGACCTGATGGCACGAGAGAATCACATCTTCGCAGTTGTCCCCAAAAACCAAATAGAGAAGCAGATTGACTGGAGATTGGCGGCCTTGGAAGCTGGTGAATATCTCTTGGGATTTGATGGCGCTGCTCTTCTGCTCTACTCCATCTGGAACCGGGTACGACAAGGAAGCTAAGCGTGCAATTCAAGGTGCGGGAACATCGACTCTTAGGCTCTTGGGGGACGATCGGGATTGGCAGTGCGCATTGAAGATGCTGGACGAAATAGCACCCTCCTAATTCGCAGCGGGAGGTGTAAGATTTCGCCCAGTTCCTGCTGGAAACGCGAAAGCAGCGCAAGGGCGTCAGGCTCTGCCTGGATTGGGGAGGCGCCTTGTCGGAATTTCGCGACCAATTTATGTCCCTCAAGCTTCAGAAAAAGGCGCTGGAGTGGTGGGGGACTGATGCAGGAAAGGCAGGTCACAGGAACAGGGATTGGGGAGTCGGGACTCGGCGCACGGGACGCAGCACCCTTTTCTGCTGGCCCTTTCTCACAAAGATGGAAGATTCGGCCCCGTGTCTCTGGGAACCGTCAAAGGGTGGTCAATCCAGAAACGACAGATGACGAACGAAGCCGCAATGTATATGAAAAAAAAGAAAACTGGCAAAGTGCCTGAAAATGAACGCGACTTTTTGCCCAACTCATCGCCCTTTTGCAAAGTGCGGCGGCTTTCGCCATCATTGGGCACTAGCGGGGGTTTTCGGTGTATCCACGATGGACAAACGGCAGGGCGTCGATCAGAGATCGATACTACAATGCCGCTGCCCGATATCGCTGCCAGAGAACGACGGATAGAGAGGAGAGCTGAATGGAAGACGCAATAATGGAAGTCCCCGCGCGTGCTGTCGTAACCGAACCTGCGGCTGGCCAATTCAACCTTTTCACCGGTGAAGTAGAGCCCCTCCCGGGGCCACGCGTTCCGGGGTCACCACCGGAGACGCCGTGGTTGTTCGATCCCGATTTCGGGCTGGTGTTGCCTGAGAACCCAACGGGGAAGGAAATTCTTGTCGAAGAGGGAATCTCTTTGAACTTCCCGGGACCGGAAGAGCAGGTCACAGGGAACAGGTTACAGGGGCCAGGGAAGACAATCGCAAATCACCAATCGCAAATCGCCAATCCAACAGAACCCCTGATTTTCGGTCGCAAGCCGTTCGTCCCGGAAAAGCCCCGTGTGGCCAAGACGGCAGACCTCGCGCAGGTCATCCTCTCGGGCTACGGCATCTACCTCGGCAAGAAGAGTGAGCGTTTGCAGATCAAAGTGGCGGGCAAGGTGGCGAAGGACGCAAATGGCTCAACCTACGAGTTCCCTATGTTCCGCCTCAGTGAAGTCGTGATTGCCTCGCGTGGCGTTTCGTTTTCCTCGGACCTAGTCGAAGAATTCTGCGAGCGCGGGATTCGGCTGAGCTTCTTGGATTATGCCGGCCGCCCCTACGCCATGCTCAGTTCGCCAACGCTGACCGCGACGGTGGAATCCCGCCGCGAACAGTTAAAGGCTTTTGATGATGCCCGCGGACTGGAATTCGCCCGCGCCGTCGTGCGTGGCAAGATTCGGAACCAGCGGCATCTCCTTTTGTACTGCGGCAAGTATCTCAAGCAGTCGGACCCAGAACGCCACACAGCGGTAACCGACCTTGCGAAACAGTTGCGGCAACTTGAGGTGAAAGCGCGAAAAGTAGGCGGCGCAACGATCGCCGAAAAGCGTCAGGAGTTGTTGGGCCTGGAAGGCGTCGCCGGACGAATCTACTGGCAAGGCTTCAAAATGATCGTCGAGGGCAAAGCGGAGTTCATGGGGCGCGTCCATCGCGGAGCGGATGATCCGCTGAATGCTTTGCTCAATTATGGCTATGGGATTCTCTACGGACACGTCTGGGGCGCCGTGGCGAACGCCGGACTGGAGCCGTTCGCAGGATTCCTCCACGTGGACCGGCCGGGCAAACCTTCATTGGTGCTCGACTTGGTGGAGGAGTTTCGCCAGCCCGTTGTGGATCGTACGGTTATCGCGTTCGTCAACCTGGGTCAGAAGACGGAGATGAAAGAGGGCTTGCTCGACGAGGACACACGGAAAGCGATTGCAGAGAAAGTGCTCGAACGGCTTGCGAGCACAGAGGAGTTTCGCGGCCAGCAATACCAGATTCGGTCGATTGTCCAGATGCAAGCCCGGGCGCTTGTAAGCTTTTTGCGCGGCAGGGGTCCGTATAAGCCATTTTCGTTCCGGTGGTAAGAAATGGCAGGGACTGGGGCTGATCGGGACTAGGGAAGTACGTTGCTGGGGACCACTGAAGAATAAACCCTGACGCGGTGCGGGTTGCTGGCTATCGACTTTTAATTGCCCGGGCGAGTCTGTTTTCTTAACTACCGACTTCGAACTATCGACTGTGGACTGCCGTTATGGAGCTAAGCACCCTGGTCATCTACGATATTGAGGACGACCGAGCAAGAACGCGCGTATCCGAAGCCTGCAAAGATTTCGGACTGGAACGGATGCAGTTTAGTTGCTTCCGTGGAATCCTGACGCAAAACAAGCGCGAAGAACTTTATGAGCGACTTCGGCGAATCCAGCGTGAATGGGAAACCCGTTGGCGCAAAGACTTTCCGGAGGCACAAACCAAGCAAATGGACCTACCGGTTCCTCCCGGCGAGGAAGCCAAGGGGCGCTGGCAACCCGCATTCAAAATCATGATTCAGCCGCTCTGCGAGAAAGATGTAAAGACCGCGCTTTATGCGTATCTGTTTGCGGATATTCCCAAGGACTTAGAGCAGGAACGGAAAAGGAACGTCGATGGTAAGGAATCTGTGTAGCAAAATCTATCGCGTCTGACAACGGCAGGCATTTCGGTCCCCTCTTCATCGGGGAATGACATGTCCAGAATACACCGGACAAGTGATACCTTGGACTTTCGGCAGTTAATCGATCGTATTCTCACAACCGTATGCGCGTGCTAATTACTGCTTCCGGCATTCAGAACTACATTTTCGCCATCAACGCCCAATCTGCGGGCGCCCGGCTTCGGGGACGGTCTGCGCGGCTCGGTTTGGTGATTGACTATTGCTTGGATTGCCTGTGCAATAAGTATCCTGGCCGGTTCGATGTGGTGCGCAACGCCGGTAGCCGCCTCGAGGTTGAGTTCCCGGAACCTCCGGCCGATCTTGCCGCCTTCCTCAGTGAACTTCGAACCCGCCTTGATAGGTTTTCGAAGGATGACCTCCGGGGTCAAGTTTGGTTTGCCGTCGCATCCGGTGAGTCCACTCAATCGATGCACTATGCGTTGGCCTTGGGGAAGCTCACGCAGGGGCGGGCTCTTCTGCAAACGCCCGCAGCCGGCGCTTCGATCTCCTGGAATGAAAGTGCATTTCTTCTTTCGCCGAACCCGGAGCGCCATCTTGATAAGGAAGCGGCTCGCAAGCTCCCGGAATCCCAGTTTGGACTGGCGCTTGTGCGCCCGGAAAGCCGTTACCTGTGGTTCTCGACCGAACCGAGCGCCACTGGGCACGCCGTGGGAATTGTGGACTCATTTGCGGTGTTGGAGAAGACCCCGCCTGCACAGGGGCTAGCGTGGGCGCTCGATGACGATGCAGCCTCGGTCGCGAAAATCGGTCGGAAGCGTTTGGCGCGTTACGCGCCACCATGTGGCGACCACCTCTGCGATTTCGATGAGATCGCCAACCGCTCGTCAGGAGCACGATTCCTAGGAGTCCTTAAGGCGGATTTGGACAACCTGGGCAGCACGTTCGCAGAGTTTCACCCTGACAA
>Ga0326727_10020367_pt1 | contig 13182 bp, 10 predicted proteins | sample MB2enrmetagenome_FD_207643 | JGI IMG/M metagenome (GOLD analysis project Ga0326727, IMG submission 207643) | Lab enriched peat soil microbial communities from McLean, Ithaca, NY, United States - MB29MY | ecosystem: Environmental > Terrestrial > Soil > Wetlands > Peat | place: USA: New York...
AGTCAGCGACGTATCGGGACGCGGCGTGGGCATGGACGTGGTGAAAACCAACCTCGACCGGCTGGGGGGAAAGATCGAGATCGATTCGGCGCCGGGCCGGGGCTCCGCTTTCCGCATCAAGCTGCCGCTGACGCTGGCGATCATCCCGTCTCTGCTGGTCTCGGACGGCGGGGAGCGCTATGCCATTCCGCAGGTGAATGTAGGCGAACTGATCCGAATTCCGGCGGCGCAACTGGCGGAGCGCACGGACAGGGTAGGGGACGCGGTAGTTCTGAACGTCCGCGACAGGCTGGTTCCTCTGCTCTTTCTCGCGGAGGCGCTGGGCACTCCGCGCACCAGGGAATCCGCGCGCGCTCTGAACGTGGTGCTGGTGGATACCGGCGCCTTCGAGTATGGGCTGGTGGTGGAGGAACTGCACGACACGGTGGAAATCGTGGTGAAACCGCTCGGCCGCCACATGAAAGGACTGCACGACTACGCGGGCGCCACGATCCTCGGGGATGGGCGCGTGGCGGTGATTCTCGACGTGGCCGGAGTGGCGGCGCGGGCCAAACTATCGGCGGGTAAAGCGGCAGCGGCGTGCAGGCAGACGGACGCCGGCGGGACGGGCAGCGCGGGCGAATTGCACGCATTGCTGTTGTTCCAGAACGCGCCGGGGGAAAACTGCGCGGTGCCGATCGAACAAGTGTCGCGTATCGAACGGGTGCTTCCCGAAAAAATCGAATATCTGGGCGGACGCCGCACCATGCAGTATCGCGGCGCCAGCTTGCCGCTGGTGAGCCTGCACGATACGGCGAAGGTGGGCGAACTGACCGCCGAACAGGGCTGGGTGGTGATCGTGTTCGAAAGGCTGGGACGCCCGCTGGGACTGTTGGCCGCCGAGCCGCTGGACATGGTGGAAGCGGCCCTGGCCATCGATACGGTGACATTGCGGCAGAGGGGTGTGGCGGGTTCGGCGGTGCTGAAGGATGCGACGTTCCTGTTGCTGGACATCTTCGAGCTGGCCGATGCGGTTCCGTCGGACGAGGGAAAACCCGCGGCGGCATTCGATTTCCGCGCCACGCCGGGCAAGACGCCAACGGTGCTGGTGGCGGACGATTCGGAATTCTTCCGCGGCCAGATTCAGCGTCTGGTGGAAGCAGTGGGATGCCATGTGTTGGCGGCCGAAGACGGCCAGGCGGCGTGGGAGATCCTCGACCAGCACGCTGGAGAAGTGGATTTGTTGGCAACCGACGTCGAAATGCCGCGCCTCGATGGCCTGGCTTTGACGCGGCAGATTCGGGCGGATGGGCGTTTCGCCGGATTGCCGATTATCGCGCTGTCCTCGCTGGCGGGCGAGGAAGAGATTGCCCGCGGCATGGCTGCGGGTGTCAGTGAGTATCAAATCAAGCTCAACCGGGAAGAGTTGACAAAGAGCATTCGCAAGGCAGTGGGCGCTGAAGGGAACAGAAAATGACGTGGTTATCGAACATGAGGATAGGCAACAAAATCGCCATGGCGATGGGCTTAATCGCGCTCCAGCTGCTTGGTCTGTCCGTGTTGTCGCTGTGGATCGTCGAATCCAACGAGCGCCGGGCCGACGACGCCGCGAGCCGTTCCACCGAGGCGCGGCTGGCACAGACCATCACCGCCGAAACGTCGGCGCTGGGCCAGACTTCCGGAAAACTAATGGTGGCGAAAAAGGTCACCGACGAGCTCGTGAGCCAGATGCTCGACAGCCGGGAGAAGCGTCTCGCGGCGCTGACGAAGTTCCGGGCGATGGCGACCACGCCGGAAAGCATCCGGCACGGCGAGGAGATGGAGGAACTCGCCCGGCAAAATGCGGAAGCCAACGATCGGATTGTAAGCTCTCTGCGGGCCGGCCGCTATGCGGAAGCTCTCAAGGGATTCGCCACGGCTACGGCTGTCTCAACCAGTATGCGCGATAAGGCCGAAGAGGCCACGGCCTGGCAGGAGAAGCTTCTCGACGCCGACGAGAAGGCGCGCAAGCGGGTTGCGAGCACCCTTTGGATGGTGATTATTGGGGGGAGTCTCGTGGGGATCGCGATCTCGGCTCTCAACGTGCTTGTCCTCAAGCGCGGCATCGCAAATCCGCTCGGTGAGGTCGTCACCCATCTGGATCACATTGGACAAGGCGACCTGTCAAAGGATACGCCGCCGGAACTGCAGAAGCGTGAGGACGAAATCGGCGCTCTGGCGCGCGGCATGCAGACGACGATAGCCAGCCTGCGCAAAATGATCCAGGAGATCTCGGGCGGTATTCAGGTGCTTTCTTCATCCTCGACGGAACTGATGACGAGCTCCGGGGAGATGACTTCGGGTTCCCACCAGGCGTCCGGCAAGGCACACTCCGTCTCGGCCGCAGCCGAAGAAATGAGCACCAATATTACGTCAGTTGCGGCGGGGATGGAACAGACATCGACCAATCTCGCCAGCGTCGCCTCCGCTACCGAGCAGATGACGTCGACCATCGGCGAGATCGCCGGCAATTCGGAAAAAGCGCGCCGCATCACCGAGGAGGCTACTCGCCAGGCGGCGCGCATCGGCGATCAGATGAACCAGCTGGGGGCGGCCGCGCAGTTGATCGGCAAGGTCACCGAAACCATTACGGAGATTTCTTCGCAGACCAACCTGCTGGCGCTCAATGCCACGATTGAAGCGGCGCGCGCCGGGTCGGCCGGCAAGGGATTCGCCGTGGTGGCGAATGAAATCAAAGAGCTGGCCAAGCAGACGGCGGCCGCCACAGAAGACATCAAGAGCAGAATTGCGGGCGTGCAATCTTCGGCCTCGGGCGGGATTGCCGAGATTGGCAAAGTGTCGCAGATCATTCACGATGTCAGCGACATCGTATCTTCGATCGCCGCTGCTATTGAGGAGCAATCCACGGTGACGAAGGACATCGCGCGGAACATTGCCGAGGCTTCGACGGGCGTGCGCGACGCCAACCAGCGTGTTTCCGAGAGTTCGGTCGCCACTGCAGAGATTGCCCGGGAAATCGTGGGTGTCGACCAGGCTGCCGGGCAGATGGCGGATGGCAGCGAACATGTGAAGAGCAGCGCCATCGAACTGTCGCGGGTGGCGGAAAAACTGCAAACCGCTGTGCAGCGGTTCCGGGTTTGAGTTCGCGAGGAACTATGTCTCAGACAATGACCACGTCCGCCGGGCAAACAGTTCTGCTGGCGACTTTCTTCGTGGGCGACACGCTTTGCGCTCTGGATGCCAGCGGGGTACAGGAGGTGATCCGGCTCGGCCCGATTACGCAGGTACGATATGCCCCCGAAGAGGTTCTGGGGATCGTCAACCTGCGGGGCAAGATCGTCACCATCGTCGACCTCGGCGTGCGGCTTGGATTTCCGAGGGCGGTACTTGGGCCGGACAGCCGCATTTTCATCGTGGAAGACCGCAGCGAATTCATCGGTCTGCTGGTCGACCGGGTGGATGAAGTGGTTGAGGTGGAGAGCGGCCAGTGGCAGCCGACACCGGCCAACGTAAACGGGCGCCAGGCTCGGTATTTCAAGGGAGTGTGTCGCACTGGCGGCCAGGTAATTACATGGCTCGACGCGAGCCAGATTCTGGCGGAAGCCTCCGACTCTCTCTAAAGAATTTCGTCCGTTCCGCCGATATTCAGACTGGCGACGATGCAAATTCCGAGCGCACGCGGCGCTGGGGAGGACTTCGCGCCGCGACGTCGTCCCAACGGGGAAGCGTTTGGAGATGAATAATTAATGAAGCCTGCTGCCATTCCAGAGCCGACTGAGGGTGCCCGCCGGGACCGTCGTAAAACTTCTTTCGGGGCCCTGATAACTCTGTTGTCGACACTGTTCGGCGCATCCGCGGTGCGAGCACAATCGATGGATTGGATGGAGTCGGACCCGATTCAGCAATTGAATCAGAAGCCGCGTGAAGCCACCCATAATGAATTCGGTTTTACCTTTGAATGGTCAATTCCACTCAGATGTCGGACGGCTCCCATCGAGTGTCGGGTAATGCCCATGCAGTGGCCGCCGTGGTGGAGCAGATGACCGCCAACGTGCAATCGGTGGCATCGGGGATGGAACAGACCTCGACTAACCTTGCGAGCGTCGCTTCCGCTACCGAGCAGATGACTTCGACTATCGGCGAGATCGCCGGCAATTCGGAGAAAGCGCGGCGTATCACGGAAGAGGCGACCCGGCAGACTGCCCGCATCGGCGAACAGATGAACCAGTTGGGGGCGGCGGCGCAGTTGATCGGCAAGGTCACCGAGACGATTACGGAGATCTCTTCGCAGACCAACCTGCTGGCGCTCAACGCCACGATTGAAGCGGCGCGGGCTGGTTCGGCCGGCAAGGGATTCGCGGTAGTCGCCAATGAGATCAAGGAACTGGCCAAGCAGACGGCGGCCGCCACGGAAGACATCAAGAGCAGAATTGCGGGCGTGCAATCCTCGGCCTCGGGCGGGATTGCAGAGATTGGCACGGTGTCGCAGATCATTCACGACGTGAGCGATAGCGTGTCTTCGATCGCCGCCGCTATTGAGGAGCAGCCGACCGTGACAAAGGACATCGCGCGCAACATAGCCGAGGCTTCAACCGGCGTGCGCGACGCCAACCAGCGCGTGGCGGAGAGCTCTGTCGCTACCGCCGAGATCGCGAGGGAGATCGTGGGCGTCGACCAGGCGGCGGGCCCGATGGCGCAGGGCAGCGAACAAGTGAAAAGCAGTGCGGCCGAGCTGTCGCGGGTGGCGGAGCAGCTCGAAACCACGACGCAGCGGTTCACAGTCTGATGCGCAGGAATGCCATGTCCGAGACGACCACTACACATGCCCGACGGGCAGGGATGACGTTACTCACACGGACCACGGGATGAGTATGCGGGTTCTGGTAGTGGACGATACCGTGGTGTTCCGGCGCATCGTCGCCGACGCCCTTGCCGGGGTGCCGGACGTGGAAGTAGTGGGCACGGCTTCGAACGGCCGTCTCGCCATGGCGCGCATGGCGTCTCTGCGGCCGGATCTGGTGACGCTCGATATCGAGATGCCGGAGATGAACGGGATCGAGGTCCTGCAGTCGATGGCGGCCGCCGGGATGACTGCGGGTGTGATCATGCTCAGCTCGCTTACCGTACGCGGTGGTGAGATGACGGTGCGGGCGCTGGAACTGGGGGCTTTCGATTTCCTGACCAAGCCGGAAGGCGGCAGTGCGGAGGCGAGCCTCGATTATCTGCGCGGGCGCCTGGTGCCGATGATCCGGGCTTTCGAGCGGCGCCGCGTAATCCGTGTCATCCTGCGCGGTGGCGCCGGTGTTCCGGTGCCCGTGTCTGCCAGCCCGACGGGTGTGCCGCACATAGTACTCGGGGTGCGCCGCACAGGCCCTCCGCTGGTGCTGATTGGCGTGTCGACCGGCGGACCCGCCGCATTGACTAAATTAATCCCGGCGTTGCCGCGGGACCTGGGAGCGCCGGTATTCATCGTGCAGCATATGCCTGCCATGTTTACAGGACCCCTGGCGGTAAGTCTCGACGCGAAGAGCGCCATCCGCGTGAAAGAGGCCGAGGACGGAGAGACCGCACAGGCGAATTACGCGTACATGGCGCCCGGCGGCAGGCAGATGAAACTGACGGCGGGTCCAAAGGGAGAAATTGTTGTGCGCATTACCGACGATGCTCCCGAAAATGGCTGCAAACCAGCCGCGGATTATCTTTTTCGTTCGGCGGCGCTCAATTTTCCGGGGCGCGCCATTGCCGCCATTCTCACCGGGATGGGCCGCGACGGGACGGATGGATTGCGCATGCTGAAGCGCAGCGGCTGTTTTTCGATCGCGCAGGACGAGGCCAGCTGCGTGGTTTTCGGCATGCCTAAAGAGGCCATTCAGGCGGGCGTGGTGGATACCGTCGCTCCGCTGGACATGATCGGCGCCGCCATAGTTCAGTCGGTAAGGGATATCCGCGCATGATCAAGCTGCTGCCGGAGGAACACAAAGGCCTGGCCGATTACGTATACTCGCTCTGCGCGGTATCGCTGGACCAGTCAAAGGGATACCTGATCGAAGGCCGTCTGGCTGGTTTGGTCGAAGAAACGGGTTCTGGCAGTTACGGCGGTCTTATGCGGCTGGCGAAATCCGATGCCAGCCGGTCGCTCGAGCGCCGCATCGTCGATGCCATCACGACCAATGAAACCTCGTTCTTCCGCGACACTTCGCCCTTCGATCTGCTGCGCCACAAGATTGTGCCGGAACTGATCGACCGGCGCACGCGTACGGGAGCGGCACGCATGCGGATCTGGAGCGCAGCCTGTTCCACCGGCCAGGAGCTCTACAGCATCGCCATCGTCCTCAAAGAACTGCTGGGGGATCTCGATCGTTATGGGATCCAGTTGGTCGGCACGGATATTTCCGACGATGCCGTGGCGCGGGCCAGCCGCGGACGCTTCACCGAGGTCGAGATTGGGCGCGGGCTGAGCGAAGCGCAGAGGACCAAGTATTATGTCCCCACTGCCGGTGGGTGGCAGATTCGCGATGAGATCCGCGGCATGGCAACCTTCAAGAAGCTGAACCTGATGGCCGATTTCTCGGGGTTGGGGCGATTCGACGTTGTCTTCTGCCGCAATGTGGCGATCTATTTCACCGAGCGGGACAAGATCTCGCTGTTCGCAAGGATTGGAAAAGCCCTCGATCCCAACGGCTACCTGGTGATTGGAGCCATGGAGTCGCTGAACGGAATCGGTCCGCAGTTCGATTCGCGACGGCATCTGCGATCCACTTTTTACCAGATCAAAAGCGCGGGCGCGAACGGGAATGCCTCAACAAATCGCCCGCTCAGCCGATAAATAAGTCATGGCTACAGCAACAGCTCCATTCGTGACATGGAACGATACCTGGACGATCGGCGTTCAGGAAATCGACGCGCAGCATAAGAACCTGGTGTCAGTCCTGAACCAATTGCACCTGGCGATGAGCCAGGGGCATGGCAAAGACGTGATGGGGGCGACATTGAACAGCCTCGTCAGCTACACGCGAGCGCACTTCGCCTCCGAAGAGCGGATCATGCAGCAAAACGGCTATCCCGACATCGCCGCGCACAAGAAAGAGCACGAAGCGCTGACGGACAAAGTTGTCAAGTTTCAACGCGACTTCGATGCCGGGCGCGTTGGTCTGGGTGTAGACGTCATGCAGTTTCTCGGCACGTGGCTGAAAGAGCACATTCGAGGTACGGACAAGAAATACGTGCCGTTTCTGCACGCCAACGGCGTACGATAACCGGCCTGGCCGCCATCACGTCAAATACCCGCCGCGCTGTGCTCTTAAGGCCCAGCTAAACTGTAAGGCGAGTGAATGCCGTCGAATTCGACCGCGTCTCGAAGAGTTACTCCATCTACGAAGCCCCCGGCGATCGCCTGAAAGAACTGGCGTTTTTAGGCGCCCGATCCTTTCACCGCGAGTTTCGGGCTTTACGCGATGTGAGTTTTTCGGTGCGCCGCGGCGAAGTGTTTTGCATTATCGGTGAGAATGGCTCGGGCAAGAGCACATCCCTGCAATTGATGGCGGGGATTCTCCAGCCCACGGGGGGAGAGTTGCGTGTGAATGGGCGCGTGGCCGCGCTGCTCGAACTGGGAGCGGGCTTCAACGCGGAGTTCACCGGCCGCGAGAACGTTTATCTCAACGGCGCCCTCATGGGGCTGTCGAAACGCCAGATGGACAGCCGCTTCCAGGCGATTGAAGAATTCGCCGGGATTGGCGATTTCATAAACCAGCCGGTGAAAACGTATTCGAGCGGCATGGTGATGCGGCTGGCGTTCGCGGTCGCCATCCACGTCGACCCGGAGATCCTTCTGGTAGACGAAGCCCTCGCTGTGGGCGATACCAGCTTTCGGCATCGCTGCCTGCGCAAGGTGCATGAACTGCGCGCCCGCGGCGTTACCATCGTTTTCGTCTCGCATTCGGTAGCGGATGTGAAAGCTATCGGCGAGCGCGCGCTGTGGCTGCAGCATGGCGAAGCGATGGCGATGGGCGATGCGGACAGCGTGGTGGCGCAATATCTGGCCGCCATGACCGAAACCGCCGGCCCGGCGTCGGAACGGGCCGTCAATGTGGTGGAGTCGATTCCTAATATCGACCACCGGCACGGCGATGGTCGCGCGGAAATTCTGGGCATCGCCATCCTCAACGAATTCGGCGAACCGCTGCATATGATGGAACCGGAGAGCCGCATTGTAGTGCGCATCAGTCTGCGGGCGCACGGCGATTTGCGCCGCCCCGACGCGGGGTTCATGCTGCGCAATCATCTGGGTTTCGATTTCGCGCAGACCAGCGCGGCGGGTGAAGGACATGCGCTGCCATCGATGCACGCCGGGGACACGGTAACGGTGGATTACCGGCTGGATATCCCAGAGCTTTATCCGGGCGCGTTTTCCTTTTCTCCCTGGGTTCGCGACGAAGTGGACATCTGCGACTGGATCGACAATGCCATCACGGTGCAGATGGCGCGCGGTGAACTGCCGGTCTATGGATATCTGCACTGGCCGTGCCGCATAGAAATGAATACGGCGCCGGAGCCGGGTATTGACTGAATTCACGGGCGAGCGCGTCATACCCGGATTGGTCGACGCCGATCTGCTGAACGAACACCTGGCGAGGTATCGATTCGCCGCGCGTTTCGCCGCCGAGGGCTGCGCGGTTCTCGACGCGGGCTGTGGCTCCGGCTATGGAACGGCCGAGTTCAGCCAGGTGGGGTCGGTTACCGGGATTGACATATCATCAGAGGCGGTCTATCACGCCAGAGAAAACTTCGGGCGCGTGGCGGTGCGTTTCCTGCAGGCTTCTTCCGAGCGTTTGCCGTTCGCGGACGGCTCGTTCGATCTGGTGACCGCGTTCGAAGTCATCGAGCATGTGGAGCGTTGGCCGGAACTGCTTGAAGAAGCGCGGCGCGTGTTGAAGGCAACCGGGGTGCTGCTGGTTTCGACGCCTAATAAGGCTTATTACGCGGAGTCGCGCGGGGCGGCCGGGCCCAATCCATATCATTTCCACGAATTCGAGTACGAGGAATTTCAAAACGCGCTTTATGCGGTGTTTCCGCATGTTCGGATGTGGACGCAGAATCATTCCGAGGCTATCGTTTTTGCGCCCATGAGCCCCGCGGCCGAGGTGCTCGAAGCGGGTGGGAATGCGGTGCCGGAGCAGGCGCATTTTTTTCTCGCCGCGTGCAGCCAGGCGCCGGTGAATCTGAACGAAGTCTATGCCTGGATGCCATCGAACGCCAATCTCTTGCGGGAGCGCGAGCGGCATATCGCGAAGCTCGAAGGCGAGCTGGCACAAAAAGACCATTGGCTGCGCCAATCGCTCGAAAGCCATGCGGAGCTGCAGCGGGCACACGAAGAAACGCTGGCGGAACTCAAGCGCCAGAACCAGTGGGCGGAGCAACTCAACCAGGAGATGGAGGAGCGCAGCGCGCGGATGCTCGCGTGGATCCACCAGTTGGAGCAGCGCATTGCGGGGGGAGATCGCGAGATCGAACGGCTGAACGTCCAGGCCCACGAACTCGAGGCGGATCTGGCGACGCGCACGGCGTGGGGCCGCGATCTGCAGTTGGAGATCGATCGCCTGCATGCGTATCGGGAACAACTCGAAGCGGAACTGAATGCGCAGATCGGGCGGGGACGCCTGGAAATCGAACGGCTGAACGCGCACCGGGAGCAGCTGGAGGCCGATCTGGCGGCGCGCGCCCGATGGGGTCAGGCGCTCGATGCGCAATTGCAGGAGCGTTCGCAGCAATTACTGGAGTTGGGCGCGCAGTTGAAGAACGTCGAAGAAGAACGCGCACGCCTCGAGGAAGAGCGCAGGCTCATCGCCGATTCGAAATGGGTTCGGCTGGGCCGTAAGCTGAACGTCGGGCCCGAGGTGGATGCGCGCGGAGCGGACCGCGAGTGAAGGCCGGATTGCTGCGCCTGGTGCGCTCGCTGCCGTCGCTGGTGGCGGCGGTGGTGCTTCTGATGCTGGCCGCGGTAGTCCTCGTGCTCGCCGCCGCGGCGCTCGCCGTGGTGGATCTGATCTGGCTCGTGGCGGGGCGCCCGCACGTTCCGCAAGACAGCACGCCCGATACACGCGCGGCATCGCTGGTGATCCCCAACTGGAATGGCCTCGAGCTGTTAGCCCGCTTTCTTCCGTCCTGGGTGGCGTCAATCTCAAAGCATCCGGGCAGCGAGGTGATCGTAGTCGATAACGGTTCGACCGACGGCAGCGCGGACTGGATCCGCGTGCATCATCCGGAAGTGCGTTTGCTGGCGCTCGAAAAAAACCTGGGATTCGGCGGCGGCTCGAATGCGGGATTTCGCGCGGCGAAGAACGATGTAGTGGTGCTGCTGAACAGCGACATGCGTGTTGAGCCGGATTTCCTCGCGCCGCTGCTCGATGGCTTCACGGACGAAAAGGTGTTCGCGGTTTCATGCCAGATTTTCCTCGGCGATCAGACGAAGCGCCGCGAAGAGACCGGGCTGACGCAGGCCTGGTGGCAAGACGGAGGGTTACGCGTGACGCATCGCGAAGATGCCGCCGTCGACTGTCTCTTTCCCTGCTTCTACGGCGGTGGAGGCTCGTGCGCCTTCGACCGGCGCAAGTTTCTCTCGCTGGGCGGCTTCGACGAACTGCTGGCGCCTTTCTATCTGGAAGATACGGATCTGGGATTTCTGGCGTGGAAGCGCGGCTGGAAGGTTCTCTATCAACCGGCGAGCGTGGTCCACCACGAGCATCGCGGGACCATCGGCAAGCGCTTCAGCGGCGCATACATTCAATCCATATTGAAGAAAAATTTCATTCTCTTCTCGTGGAAGAACATCCACGGCTGGGGCCGGCTGGCGAGCCATTTCTTCTTCGCGCTGGCGGGGGCGGCGGTAACGGTATGGTCGGGAGACACTCCGGGGCGCAGCAGCGCGCGTGGGATTCTGCGGGCGGGCGCGCAGCTTCCTCTGGCTTTACGATCGCGCTGGCGGGCGCGGCGTCTGGCGGTGGTCGACGATTCGGAAGCCTTCCGGCGCTCCCAGCCGGCATATTTTCACGATCGCTTTTCGCAGTTTGAGCCGGCGCCCGAACGATTGCGCGCGCTTTTCGTCTCGCCGTATCCGATTTGCCCGCCCACGCACGGCGGCGGCGTATTCATGTACTACACGCTGCGGGAATTATCGCGCCGTTGCGACGTCCACGCCATCGTGCTGCTCGATTATCCGTGGGAGCGGGCGGCCAACGAAGAGCTGCGCGATTATTGCCGCACGGTGGAATTCGTGGTGCGCACCAACGATCGCGATCCGCACCTGGCGTCGATACGTCCACACGCGATCCACGAGTTTCATACGCCGGAGATCGAATGGCTGATCGGGCGTGAGACGCTGTTGCGGAAGATCGACGTGGTTCAGCTCGAATACACGGCACTTGGGCAATACGCGCGGGAGTTCCGGCGCCTGGCGGTGGCGCTGTTCGAACACGACGTTTATTTCCAGTCGATTGCGCGGGCGCTGCCGTACATGAAGAGCCCAGTGGACCGTATCAAGGCGCGCTTCGAATACCTGCGGGCTCTCCGCTATGAACTGAGGATGCTGCCGCGCTGCGATCACATCCAGGTCTGCACGGTAGAGAACAAGCGCTATCTGGAAAGCTTCCTGCCGGCACTGGCGCCGCGCATCGATGCGGGGATGCGGGCCGGGATCAATACGGCGCAATACCCGTTTGAGGGGACCGAGCGGGCGCCTTACACGATGCTGTTCCTCGGCAGTTTCAGGCATGTGCCCAACCAGGTGGCGCTCGATTGGTTCGCGCGTTCTGTGCTGCCGCTGATTGTGGCCGAATTACCACAGGCGCGGCTGGTGGTGGCAGGGTCCGACCCGCCTTTGCGCCATACGTTGCCCGGTCCCCACGATGCCATCGAACTGCTGGGATTCGTGGAGGATGTGCAGCCGCTGTTTTCATCCTGCGCCGTATTTGTGTGTCCAATCCGAAGCGGATCCGGGGTGCGCGTGAAATTGCTCGAAGCGTTTGCCAGCGGGATTCCGGTGGTGTCGACGCGTTTGGGCGCCGAGGGTCTGGCGCGGGAAGACGGTGAATTCTGCGCGCTTGCCGATGAGGCGCCAGCGTTTGCGGCCAAAGTCGTGGGGTTGCTGCGGGACCCTGGGCTGGCAGCGGAAATCGCCGGCCGTGCCCGCCGGGAAGTCGAAACCAATTGGGATACGGGGGCGATCACTGTTAAGCTGGTCGCGAAGTACGGCGAGATCCTGCGGCGCAAGCGGGGCGCGTAAAAACCGGTCATTACAGAAGCGTGCTATAATTATGAAATATGGAAGACCGCCGTGTTATCAATGACTCTTATTTTTGCGGGCGGTTCCGGGTCGATGGCCCGGTTTCCGTTCTCACCACTACGCAATATGTAGTGGCCGAGTACGATGAACGCACTGGAGATATCCGCTGGCAGCGGGTGGTCAACGCCAGCCAGAAAGAAGGCATCCACGGGTGGCTTCGGGAACATTTTCCGGTCAAACCTGAAACCAAACCGGCGGCCCCGGTTACCCGCAAAAAGCAAGCTGCAGCTGTCGCCTAGGCGAACAGTCTCAGCGAAAAACTCCTGTGTGACCAAGGGAATAGCGCCCGGGTTGTGGATAAACACATAACCCGTGCGGCCCCTTGCCTACGGGAATCCTCGCCAGCAGATGGCCGTCGCCGGTATCAAAAACATACACTTCCCGGTCGTACCTTCCCGAAAGCCATAGCTGCTTTCCATCGGCAGAAACGCCACCCATATCGGGACTGCCGCCATGCGGAATCACCCATTTTCCGATCAACTTACGCGTAGCAAGGTCCAGCAGGGAAATGCTGCCCTCGGCCCGGTTCCCGCGGTTTGCTTCGCCGCGGTTCGAGATGTAGAGCACCTTCGAATCGCGGCTCACGTAGAGACCGTGTGTACCCTTGTCCGTCGGGATGAAACCGATCCGCTTAAACGAATCCGGCTCGATTAGGTAAATTCCATTCGCCATCATGTCGGCCACGTAAAAAACCTTGCCGTCGGGCGAAGTTTTAACGTCCTGCGGCATGCCGCCTTTTTCCAGTTTCAGGCTGCCCACGATCTTGTGCGTGGCCACATCCACCTTCAGCAATTCCGACGAGAACTCACAGCTGGCAATCAGATAGCGGCCGTCCGCCGTGAAATCCATATGGTCGATTCCGGGGC
>Ga0326727_10020368_pt1 | contig 13181 bp, 11 predicted proteins | sample MB2enrmetagenome_FD_207643 | JGI IMG/M metagenome (GOLD analysis project Ga0326727, IMG submission 207643) | Lab enriched peat soil microbial communities from McLean, Ithaca, NY, United States - MB29MY | ecosystem: Environmental > Terrestrial > Soil > Wetlands > Peat | place: USA: New York...
AAAAGCTATGATTAAAAACTGGATAGTTCACTTCACAGATAACGCTCTGCATAAAACCAGGGAACTGCATCCGGAGGTCGGCCTTACTTGGATCGTTAACGGATGTGAACTGGAAATTGGAGCTAAGTAGGCATGGTACTGGGATGTTATGGACGTGGATACCTGTTTTTTACTGGCCACAGACAAATATTTTTCCATCGATGATATAACACCTATAATACAAAAAGCCATATCCGCGGCCGGAAAATACCCAGAGGCTATCGTGATTGACTCGACTAAACTTGGCGATCATATAAGGGCGGCATTCGGCACTCGTTTCCAACTTATTACACCTGATAGGTATGAGGGTTCGGATTTGTCCAGAAGAAAAATGAAGCCATTACGTTCGTTGATCCGTAGCAGGGTTGATATTCTGCGCAGACAAGATAGCCCTATAGCATCGCAACAGTTGCTTGAAGGTTTTGCATTCGATCAAAACTATCTGAGACCACTCGACATCTTGCAAGGAAAAACTCCTGCGGAGAAAGCGAGAATAGAGTCACCCTATAAATATTGGACGGACGTGATCATTCAAACCCAGCCCAGTGTAGTTTCCCATGCAGGAGATACGCCGAAAAACCGACACTATCATTTCCAAATGGACATGCGTAATATTGAGTCAAACGGTAACGGCAATATAGAAGAGCCGATGTAAAAAGCCGAAGTTACAATAGTCGCTAAAGAACATTAGCCCAGAATCTGAAATATTCTTATTCCAGTTTAGGTTGGTTTTCGACGTTCGTCTGGTTGTTAAATCAGAAACCCTAGTCAATAAACAGAATGCATGGTTTATATTACTTGGACACACTATTTGATCCATTAACGCGCAAATTTGTTTTACCATTATTGTAAGCCAAGAATCGACTAATATTTTGAGATATTACGCACGATAACGTCAGAGATGCTCTAATTGCTTTGTGTTTAGCTGGTGTTTTTGAAAATTACCAACCGCGATTTTTCAATATTGCGATTGTCATTCTCAAACCCGCGTGAGACGATTATCTTTGAGCCCCCGTTAATGTAACTCGGGGCGCGGAGAAAGAGGAATGTACAAATTGCCTGCCACTATGCCAGTCCCGACTGCCAAAGAAGTTGCGGCCGATGCATAAATATCAAATCATATCGGAGAAGCTAGCGCCCGCCGACCTGAATTTGACCCCAAAGTTTCGGGAGTTCAGAAAATCGCAATTAGAGGCGCTGGATGAACTCGGGCAGAAAACAGACAAATTCATGTTCTTAAACGCTAATTGTGGGGCGGGCGGAAAGACGGTTGTAATGGCAGCTTTATCAAGAGTTCGCGGCATGCTTATCAAGAAATTGCCTGCCGGCATCAGAACAATTTACACGTGCCACCAGAAAACTTTGCAGGAGCAGGTTATGAGTGATTTCTCCCACGATCTGATGGGAAAAAAATATGCCGTTGAGCTCCGCGGGCGAGCTAATTATCGCTGCCTGAAAAATCGGTCCCTGTCTTGTAATGAGTGCACGAAAGATAGGGGCAATAAATTTCCCAAACATTGCTCAAATTGCCAATTTGTTGATTGTGATGCCCGCAATCCCACGGGGGTCGTAATGTCGGTCGACGGGTGTCCTTGTGTTCACCAATGCGAGTATTGGACAGCCAAGGACAAAGCTGCGAACGCAGAATTAGCCGTTCTCAACATCCAATACTTTCTGTCTGAAGCTAACACTGCTGACAGTGTATTTTCCGGGTGGCCGATAGTCTTCTTGGACGAATGCGACCTTACGGAAGGGGTATTAATGGAAACTATCGGAGTCAGCATCCCGGTTGGCGTTCTTGAGAAACTTTCAATCTCTTCGCCGCCTCTAGCCAATCCCATTGGCCAACAGGAAACCACCGAATGGCTTTCAGAGGCGATTTCACGGATGAAATCACGGGTCGAGGAAATGCACGTGCAAGAAGATCCTGACGTGGCGAATATCCGGGAACAAAAACAATTTGAACGCTTAATGGACAGACTGCTGGAATTTCAGTTCGAGGATTTGCATCACTGGGTAGTTATCCCACCGGATGAAAAACAGATCACCCCTAGTATAATTTGGAAGCCCGTTGATATTAAAAAAATTGCAGAAAGGTACTTATGGCGACACGCGGATCAGTTTTTATTGATGTCCGGAACCATTCTGAGTCCTGGTCGTCTGGGAGCGGATCTGGGTTTGGACCACACCAAAGTGTCCTATACGTCAATTGACTACGCGTTTCCCCCAGCGACGCGGCCAATTTATTACACACCTATTGTTGAGATGACCACCAGGAACCTTAATATTAATGGCCGGGCGGCTGTATGGGGAACAATGGTGAAGAAGACCGATGAGATCATTACAAATCACCCAGGTGTTAAAGGTTTGATACACACGGCAAGTTACGGCCTGGCGGAATATTTTATGCAACACTCCGTACACGGCGTGCGCTTAATTACGCACGAAAATGCCGCTGAACGTGAACGATCTCTAAACACCTTTGTAGAAAGCCGGGAGCCCCTGGTCATGGTGTCCCCCAGTATGACCAGAGGTTTTGATGGTAGTGATGACCTATGTAGATTCATCATTGTGATCAAACTGCCATACCCGAATCCATGCGATCCCCAAATCGCCGGGCGTCTCCTAGAACCCGATGGTCGAGTTTGGTACGACTATGGTGTTATCCGGGAGACTATCCAAGAGACTAGCCGCGGAAACCGGCACGAATGTGATTTTTGCGAAATTTACATTCTTGATGGCCAGTTCGGCAAACTTTTCGACGCATACTGGCGCATATGGCCGAGATATTGGGTCGCAGCTTTGCAGCGGGAAAATTTGCATTAATAAAAATTTGAACGATTAATGATTGAAGGGGTTAGTCATGAAGATTCCTGGTTTCAAACAGCCCGGGGAGAAGGTTTTCTATAGTGATGAAAAGCCGGAAGATCTGACAAAATTGACACTCGATGAAGTGATAAAAAAAACGACATTACCCGAATGGGACGATGCTGCCTCCCTCAGCTGCCGGCGTTTCCCTACGCTGGTGAGTACCCTGCTCGAAGGTTTCTCGTCCCCCTCGACTGCTTGCCGATGTGCTCTGCTGCAGGGACAATCATTTGTGGAGAGTGACGGTGAGCTACACCAGTTTGTGACTAAGTATGCTGCTGTGCGCGAAAAACTTCTGGCTGACGCGAACGATAGTGACCTCGAATGGTGGTCCGAGCGTATGAAAAAGTGTCCAATAAAAACTTATCCCGGGCGTAAAACCATCTATTACTTCGATATCAAAAATAAGGTGTTTTTTTGGGGATTGAGCACGCAGACTGACATCAATGCAAATATCATCGCGGCCGTTTTCATCACAAAAAGTCTTTTGACATCTTCCCATACATCAGATCGTGTCCGCGGCGCATTAGAGCGGACAGTTTTGGATCCCTGGGCCGAATGGTTGGATGAATCCATAAAGAAGCTGGACAATTATTTAAACCAAAAATAGTAAGGAATCATATGCTGGTACTTGTAAAGTATTATCGGTTCCGGGCGCAATCGGGGTGGAGTGGGAACAATTGAATAATTTGATTTTACCCGTACACTTGTACACCGTACCAACTAAGAATTTAATGTCATGGTTTTTAACTATTGGTTGACTTTAAGGTATTAGAAAAGGGGAATTTCCCGGGTACCGGATAATTCCATTAAAAGAAAAGAGGTATCACGAATGGCTTATTTGAAAAGGAAAATCAAAATAATAAAACGGCATATTTTTACGCTTCTGACAAAGTACGAGCAACTGTCTTCACATTCAATCGCAGTTGGCTATAACCAAAGAGGTTGAATGCTGCCAAAGAGTTTTATGTTTAATCATAGAATTCAGTATGATCAACAATTTTCGCATACAGGCTGTAATGGCGACTTTTTTGGCTTTGCCTTCAGCACATAGTCTCAGGTAAAAGGCATTAATAACGGGATTGTAACGCGTGGCTACCAAGGCTGACATATAAAGAATTCCCCTAACAATGGCCCTGCCTCCCCATACCGTGCGTTTTCCCCTCATTCTACCGCTATCCCGATTAAGCGGAGCAACACCTGCCAAAGCTGCAACTTCGTGTCTATTGAGTGTCCCTAATTCGGGTAATTGAATAAGCAATGCCGCGGTCGTCGTGGGTCCCACTCCGGGAGTACTCCTAAGCAGTTTTGCTTTCTCTTGCAACACCGGATTGACGTCAATTGCATGAATCAATTCTTTATCAGTTTCATGACTTCGCTTTTGGAGCCAATCAATATGATCATGGATATCTTGTTTGATAAGTTTCTGGCGAGCTGCTTTGAGTCGACTCTTTTCAGACGCAATCATCTCTACTATCTGACTTCGCCTAGCCATCAATTCTTTCAATTCCTGAGTATCTGGAACAAGTTGAGGATTGGGTCTCATTGCTTGACCATATTGAGCTATTATTTGAGCGTCAATCTTATCGGTCTTGGCCAATTTCCCCTTCGCCTGAGCAAAATTCCTGATCTGGCGGGGATTGATAGGTGCGGCGTTAATCCCAGCCTGGTTAAGAGCCAACCAAAGAGAAATTTCTAATCCGCCGGTAGACTCAAAAACCACCATTACCGAAGCCATTTCCTTAAATACTTTAATTACTTTCTTAATCCCCACCTGATTATTGGCAAACCGCCATGTCTTGTCAGAGTCGACGATGGTCACATCCAGATAGTCCTTGGAGATATCTACTCCTGCAAATGTTTGCTCCTTATCCATTTTCTCTCCTTCTTATGCCCTTCCTTACTGATACGGGCTCATTTCTGGCCCAGGCAACTGTTCGGGCTATTAAGCTTTTGGCATGGCGACCTTGCTCATACAGGGTCTTATTTAAACCAAGGAGGCTCCGGCCTACCATACCTTTTGCAATATTAACATTTATCGAAGATATAAGGAGGAGAACATATAGCGGATATGAACATGACGGGCATGGATGAAACTCCGAAGTGCCTTAAATGCGGTTGGAGTGCGGTCAGGAAAAGTGGCAAGCGGTTTCTGGGAGGACAAAAAGTGCAGCTGTATCAATGTAAACATTGCGGGCACCTTATTATGCGGGGTAACCCTGCAAGGTCCTCCAATTTTCCACCATATACCAGCCTGTAACGGTGCTTGTTTGAGATTTGACCAAACGGGGAGGTGGAAAAATGTTCCTGAGATAAGAATGTGACAGATTGTAGCAGCAGGCTTAAGAGGTTTCGAGGTACAACAGCTAGCAAGAGGATTTACGTGGACGTTAAAAACTTAAAAACAAAGAATGGAGAGCTATCCAGGGGCAAGAAAACCTTGTGGCTCTCATCGTTGCCTTGGCTGATTGGTTTATTGGGAGAAATTGTAAATCGGTCACGCGGCAATCGATCCTCGGATGCCGAATACGGCCTGAAATTTGACTGCAGTGGGCTGCGACGGCGTTACATCGATGTAGTGACTCGGTTTATCGGAAACCATAACTTGATGTGCTGCTGTCGAGGGGGTTAGAGAAATGGGATGAAATTCAGCTCTGATTCAATGCGGGCGAGGTAGCCACTAAGATGGATATTTGGAAAATCAAAATAATTTGCAAATTAAAGAAAGGAGAGAACAAATGGATGATGAAATTGAACAAGGCCATGATGATGAACAGAACCCAAACGAATCAGACGGGGAGAATTTATCTGAGATCGCACGAAGGATGATAGATGAAGCGGATATCGATTTACATTTTTTCGAGCTTAAAGTCTTTATCCAGGAGTGGATGCAAAAATTTCCTCCCGAATATTGGGAACACGGAACCATAATCTATCAAACACAAAACCGTCAGGTAGCCCGTCATTTTTACACTTCTAAAGAGATCAAAAAGTCGGAAATACTAAAATTCATGAGCAAATATTGGTAGCGTATTCTGCCAGTGCCGGTGATGACACTGGCTTGCCTCCTTGTTTGGAAATTGTTTATATGTTCCGTATAAAAAGGCCTAGGTTCCGGCGCAAAGTCGACCACTTTAGAGGAACAATTCTGCGGCTCCCCATGGAGCAGGAAGACAGGCCAGAAAATGAGAGTGGCGCCGGGTAGCAGATGCCGAATCATGGTGAGATAAATGTGATTGTATAGCAAACAGAAGACCACTCCTGGGAATATTAAGGAAGTTCTATGTTTAAAATTAAATTGTTAGATAAGCGAACAGCCGGTATCACTAAGCTGGCTGATATCCAGGATTACACTCGGGGACCAGGGTAGATTTGCGATTTGATTGAAGGAGGGAGGAAGATGTTCAAGCATAACCGAGAAAGAAGGTACAACGAACTGATCAAGGCCGGCTTCAGGCCTTTCGAGGGAAGATGGTTGTCAACCATTCCGTTTTGGAAGCATCCGGCGATGGCACATATCATCCGAAAGCGGCGTAAGCTGCAGGAACGCCGGATTAAGGAAGCGAATCGGAAAGGTTGGAGCCAAGCCAAGCGAGAACTCGTTTGGAATAAGCGTACAAAAGTGTTGTACCAGCGGGCGACACTGGATTTGTTTAACCGATCATCCGAGCCATCAAGGCCCGGCGGCGGGCGAGCCAAATCCATTCGCGCTCTATCGATTTTACGAACGAAATGAAGTGAATCCCATGCCTGGAGATTCACGAACCTGGGACGACGAACAGGGCGAGGCAAAGAAACGCTGGGCACTGGAGCGGGCCGAGATTTTGTTGTTCCGGGCAAAAAATGCCAAAAGAGCTGGCGATTACGAAAAATGTAGGTTGGCGTTGGCAGAATTGGATACAATTATCGAGCATTCTTCGCCTAAGCGACAGGCCGTGTTAAAAGTGTTAAAGAAAAAGATTTAGCGGAGGTAAATATGAAAATTGTGGGTTATGATATAGAAACAGATGAGCAGGGAATTCGGGTACGAAGTTCCGATGGTTCAGAAATAAGGAGTGCCGATGTCACTGAACTGTTGGATTTTCTGGTGAGACCATACTCGGAAGTCCTAGTGGTCGTCTGGGATTTGGATGCCTTTGTTGCCCCTTCGCTGAAACTAATGGGCGAAGAATTCTGCCGGAAATTGCTGGAACCTGCACATAAAATTGTGTTTGGTGTTGATGGCACGCCGGTGACTTATTCGTTATTTTACCTGGGGGACAAACAAATGACGATTACGAAAAACCCCGGGGATAAGACACCCAGTCTGTGGGCGACTTTGTACGGATTTCATGGTTTTTGTGACGAAAGCGAACCGGAGCTGACAAGCGCAGCTGACATTGCGAAGCGCGGGAATGACTTTCTCCAAGAAATGGGGAGGCTCGGCATTTACCCTAAGAAACTGACTTCTCCCGTCGGAGCCCTGCTGAGCGCCCGAGTTTTGCCCGCTCTCTTTGCTATTATTACCTCGCAGGCGAGGCTGATGGTGGCAGAGGCTATTTACCAAAATCAGGCTCAGGCGAATTTGATCCGCGTTAATATTGATAGCATAACCGCCGACAAACCGCAAAAGCTTTCCATAGGCACAGAGATGGGAAAATGGAAACTGCTGCCCGCTCAACCCGTTATCGTCTTGTCGCCTGAATTAGCGTTTACCGGTAACAAAAAACAAAAAGGCATGGATTACGCAAAGCTGCGAACATTAATTTGCAAACATCCCCGATCCAGTGTTTACGAAGATTGCACGATTAAAAAAAGAATTACGTTGTTTGAAGCAATGCGCGATCATGAACTGGCGAAACTGGGGGAAATGACAACGCGCTCTTCCCGCATCGATCTGATAATGCTCGGCCAGAATCAGATTCGGAATTTCCACACATTTCCCCGGACCGGTGAGCAGTTAATCGAAAATAAATATGGTTCTTTTCCAATCAGATTCTGAGGAAGTTTATTGAAAATAGGAGCGGATGGAGAAGAAAATATTTAAAATAAACATAAACGAAGCTAAAGGTTCTTTAACATATAATCACCCATTAAACCGTAGCCAAACTCCATACGGTAGTACTCTCTCGCCCCTACACCGCTCAAAACCAGCATCTGCGGTACTTTAAATTCATCACGGGCAATGCGTTCCGCTTCCCTTAATAAGGCTTTTCCCAGACCCTTATGCTGGACGGCATTCGGACTCTGATCTTTCAAAGGTACCTCGGCTCCGTAGATATGCAGCTCTCTGATGATTGCCGTCGGCGCATTATTTTCCGTCCCGTCCAAGGTAATTGCACCGGTTTGGATACGGAGGCGTAAAAGTCCGAAAAGCGTTTCACGCTCATCTTCGAAAGACAGAAAAATCTCCCGCCCGCCCGAGGCTTCGTAGTCAATTCTTTTCAACGCCGGTTCTCCTGTTCTCCAACCTTCGGCCAGACGGTGCCCGTACTCGCGGCAACGGATACAACGGCATTCGATTCCTTTAGTCTGCATTCTTCTTTTCACCGGGCCGCGTAAGGAATCCTTGTAACCGGCAACGATAAATTTTACTGGGATATCGCGCAGGACACGGGAGATACGAACGTACTTTGGCACAGCGGCTTTGATCTCCGCGACCAGGTCCAGCAGCGTACTATTATCATATGGCTTATAAAGTCCTTCATGGAACCATTTTTCCAATTCAGTTCCGGCCACTACCATCGTCGGGTAGATTTTTAACCCGTCGGGCCGGAAACGCGGGTCATCGAATAACTGGCGGGACAATGCCAGGTCATGTTCAGGCGTCGAACCCGGCAGCCCCGGCATCCAGTGGTAATGAACCTTGAATCCGTAATTTTTCAGTAGCGCCGTAGCCCGAACGACGTCCTCAACAAGGTGTCCTCGGTGGACTAGACGGTATATGTTGTCATCGAGCATCTGCACGCCGATTTCGACTCTGGTCGTGCCGAATTCCAGCATCCGTTTAGCTTCTTCTTCACCGCAGTAATCTGGCCTGGTCTCGATGCATAACCCGACACAGCGGCACGCTGCGGTTTCATTCAGGTTCTTAGCCTCTGCCAGGGTTGCGGAGACCGTATTGTTCAGAGCATCGAAACAGTCTTTCACAAATTGATATTGGTATTCTTTTGGGGTTGCCAGGAAAGTCCCACCCATTATTATCAGTTCAATTTTATCGGTGGGGTGTCCCATGTCGGCAAGACCGCGCAATCTGACTTTGACCTGTTTAAGCGCGTCGAACTGGCATTCTATGCCGCGGAGTACGGCCGGCGATTCGGGAGTGTAACTCTGCGGCATGTTGGCGAAGGTAGGACAATAAACGCAACGCCCCGGACAGGGCGCCGGCTTCGTCATAACGGCTACCGGCGTCACGCCGGAAATGGTGCGCGTTGATTTTTTCATGCCAACTGGATGTTTATTCATATCTAACCTAAGTGTAACAAAATCAGTTCAACTGAACAAACGACCGTTACAGTAAGGTTGGTTTTCGAAACCGACGGCCCTCATCGTTGCGAGTCCTTCCCCTAATTAACAATATGTTATTCTTTTCAGTTCACCGGAATAATGATGCGAAAGAATAGTACCTAATATTCGTACCTTAAGGAAGTCATTTTATTATCGACCTTTGTAATTTATAGTTTAATTAAGCTGTAAGCATTTATGCGTATTCCACCTAAGGACGGATTGTAATTGGCTATTCCTTGAATTAAAATGTGGACATCATCAAAAACTGCCATTCTTGACTTCACCGAATAAAAACGAAACAATATTGCTGCTAAAGGAGGCAATTTAGTGAAAGAAGTAATTATTGCCAGCGGTGTCAGGACCCCCATCGGCGCCTATTGCGGAATGCTACGGGAAATTCCGGTGGAAAAGCTCGGTGCCCTGGTCTTAAATGAGGCCGTGAAACAGGCCAATGTCAAACCAGCGGAAGTGGACGATGTTTTTCTTTCGCAAGCCTATGCCAATGGCGAAACGCCCAACTTGGCGCGTAAGGCTTTACTGGAAGCTGGCTGGCCGGTGGAAGTCCCTGGCATGACTGTCGACCGGCGCTGCTGCGGCGGCGTGCAATCCATCTGGAGCGGCGCGATGCAAATCCAGACGGAAAACGCGGAAGTAGTAGTGGCAACGGGCGCCGAAAGCATGAGCCGCGCCGAATTTTATATCCCCGGTGAATTCATCAAGTGGGGCGTCGGCGGCCGGACAGACCCGAAATGGGGATTCTTCCCTCGGCAGCATGGAAGCCTGGGACTCTGGGGTCTGCCTTTCTACGACCGGATTCAGCGCGGACGGCCAATGCACCAGCCCATCGAAAGGTTCGGCGAACTGAACTCGATGATGACCTGGGCAGATACCGCCGCGAAAAATGAAAATATTGCACGGGCGGAATGCGATAAGTGGTCTTTACGTTCCCATCAAAAAGCCATCGCCGCCATCGATGCTGGTAAATTCAAGGAAGAAGTCGTGCCGATTCCCATCACGGAAAAAGGTAAGACAACGCTGCTCGAAGTCGATGAAACACCGCGGCGCGATACTTCCCTGGAAGCACTGGCCAAATTGCGCCCGGTGTATGAGGGCGGCGTGTGCACGGCCGGTAATTCCTCCAGTGAAAATGACGGTGCCGCTGCGCTGGTGCTGATGACGCCGGAAAAAGCCAAATTCTACGGGGCGAAGATATTCGCTTCCTTAATCGGCTTCGGTGTGGCCGGCGCTGACCCGACACTGACCTATCCAGCGGTGCCTATTGCGGTGAATAAAGCCCTTAAGAAAGCCGGGCTAAGCATTAATGAAATCGACCTGATTGAAGTGCAGGAAGCATTTGCAGCGCAGACCCTGGCGGACATCAAGCTGATGGGCCTGAAGCCGGACGATATTGAAAACAAAGTCAATGTCAATGGTTCCGGGATTTCCCTAGGACACCCTATCGGGGCAACGGGTGTGATGCGGATGGTCACCCTGGTACACGAAATGGCGCGCCGCAACGTCAAATATGGCTTACTGACGATTTGCGGTGGTGGCGGCCTTGGTATCGCCTGCGTGGTGGCGCGAAAATAGCCGGAAATAATTAACTTAAAAATAGAGAGCCCCGCGCGAAGTGAGGCTCTCTATTTATTTTCGTCCAGCCGGCAGCCCCAGACAGGCATTTGCTTCCCATCAATGAAAACCTGCCGCCCGTCCACCACCACCCGGCCGTGTGCGATTAATTCATGGACGGCGAACGGATAAATTTCCCAATCGCCTTTGACTTTGAGGGCGTCCTGCAGACGGATACAGATATTGCCCATGGCTTTCTGCATTTCCTCATCGGCTTGAAGCCGGAAATCATCGTAGTTTTTAACGTCGCGGGAGGCAATAAAATCGGTGATGCGTTTCAGTCCGGCGGTTAGCCCTTTTTCGCCCGGTGTCTCCAGCTCCGCCAAAGTCTGCACGATATTCAGCGGTTTGGACTGCACCAGCGGCGGCCCGTTGTCCTCGGATTTATCCGCAATGAACAGCGTTGACCTGATTGAACTTTCGCCGGCGATGATGGCCTGGGCGGACGGCATCCAGTGCAGCCCGACATAACCTTTGGTGGTATCGCCCGGGTGGATGTTGAGCATCCGGGGGTAGTATCGGTCCACCAGCCAGTCGGTATTCCACTGGTCGTAGCCCGCCAGGCAGATTAAATCCGGTTCACGTCCCAGTTTATTTTCGATCAGGCGGACAATTTCCTGCTCATACTGAACTCTTTCCGGGCAATTCCGCGGGATATTGCCTGGCCCGTATTTGCGACGGGCCTCCTTGAGATAAAAAATGTGGCTGAGGACAATCACTTCATGTTTATTTTCTTTGGCGATGGCCAGTCCGGCGCAGCCCGGCCGGTTGGTGAAGACGAGGTAATTATGATTGGGGTTTCTGGCGACGATTTCCCGGTAATTGGTGCCGGAGCCGGAAATAAAGCACACGATGGTCATTACTTTTCCCGATTTTACGGGGTCATAAATTAACTGCTGCATTACTACCTCTTTTCTTTCAGCCGTTCGCAGCGAGGAGTTTCGGGCTAAGGTGTTCGCGGCATTCTTTACAACATTTTATTTTCGGGCTGGTGCAAATAATCTGCTGTGCCCGGAATTACTTATTTATAACCCTTGAGGTATTCTTTTTCCGCTTTGAAGATTTCGTCCACCATCTGCCGGGTTTCATCAATGGTTAGCACCGCGCCAGTGAGCGGGTCCAGCAGAACCGCCTGGAAGATTTTGGTCTTGTCTTTCTCGACGATGCCGCGCACGGCCATCTCCTGCACGTTAATGTTGGTGCGGTTTAAAGCGGCGCACTGCGCCGGCAATTCGCCGACGTAGCAGGGATGAATCCCTTCCTTATCCACTAAACAGGGGACTTCGACGCAGCAGCCGGTGGGGAGGTTGGTGATGGAACCTTGATTTTTGACGTTAGCGTTGACGCGCGCCGGCGTACCGGTCTGCATGGCATGGATGATAACCGAACCGTACTCGCCGCTGTGGCTGAGCGGGAATTTCTCATTGGACTTGAGCAACTGCAAAAATTCCGCATCTTCCGCATTACGCCGTTTTATCCAGGCGTCATCAAAAAGGTATTTCAGTTTGAACCTGGCAAAAAGTTCCGGCCGTTTGCGGAAATACGGGGTGTACTCCGACATGTGCACGCTGGACTCGGTGTTGAAATAGCCAAAAGCTTTGAAGATTTCCGCCCGGACGACATCCGGCCCGGCCCAGTGGGCATCGGGCGCCGCATAAACCGCCGGGTCCCGGAGTTTTTCCCGTAGCAGCGGATACATATCTTTACCTTGCCATTGCAGTTTGAGGAACCAGGCCATGTGGTTAATCCCGGCCACCCAATAGGAAAGCTCTTCTTTAGGAACGCCCAGATAGCGGGCCAGTTCGGCGGAGGTGCCCTGCACGCTGTGGCACAGGCCAACATTTTTGATTTTAGCGTAATCGCTGATGGCCCAGGAGATAATCGCCATCGGGTTTGTATAATTCATCAGCCAGGCATCCGGGCAGATTTTCTCCATATCGCGGCAGATTTCCAAAATCGGCGGAACATGACGCGCGGCGTAGAAGACGCCGCCCGGCCCGAGGGTATCGCCAACGCCTTCATTGACGCCGTGCGTCGCGGCAATCTTACTGTCGGCATGGGTCCATTTCGGCCCGCCGACGGAGATAGTCACGAAAACGTAATTTGCGCCGGCCAGGGCTTCGCGGCGGTTGGTGGTAGCTTCAATTCTGGTATGAAAA
>Ga0326727_10020371_pt1 | contig 13180 bp, 12 predicted proteins | sample MB2enrmetagenome_FD_207643 | JGI IMG/M metagenome (GOLD analysis project Ga0326727, IMG submission 207643) | Lab enriched peat soil microbial communities from McLean, Ithaca, NY, United States - MB29MY | ecosystem: Environmental > Terrestrial > Soil > Wetlands > Peat | place: USA: New York...
TTATCGCGGTGATTTTAACGCTGATTTTCATGAGAGGGACAACGGAGCTAAAAGTCCTTGAAATCGCCTTCCAAGGGGATTGTCGCGCGATTGCCCGCGGCGAGTGCCGCCGGCGTCAAAGGCGCTTTTGCCATGCCATTGCCGCCGCGGGCACGGCCTTTGGCATCAGCGGTGTGAGGGGGGGCGACGGCGGGCGATTTGGGCTGCGAAGAGGATGCGGCCGAGCGCGCGCGGCTTGGCTCTGCCGCGACGGATTTTTCGTTCTGCCCAACGAGGATGAGGAGTTGAGCCACGGAATGTTTCATCGTTTCAGCTTGAGCGCTCAACTCCTGGGAGGCGCTGGCGCTCTCCTCCGCGGCGGCGGCGTTGCTTTGCGTCACCTTGTCCATCTGGCCGACGGCAATATTGACCTGGGAGATGCCCTGGCTTTGCTCTTTGACCGCTGCGGCGATCTCGTCCACGGCGGCGCCGACCTTGGCGGAGATGTCGAGGTTTTGCTTGAAGGCTTGCTGAGTTGAGAGAGTGAGTTGGCTGCCTTTGCGGGCAGTTACGGCGGCATTTTCGATCAAGGTGCTGGTTTCCTTGGCAGCCTGGGCGCAACGCTGGGCCAGGTTGCGCACTTCATCGGCGACGACGGCGAAGCCCATTCCGGCTTCACCCGCGCGTGCGGCTTCCACGGCCGCATTCAAAGCCAGGATATTGGTTTGGAAGGCGATCTCCTCGATGGTTTTGATGACCTTGCCGGTTTCCTCGCTGGCGCGGTTGATTTGCTGAATAGAGGCAGCGGTCTCGGTCAGGAGTTTATCCACATTGCCGACCACGGTGCGAGCCTCGCCCATCCAGTCCTGGCATTTGTGGGCCAGTTCGGCGTTGTTCTTGGACATGCTGGACATCTCTTCGAGCGACGCACTGGTTTCCTCCAACGAGGCGGCCTGTTCGCCGGCGCCTTCGGCCAGCGACTGGCTGGTGGAGGAAACCTGGCCGGCTGCGGAGGCGACTTGACTTGATCCCTCGTCCAGGGCGGTGGCGACCAAGTTCAGAGTTTTGCCCGTGCCCCGGATAATGACAAAGGCGACTGATACGCCGATAATCAACGCCAGGCTCAGCCCGATTAAGATGCTCATTTGCGAGGTCTGCACGGCGGACTGAATCTCTTTTGTGCCCGCGTCAGCGTCCGCCTTGATGAACTCCACCAAGCTTTGCAGGTCAGCGAGGTACTGGTTGCCGAGGGGATCCATCTGCGTCCTGGCCACCTGATAGGCCTGCGCGTTATTATTGGCTTGACGGCTCAACTCCAGGACCACCTGACGAACTTTGATCCAGTCCGCGCGCGCGGCAGTGGTCCGATCGAGCAGATTGCGTCCCTTTTCACTGGTGACCAGCGCGCCCAGTTCCTCATACACTTTGGTATTGTCGGCGCTGACGGCCGCCAAGTCGGCGTCCAGCCGCTCTTTGTCTTCCTTGCTCTGGCTGCCAACGTGTTTGTAGATGATCTGGTTGTAATCGATGATGTTTTTTTGGGCGCGAAGGACCAATTGAACCGAAGGGAACGATTGGCTGGCTATGCGGGCGGAGTGGTTGGCGATGGCACTGAGCCGCGTGTAAGCAAACGCGCCCAAGGCGAGGGCGACAATGATCACACTCGCAAAGCCGGCGGTAATTCTTTTTCCAATGGTCCAGTTTTTCATGAGTTTAATTCAATTAAAGAAGATGGCCGTTATTCGGTTTTGGCCGCGGTGGGTGAGGCAGGGGGAAGTTTGATGTTTTTCAATGTGTCAGCGCCGACAACGCCGTCAATATCCAGCAACGTCTTGACGGCGCCCTTGATCTTGGCCATGCCGAGGATGAATTCGGTGGATACGTCTCCGCAGAAGCTGGGCGTCTCCTCAATGTCTGCCGCGGCGATGTTGACGACCTCCTCGACACCGTCCACAACCAGGCCCATCGGGGTGGATTTGCCGCCTGACAATTTCACTTGCACAACGACAATGCAGGTCTGATTGGTGCTTTCGGCCCGATCAAAGCCGAACCGAAGTCGCAGGTCGAGGACCGGGATGATTCTGCCGCGCAGATTGATGACGCCGCGAACATAATTGGGCATTTGCGGCACCGCAGTGATGCTGGTGAGGCGGATGATTTCGCGCACTTTCAGCACGTCAATGCCGTAGCTCTCATTGGCCAGGGCAAAGGTCAGGTATTTGCCGGCGAGAGAGCGTGTTTCGGCGGTGGTGTTTCGATCATTTTCAAACACATCTTGCATGCTTAGTTCATCGGAGGTTTTTAATGCCGGCTTAATGGACGGATATTGGGAAAGCCCGACTGTTTCTTGCGGTGGCGGTCATTGAGCCTGACACGGACACCCAAGTATTCTCAGCCGGCTGTTTTTGGATTGAGGATGTATATGGTTGGTGGAAAGCCACTTAGCCAAGGACTGCGCGACACGCGGCCGGGGAAACCAAGGCAGCATTTCACGTGCAAATTGGCTGTGGTGCAAACTTCCTCAAGTCTCGTTTTGTTGTGTCGATAAGAAAGGGGGCAGCCACGTTTGGACCGTGCGATTTGCCCTGTTGATGGCAACAACTGACAGTGCCCAATACGAATTGAAGCGCCAACTGGCTTATGAATGAAGTTGATCAGAAAACATGAGACCGATCTCAGTGGTTAAGCCAAGTGATGCCACAAACCATCCACAACGATGAAAAGTTGCCAAGCCGCCCGAACGCGCGGTTGTCCGCACCGGGCAATTCCGCCGCACTAAGCCCAAGATATGCCACACACCACGTGGGTCATTCCGCCGCCAGAGAAAACGCTTGTCGTGGGCGTTGCGGAGATGGTGGCGAGCAACGATCCGGGCGCCGAATTGCTCACCTATTCGCTGGGGTCGTGTCTCGGAGTGGCCATTTACGATCCGGCCAAACAAGTGGGCGGGCTGTTGCACCTGATGTTGCCGGACTCGTCGATAGATGGCGCCAAGGCGATGACGGTGCCGTTCATGTTTGTGGACACGGGCGTGCCGCGGTTGTTTCAGGCCGTTTACAGCCTTGGCGGCGATCGCCGCAGACTGATCATCAAAGTGGCCGGCGGGGCGCAGTTCCTCGACCCCAAGGGCGTCTTCAATATCGGCGAACGGAATTACGCGGCATTGACCGGCTTATTGGGGCGCAACGGCTGCACGCTTCATGCCCAAGACGTTGGCGGGGTGCGTTCGCGCACGCTACGTATGGAATTGAGCAGCGGACGGATAACGATCCGGTGTCCTGGATCTGAACCCTATACCCTATGAGCCCAAAGGAAATGGTAGCCCAGGCAAAAGACCTGCCGCTCGTTTCGCCGGCGGCGCTGAAGCTGGTCCGCCTGCTCGGGCGGCCCTCCGTCAGCAACGAAGACGTGGTCGAAGCCCTCAAGTGCGACTCGGTGCTGACGGGCAAACTTCTGGGCGCCTGCAATTCGCCCTATTTTGGATTTGAAGAGCCGGTGACGTCGGTGGATCAGGCTGTTCTGATTCTGGGTCACCAGCAGATTCTTTATGTCGTGATGAACCTGGTTCTCGGGAGCGCCATGGGCATCGCGCTGCCGGGCTATGCCATCGAAGCCAACGAACTGTGGCGCCACGCGCTGACGACCGCGATGACGGCCGAAGTCATCCTCAGCGGCGGCGCCGAAGTCGGCGTGGAACCGTCCGTGGCCTTCACGGCGGGATTGCTGCACGACATTGGCAAGCTGGTGCTCACGCAATTTCTGACGCCGGAATCGCAATCGGCTATATGCAGGCTCATTGAGCAGGAAGGGCTTTCCCGCGCCGAAGCGGAAAAAGAGGTGCTTGGCGCAAACCATTGTGAAGCGGGTGCCTGGCTGCTGCAAACCTGGGGGGTGCCGGAAGAAATCGTCCAAGCCGTCGCCGATCATCACCAACCGTCGCTGCATCCGCGTCCGGGGTTGTCCGCAGTGACCCACATGGCCAATTGCATCGCCCATCTGGCAGGCTCGGCGCCCGGGTGGGAGGCCTATGCGTTGCGGGCGGACAATCAAGTGGCCGAGGCTTTGAACATCACGTCCGACAAGTTGGAGAGCCTGGTAATCACCGCCCGCGACTCATTCCAGCGAGCCGAGCAATTCATGAACACGGTATGATCGCCCCCAGACGCATTCGAGTATTGGTCGTCGATGACTCCGCGGTGGTGCGGCGGGCGATATCCGACGCGTTGAGCCGGGACCCGGAGATCGAGGTGGTAGGCACGGCGTGCGATCCGTACGTGGCGCGCGACAAGATTTTGCAGCTTCAACCCGATGTGCTGACGCTGGACATCGAGATGCCGCGGATGGACGGTTTGACGTTTTTGCGCATTCTTCAAAAGCACCGCCCGATGCCCGTGGTCATTGTCAGTTCGATGACACAGGCTGGATCAAAGGCGGCAGTCGATGCCCTGGCGGCCGGGGCGGTGGATGTGATCGCCAAGCCCACTTCGGCGTGGAGTCTGGGCCACCAGCGCGATGCGCTTGTTCAATGCGTCAAAGGGGCGGCACGGGCGCGGTTGGTGAACCTGGTGTCCGCGCCAGCCAGCGAGCGAAGCGCCGCCCAAGGGGTGGATTGCGCAAGTTTTGATTCGCGCCAGATCGTAGTGATGGGCGCATCGACCGGCGGCACCGAGGCCATCAAGAGCGTGCTCACGCGGCTGCCCGGCGGGCTGCCCGGGATTTGCATCGTCCAGCATATTCCACCTTGTTTTTCCAAGGCCTTCGCCGAGCGGCTCAATGATTGTTGCGCCATGGAAGTGCGCGAAGCGGCGCACGGCGATGACGTCAGGCCGGGCGTGGCGCTGATTGCGCCCGGCGATTACCACATGGCGATCGCGCCCAATGGCGGCGGATACCGCGTTTTTCTCAATCAGGATCCTCCCCGCCATTACACCCGGCCGTCGGTGGATGTGTTGTTCGATTCGGCCGCCGGATGCGCCCGAACGCATGCCGTTTCGGTGCTGCTGACGGGCATGGGGTCCGACGGCGCGCCGGGGATGAAGGCACTGAAAGAAAGCGGCGCGGCAACCATCGCACAAAACGAAGAGACATGCGTGGTGTACGGCATGCCGCGCGCGGCGGTGGAATTGGGAGTCGTCGATTACGTGCTTCCCCTAGGCGGCATTCCAGATGGCATTCTCCGCGCTCTGCGCGATGGCGCGGCCCCTTGCCGAAGCCGGAAACCGGCAGGACTGAGCAGCGCGACGAATTCCGAAACAGTCAAACCCAACCTTCAATCAAATCATTGCTAAACTCATGAGCCAATCACTCCAATCCGTCAACATTTCCCAGTTTGTCACCCGTCATCTGATCGAGGTGTTTGAAACGATGCTCTCCAAGAAGGCGGTTCCAGTGGCTGCGGTCATGCCGCCGCACTGTCTGGAACGAGTCAGCGGCTCGGTCGGTTTTGCCGGCGACAGCGTCAATGGGGCCGTTTACCTGCACATGTCCGCGAACTTTGCCGCTCGCGCAACGGCGGCGATACTTGGTTTGCCGCCGGAACAAATCACGGGCGTAGCCGAGGTCAACGATGTCGTCGGTGAGGTGACCAATATGGTGGCGGGCGGATTGAAATCGGCGCTATGCGATGCAGGCGCACCTTGCGCCGTGAGCACGCCCGCCATAATCCGCGGCACCTCCTTTGTGGTGGAACCGATCCCGAACGTCGAACGCTTCTGTGTGACCTTTGATTGCGAAGGGGAGCGGTTCATGGCGGAAGTCCACATTAAGTACAGCAAATTGGATGCGAATTATGAGTAAAATACTAAGCGTAGATGACAGCCGCACGATCCGGTTCGTGGTGGCCAAGGCATTCCGGCCATACGACTGCACGGTGTGCGAGGCCTCCAACGGTGAAGAAGGCCTGGCGGCGGCGGCGCGCGAGAAGCCGGACCTGATCCTCCTGGATGTGACGATGCCGGTAATGGATGGCGTGACGATGCTGACCAAATTGAAGGAGGACGCGGAGTTAAAAAGCATCCCGGTGATCATGCTCACGGCGGAGTCGGGCCGTGACAACATCATTTACATTGCGCGCCTGGGCGTCCGGGACTATCTTGTAAAACCGTTTAAAGAAGAGCAGCTCATCGAGAAAGTCAGCCGGGTGATCCCCCTGCAGAAAATCGCGGCGACGGCTTGATGCGGTGCGCCAAGCGGAGAAGGAATCGAACATGCAAGACAAGACCAACTATCAGGAACTGGCGCGAAGGTTCGGTCTTGAGGCAGCGTCCCAGAGCGTCCTTCAACTCACTCAGCTTGTCGCGCGGCAGGATTGCACGATAGAGGAAATCGCCAAGGTGATTTCCCGGGATGCGGGGCTGCAGAAACGGCTGTTGCGCGTGGCCAATCCGGAGGCCCAGAACGAATCGGAATACACGATCGACACGGTGGAAGGCGCGCTCATGCGCAACGGAATAGGTTGCGCTCTGCTGGTAGCCATGGGCACGCCCCTGGCTGGCGCCATTGTCAAAACCTTCCAGACCATGCTCTCGATCAAACTGGAAAGTGCCGATGTCCACAAAGTGCCGCCGTTTGGGTCGGAGCATCTGCTGGGCGCCATTGGTTTTCGCGGAAAAGCCGAGGGGTCCGTTTACCTGCGCTTGAGCCTGGATTCCGGGAAGGTGATAGCCGCGCGCATATTTGGTCTCCAGCCATCGGACTCAGTGGCCTCAAACGAAATCGACGACGCCGTTGGAGAAGTGCTGAATATCATTGCGGGCAACTTCAAGTCCAACCTGTGTGACGCCGGCCTTGACTGTCGTCTGGAAACGCCTCAAGTCACCCGCACCCGTCAGTTCAGCGTGCCCAAGGGACCCCGGGATGGTTTGGAACGAATGGCGTTTTGCGCCGCGCAACTGGTGCTCTGTGTGGATGTCACCGTCAATCCATGGAATGGTTGATGCCAGGTTGTGCGGCCACCGCATGTTGAAACTGTGCCGACACGTTGTCCTGACATTGGCCGCTGGTCTGTTTCTCGCAACGGAAACCGGGGCGGCGCAACTTCCTTATGGACCGGCATCCGATGAGGATTTGGGATTGCCGCCAGACTTGGCCCCATCCCCGCCGCGGGATTTGCCCCGTGACATTCCGGGCCGGCGCATTCCCGAACTGACGGTTTTTTCCGAATTAACTTCCGCGGCGCTTGCGGATAAAGCCGTTCCGCTGCCGCAAGCAAACACGCTGGCCCACCTCAACTATCAGAATCGGCGCATGGGGCGCCTGGCACTCAGCTCGGGCGCGGTCTGTTTTTTTAATCCGGAAACCATATTGGTCAAATTCCGCGGCCGGCCATTGGTCAGCGCCTTGCGTGTTGAACCGATGCGTGAATGGGAGGCGGTGGAGGTACTGCGACGGCGCGCGGACGTCGAATTTGCGGAATTGGACACGTTTGAGCGCCGGCAATTCTGGCCGAACGATCCGTTGATAGGCAACCAATGGCATCATCAGGTCATTGGCAGCGCGCAGGCCTGGAATTACGGTTTGGGTACAACCAATGTGAGCATCGCCATCGTGGACACTCCCTTCCAGATGAACCATCCGGATTTGGCGGGCAACACCGTCTCCGGTTGGGACGTGGTGTCCAACCGCGCGGTGACATCCAGCGCCGGAATCGTTCACTCGACCCTGTGCGCCGGGATGGCGGCGGCGGTGATCAACAACGGCGTGGGCGGGGCCGGCGCGGCCAATTGCCGCATTCTGCCCATTAACATCAACGGTGCGATCAGCGAAATGTACAACGCCACCCTTTGGGCGGCCACCAACGGGGTGCGCGTTGTCAACATCAGTTGGAGCGGCGCCACCAACGTCACGCTCGAAGCCGCTGGCTATTTCCTGGCCACCAACGCCGGCGGCATCCTGGTCATGTCCGCCATCGACGGCAGCGGCCTGCTCGATGGGCCGAACCAGCCAGACGTTTATTGCATTTCCATGACCGACGCCGCCGACAATTTCCAGGGAACCATGTTCGGCCCATACATCGATTTTGCCGCGCCAGGCTACAACATCTATTCGACCACGACCAACGGCGGCTACGCCTACGCGACCGGCTGCAGTTTCGCGGCCCCGCTGTTTGCGGGAGTCGTGGCATGGATGTTCAGCATCAATCCCACGCTACAACCATCGGACGTGATCTCTATCTTGCAGACAACAGCCGCGAACCTCGGGCAACCGGGATGGAATGAGTATTACGGCTGGGGCCGGGTGGATTTCGGAGCGGCCGCGGCAGCCACTGTGGCCACACTGCCGAATATTGCGACCATAACCTGGACCAACAACCAAGTGTGGCTGTCGGCTAACTATCGTCCCGGCCTCAACTATTCCCTCTGGCGCGCAACGACTCTCACGGCGCCTGTCTGGGTTCAAATATCCGGCGCCGTTCAGGCCACCAATGCCAGTCAGATCATCATGGCGGACCCGTCGCCGGGGGCGGGAAGCTCATTCTATCGCGTTGAGGCTTCGTCACCTCAATCCCGTTGAAACCCAGGCTCTTTGCTCACGCGGTGGCATTCCAGTGAAACGGGTGTGAGACAAAATTCTTCGCCGACTGGTTTTTGCGAGACAGAAGTATATGCGACCCAACATACTCCTTTGGGGCCACGTTTGCCCTCTCTCCCCGCGTGCGGGGAGAGAGCCGGAGAGAGGGGACCCTTTTTCGTCACCTGAAGAATTTTGTCTCACACCCAGTGGAAACTCAACCTCCAATTTTAACTTGACTTTCACAATCCCCCCCGGTTATACTGGCCGGATGAAGCGAGGATTTGTCCCTGTAGTATTGTGCGTTGCCTTTAGTTGGCAATGCTTCGCCCAGGCTCCGCCGCCCAACGACAATTTCTCCAATCGAATTGTTCTCAGCGGCAGCCAACTCACCTTTTCCGCGACGCTGGCCGGCGCCACGGTCGAGTCTAATGAATATTTAGGAGGTTATTTGACAGTTTTCCCATGCACCACGCCAACGCAATCGGTGTGGTGGACATGGACCGCGCCCGAAACATCGCTTGTGGTCTTGGAAATGATTGGGGCCTCCGCGGACAGCGTGTGTTCAGACACCGATCCCTTGGACGGCGTTGCTGTGTACGACACAACGAATGTTTTCTCGGGTGTCGAATCGGTTACGAATATGGGTTTCGATCTCTCGATGCTCTGCGAGGCATTGGCCTTTTCCGCCGTCGCTGGCAGCAATTATCAAATTCAGGTCCTGGGCAGCAGTTCGACCACGTATCAATTGCTGCTCGTGGCCACAAACGCCCCGGTCATTCTTCAGCAACCCCGCAACCTGACGGTCTCCTCCAACGCGAGCACCCTGTTCACCGCGGTGGCGGACGGATACCGGCCCTTGAGTTATCAGTGGCAATGCAATGGTTCAAATCTTCCGGGCCAGACCGTATCGATGCTGGCATTGACCAACATTGACGGGACTTTGGCGGGCAGTTATTCGGTCGTCGTCTCCAACAGCGGGGGCGTTGTGACCAGTTTACCGGGCGTTCTTGTGGTCAGTTCGTCGAATGCGCCGCCTTCCTTGGCTGCCATGAGCGGCCAACCCGGGAAATTCGACTTCCAACTGACGGGCGAAACCGGCCGGAACTATCGAATTGAATTCTCGACTGATCTTACCGGGTGGACGAACGAGTGTGCTTTTCCCCGAACGCCGTATTCCTATCATGATCCGGAAAGTTTTTTTAGCCCTCATCTTACGAGCGTTGTTTTTAACACAAATTCCGCGTCCACGTTTGTCTTGAGCACCAATGTTCCATACGAATGTCTGCGCGCCTCCCAATATGCTCCCGCGAATGAGATATGCGTGAACAATTTGAGACAGATTCGTTTTGCCAAGTTGCTGTGGCGGCGCGAATACCCCGGCGTTCACGCGAGAACTGACACTCCGGTGGGCCAGGACTTGGCGCCTTTTTTTCCTCAGGGTATCCTGCCGCACTGTCCGGAGGACCCGCAGGCATCATTCCCCGTGTGTTATGTCCCGAACGACTGTCAAGCTGTTCCGGCGTGCCAGATAGACCTAAGCCACATCCTCGAGGAACCGCAATAACGCCGATAATCGGACTCTAAAACCCAGGCTTTTTGCTCGTGCGGTGGAATTCCAGCATAAACTCAACCTCCAATTTTAACTTGACTTTCACGATCCTCCCCGATTACACTGGCCGGATGAAGCGAGGACTTGTACCCGTAGCATTGTGCATTGCCTATAGCTGGCAATGCTTCGCCCAGGCTCCGCCGCCGAACGACAATTTCTCCAATCGAATTGTTCTCAGCGGCAGCCAACTTACCTTTTCCGCGACGCTGGCCGGCGCCACGCTGGAGACTAATGAGTATCTAGGAGGCGGTATGATGAACTTTCTATGCACCACCCCAACCCAATCGGTGTGGTGGACATGGACCGCGCCGCAAACTTCGCTTGTGGTCCTGGAAATGATTGGGGCCTCGGCGGACAGCGCGTGTCCCGTGGATGGAATTGCTGTGTACGATACGACGAATGTCTTTTCGGGTGTTGAATCGGTTACAAATATGGGTTTCGATCTCTCGATGCTTTGCGAGGCATTGACCTTTTCCGCTGTCGCAGGCAGCAATTATCAAATTCAGGTCCTGGGCAGCAGTTCGGACACGTATCAATTGCTGCTCGTGGCCACCAACAACCCGGTCATTCTTCAGCAACCCCGCAGTCTGACCGTCTCCTCCAATGCGAGCACCTTGTTCACCGCGGTGGCGGACGGATACCGGCCCTTGAGTTATCAGTGGCAATGCAATGGCTCAAATTTGCCGGGCCAGACCGTATCGATGCTGGCATTGACCAACATTGACGGCGCTTTGGCGGGCAGCTATTCGGTCGTCGTCTCCAACAGCGGGGGCGTTGTGACCAGTTTACCGGGCGTTCTTGTGGTCAGTTCGTCGAATGCGCCGCCTTCCTTGGCGGCCGTGAGCGGCCAGCCCGGACAATTCGACTTCCAACTGACGGGCGAAACCGGCCGCAACTATCGAATTGAATCCTCCACTGATCTTGCCGTGTGGGCGAACGACTATGCCTTTCCCCGAACCCCGTATTACTCTCATTTTTCAGGAACTGTTTTTAGCCCGTATCTTACGAGCATTGTTTTTAACACAAATTCCGCGTCCACGTTTGTGTTGAGCAACGATGTTCCGTGCGAATTCCTGCGTGCGTCCCAATATGCTCCCGCGAATGAGATTTGCGTCAACAATTTGAGACAAATTCGTTTTGCCAAGTTGCTATGGCGGCGCAAATTCCCCCACGTTCACCCGAGGACTGACACGCCAACGTTCGAGGACTTGGCGCCTTTTTTTCCTCAAAACATCCTGCCGCACTGCCCGGAGGACCCGGAGAGGAACTTCGTCACGTCTTATTTCCCAGGAAACTGTCAAACTGTTCCGGCGTGCGCGATAGACCCGAGCCACATCCTCGAGGAACCGCAATAACGCCGCATCGAGCGCCCGTATCAAGGCATGCTGCTAATCCATGTTCCCAAGATGAAATCGTCCAATGCATTATGAGAATCGTACTGGTGAAACGGGTGGCCATGAATCCAGAAACACTGCTAGTGGGCATCGCAACCGCCTTTCCCGCCCGACCGCAAAAACCGCATTGCTCTTGCGACCGTTTTCGCCTCAAATCCACCCATGCTGACACCTGTTCTGTCTGTTGAGGGCAATGGAACTGAAGCTCTACCCGGCGAGGTGGAGGTCCGTGCAGGGTGGGGCGATACGGTCTTGATTTCTGCGTACCGTCGTATAAAAGATGGGATCCTCCCCGGTTGTTTTGGAGCAGCGCCTTGATGTTTGCCTACATAGATTACAGCAAGTTAAGAGTGTACGATGGCAAAAGCATCCTGCTGCTGATCGTGCTGACTTTCCTCGCATACTTGGTTTCTCCGTTCAATTCGATGCGGCGAAAAGAACAGGAAGGTCTATTGGCTGTCTATCCGGCAATCATTTTTGTTTACTGGTGGATTTTTCAGGCGAACCTGCTGTCCCTGGATCCTTATGTGCATTATCATTTTGGATCATCCGGAGTTTTTGCGTGGACGACGAATTCATATATTTGCCTGACGTTCGGAGCGGCCTTTTCCCGTGCCATTTTGTTTTTACCCGGTGGCGCACGGCGTTGCTACGGTGGTTTATTGCTGGCTTTGTACATTCTGCTTATCGTTGGCTGCATATACATCCGACTGCCGTTGATGCAACGCACATAATTGTCATGAACAACTCCGTGGCCAAAGTGAATAAGATCATCCATCTGGGTTTGTTTCTTGTCAAAATGTACATCGCCACCGCATTGGTGGTTTGGAAATCGATTGGGTTTTATATAGCTGGAGATGATGGACTTATCTCGAATTTCAACGCTTCGACCTGGTCGCTTGCCCTTGGAGTGGGCTATGTCCTTGGCGTTGTTATATTGCTCTGCCACGCCATCGTGCAGTTCAGATTGAAACAATACCAGGGCGTTACGCAGACGCTGATTTTTGCAGGGTTGGGGCTCTTGTTTTCGTTGCTGGGAATGGATTTGCCATCTCTCACGGTGAGCTTTCTAGGGTCACTGACCATTTTGGGATTGAATGGAGCGATGCTGTATTATTCATTCAAGGGCCTGCGATGTTTCAAAAACCGGGCTTTTGCCTATTGGCTTTGGGGGTATTCGATCAATCTGGTCTCTGAAATCGGGACCAAATGTTATACCGAAGCCGCCAGACACGTGGCGTGGAACATAGGCCATGCCGGCTGGTTCCAAAATCTGGCGCAGGATTTCGTCTGGAGCACTACGCCACCAGACAAGTGCCGGGTAATCTCTTCGTTTTGGAACTTGTCGCAAGATTTTTACTGGAGTGCCGAGAATTCCGAATGGCTTTTGGAGTTTTATTGGCTGGGCCATATCGTTTCCAGCGTTCTCGTTGTGGCGGGACTAATTTTGCTTGTCCGCCAATCGGGGCTGGGTCTTTCCCGGACGTTGTCCATCAACACCGCCAAATATGTGGCTTTCGGCGTGCTGTTCATGCTGGTTGGCCTTTATTTTTCGCTGGTCTGCTTTGGATCACCGGGGTTGGTGACAACATGCATCGTCAATGTCGTGATGCTCGGGTATTCGCTTTCAGCCTGTCGGCGGCCAAAGGGTCTCAGCTTTGCCTTTTGGGCTTGGGCTTCCGGGATC
>Ga0326727_10020374_pt1 | contig 13178 bp, 6 predicted proteins | sample MB2enrmetagenome_FD_207643 | JGI IMG/M metagenome (GOLD analysis project Ga0326727, IMG submission 207643) | Lab enriched peat soil microbial communities from McLean, Ithaca, NY, United States - MB29MY | ecosystem: Environmental > Terrestrial > Soil > Wetlands > Peat | place: USA: New York...
AGCCACATCGAAACACTTCTCGGTGTATTCCATTGCAAGGGGGGCATTCCCCTTGACGGTATAGTATTGGCCCATTCTGCTATATACGGTTGCGAGACCCTGTTCATCCTCAAGCTCAAGTGCAAGCCTTTCCGCCTCATGGAGGATCTCAAGGGTACCTTCAGGATACCCTATAAAATACATTGGGATTATGATCGAGAGGCAAACACCGAGCTTTTCCCTCCTGGTCTCTTCGCTTTCGGGCTTCGCATCCAGCACCTTGAGGGCCTCCTGGTAAAAACGGATGGCCTCCTGATGGGCATAGCTCCTGGCAGCCTTTTCTCCTGAGAGCTTCAGATAATGATAGGCTTTCTGGAAGTTCTCACTGAGAGAGTAATGGTAAGCCAGCATCTCGTAAAATTCTTCCAGACGTTCAGCATAGATAGTCTCAATGGCCAAGGCAACCTTCTCGTGGGTCTCCTTCCTTTTCTTGATGAGCAGGCTGTTGTAGGCTACATCACGGGTCAAAGCATGTTTGAAGATGTACTCCAGTTCAGGGAAGAGGTTCTTCTCATAGATGAACTCCAGGTCCTGGAGCGTGAGCATTGACGATTTCAGGTCTTCCTTCATGGCCGCAACTGACTGGAGGATGCGGAAGGTAAACTCCCTGCCTATGACAGAGGCCATCTGCATGATCTTTTTGAGGGTACTCTCCAAACGATCCAAACGGTCAGCAATAATCCCCTGGATAGTGTCCGGTATCTTGATGTCCGAGGGTAGACAACATAGCACATATTGATTGCCTGCTTTCTCGATGGAGCCATTCTCAAGGAGATTCTGCGTAAGCTCTTCGAGGAAAAGAGGGTTTCCTGCTGTTCGAGACACAATGAGATCATTCAGCTCCGGAGCTATCTCACCACCTGCAAGGATAGCTTGTATGAGATCCTGGCTTGTCTTCTTGGGGAGCTGGTCTACTCGGATCTGGCTGTAGAAGGTCTTCGTTGACCATGATGGATTGTATTCAGGACGGAACAGGAGGATGAGTAAGATCCTGGTTGTAGCAAGAGAACCGATGAGATAGGTAAGGAACTCCTCAGATGTCTTGTCTATCCAGTGCAGGTCTTCAACCACTACAACAAGGGGCTTCTTCTGACTCTCCGCAATGAGTAGCATCCTGATAGATTCAAAAACTTTATCTCTCCGCTGTTTGCCATCGAGCTTTGAGTATGCCTCATCCGTTACCTTGAGGGACAGAATTTCGTGGAGAGAGGGAAGAATGGATTCCGGAAGGCTTCCAAGCTGACTGATCTTTCTACCTATCTTCAGCTTGATAGCTGCTTCGTTTTCATCTTCCTTGATGTCGAAGCAGTCCTTGAGGATGTCCAGAATGGGGAGATAAGGGATGGTATCCCCATAGTGTAGGCACCCGCCTTCAAGGCAGGTATACTCGTCATTGGGAAGGGAATGGGTGAACTCCCTGATGATCCTAGACTTGCCCATACCAGGTTCTCCCATGATACCCACCACCTGGCCATGTCCTTCCTTCACCTGTTCATAACAGTCCATGAGAAGGCTCATTTCTTTGGTACGTCCCACGAATGGGGTAAGTCCCTTTCCTATGGACGCTTCAATCCTGGTCTTGACCTGCCTGGGTCCGATAAGCCGATATGACTGAATAGGTTGATCCTTACCCTTCACCTTGATAGGACCAACGTCTTCGAAATCAAAGTAACCTTCGGTGAGTTTGAACGTATTCTCCGCCACCAGGATGTTACCAGTCTGCGATGCGCTCTCCATGCGAGATGCCAGGTTCACAGTGTCACCCATGACTGTGAAGTCCTGCCGTTTGTCACTTCCCATCATACCGGCGATGACAGGGCCTGTATTGATCCCGATGTGGATATTCAAAGGGGACGAGAGACACTTTTTCTCATTGAATGCTTTCAGCCTTTTCCTGATCTCAAGGGCTGTATTCAGAGCTCTGTGGGGTGCATCCTCCTGGGCCTTGGGTGCCCCGAACAACACCATCACGCAGTCGCCCATAAACTTATCAATAGTACCGCCATGCTCTTCGATACACTCCCCCATCATGGAGAAGCACTCGTTCATGATGTCTGTCACTTCTTCCGGGTCCATCTTCTCACTCATTGCAGTGAACCCAGAGATATCGGCAAACAGCACAGTGACATTCTTCCGCTCTCCCTCAGTTCTTGCAGGGGCTTTGCCGGGAGTGTGATGAACATTGATTTTTGAAACTCCATCAGGCTGAATACCCCTGATTTTCAATCCGTTAATGATTCCATCAATGGCAGTGGGAAGCTCTTTCTCCTGTTTTACCTTGATCATGGCAGTACCGCCCAGAGCATGACGCCACTCTGGCTGGCGCTCCTTGAACTCAGTTGAGGTCATGCCGATCAGCACAGGGATGATAGGCTTGTTCTTCTCAAATGCAGCCACCACTTCCTTGGTCACCTGATCTGACTTAAGGGCGCTCTGGGATACGATCAGGACGAGGGCATCACATTCCTCTATGGCCTGTGAGATCTGAATGAGATAGCTTGTACCGGGTATGACATCTCTCTCGAAATACCATGTGGAGTAACCGAAAGCCTCCAACCCCTGGCCGATATACTCCGTGGTTGTGAGGTCTTTAGCAACATGACTCAAGAAGATGCGGCTCACAGACTCCCCCTCGTTCAAAAATAAAGAGCTCTCTGGTTGCCAGGAAATCTCAAGGGATGGATGAGCTATAGTTTTTAATTATAAAGTATTATGGTTATATTGCAAGGCCATAAAGGTTTCAGTAGAGTATTGATTTCTTCAAACAGCTATAGATATTTTCCCTCTATTATATTAATAATATAAAAAGATTTTATTGGCTCCATGCAGTGCAAACCCCGTCATGATTCTTGTACGGTGAAGGCAGGTATGGCAAGAGATACCGTTTCCGGCAGGACACGCCCTGCACTGGCAAAGGTAACACCCCCGCTTATTGGCCAAGCCCTATCACGAAAGTACTTGTTCGATAAGCTCGACAGCATGAGAGAAAACCAGACAATCTGGATCTCATCTCCTGCGGGATCAGGGAAGACCACCCTTGTGTCGACATACCTCGAAGATAGGAAGATACCCTGCCTCTGGTACCAGGTGGACATGGCAGATGATGACCCGGCAACTTTCTTCTATTATCTCGGCAAGGCCGCTCTCAACGCAGTGCCTAAAGGGGAGAAGGAGTTCCCGGCACTCACACCGGAATACCTTGTCAGTCTTCCCACATTTACCATGAGATTCTTCGAGGATCTCTCTAACCATCTTCTTTCCAGCAACAGGAAAAGAAAGGGAAAGAAGAATGAGAACAGTCCAGGATTTGTCCTCGTTTTTGACAGCTGTCAGGAGGTACCTGAGACTTCATCATTCCACAACATCCTCTTAACCGGCCTGGCCCGGGTTCCTTCCGAAATCAGTGTTTTCCTGATCAGCAGGACTTCTCCACCCCCAGCCTATGCCCGGCTGCAGGCAAATTACCAGATGAGCCTGCTCGGATGGGATGATCTCCGGCTTAGCCATGAGGAGTCAGAACAGATAATCCGCATGAGGTACCCGCAGTCCGTCGCACAAGAGACCATTGAGCATATCTACAGAATCACGGATGGATGGTCGGCGGGAATCACGCTTATGCTGGGAGAGTTAAAACAGAAAGGTTTCCATGATCTGCAGCCTCATGGTTCCACTCCTGAAGAGATCATGTACTATTTCGGATCAGAACTTTTCGACAGGATGGATACAACAACAAGAGACTTCCTCATGAAGACCTCCTTCCTGCCGAAGATGACAGTGAAAATGGCCAAGGATCTCACCGGGAACCAGGAATGCAGCCGTATCCTCGACTCGCTTTATCGAAACAATTACTTCATTCATAAGCATTTCCAGGCCGAATCTTCTTACGAATACCATCCGCTGTTCCGGGAGTTCCTTTCGAAAATGGCTGGGAAGACCTTGTCTGATGTGGAGCTTGAAACGGTTGCAAGCACGGCATCAGCTATCCTGGATGCAAGCGGTCAGCCTGAGGCTGCCATGGAGCTGCTCAGAAAGATATCAGGATGGGATGCCATGGTGCCCCTTATCACGCAGAATGCCCCTGTACTCATAGAACAAGGACGCTATCGCACCCTCCAGGAATGGCTTGCTCCCATTCCGGATGATGTCATAGACGCTCACCCATGGCTTATGTATTGGAAAGGCACTTCTCTCCAGTCATCCGATCCGGACAGTGCAAAAAAGACCTTTGAGAAAACTTTTGAGAGGTTCTCATCTGAAGGTGATAAAAATGGGATGCTGTTCTCACTTTCAGGGATTACTGAGTCAATACAGCTTTTGTTTTCGGATTTTGCGCAGTATGAACCCTGGATACCAGCGATCGAAAATCTCTTCCGCACCGGGGAAGAAATACCATCAAAGGAGCTTGAAGCGAGGTTGCTCGACGGCATGGTAACAGCCCTAGTGTTGTGTAAACCCGAACACCCTGAGATAGGGACATGGGTCAATAGGGCAGCCGCTCTCCTGGAACAATCTTTACCCTTAACCATAAAAGCCCGCCTTATCCATGCTGTTCTCTTTTATTACATCCTCCAATTTGATGTCCCCAGGATGGACCTTGTCTATGGTCACCTGAAAGCAATTATAAAATCAAATGATATTCCACCGGTAACCGGCCTCTTCATGCATCTCATGGAAGCCAATTATCATGTCATGAAAGCAAACCATGAAGAATGCCTTGCTGCAGTGAATGATGGCCTGGGCCTAGCCCGTGAAATCGATGTTCATTTAATGGACCACTTTTTCATGTGCCATGCAGCAATGAGCTGCCTGAATGAGAATAACCAACAAGAGGCACAGGGATTCCTCGATACCCTCACCGGAAACTATGATCAGATGAATCCCTGGGAAAAGAAGGCATACCATCAAGTGAAAGCCAGAGAGGCGCTTATTCTAAACGACACCAACCAGGCTTATTTCCATGCAAGCAAAACATTAGACTTCATACTTCAGCTGGGCTTCAAGGTGCATATTGCATTAGGTCACTATATTCTCTCACAAGCGTTACACGTGCTGGGCAAACATGATGAAGAGGTCAAAAATATTAAAGAGAGCCTCGAAGCTACCCGGATGATCGAAGAGACAACACATGGTTTTTATACCACTCTCTTACAGTCAACCTGTGCCTTTGACCGGGGGGATGATTCTTCGGGCTATGAATATCTCAATGAGGCCTTCACCTATGGCAATGAACATGGGCATCTTGGTACATACGGTGACATACCCAAAGAGACAGCCCGGCTGTGCGCCCGGGCAATCGAGGCTGGAATCAAGCCGGAGTATGCAAAGTGGCTCATCCGCAAGCGCAGGCTCACCCTTGAACCGCCTCCCTATCACCTGGAAGGCTGGCCCTGGCCGGTGAAGATCTATACGCTGGGCAGGTTTTCCATCCTCATTGACGACACAGCGCTCACATACTCCAGGAAGGGACAGAACAAACCCCTGGAGGTGCTTAAGATTCTTGTTTCCGGGGGTGGATCGAACGTGGCTGACACATATGTGGCTGACACCCTCTGGCCGGATGCCGAGGGCGACCTTGCCATGCAGGCTCTCGCTACTAATCTCCACCGTTTGCGCAAGCTGCTCGGCCGTAATGATGCCGTTCTTCTGCAAAACGGGATGCTGGCCCTGGATAAGCACCTCTGCTGGGTTGATGCCCGAGCTTTTGAATACTGCCTGAATAGGGCCGATTCCCTCTGGGAAAATGCATCTACTACTGGAGACTATGACGAAGCATGCAGCCAAATATGTTCAGCGATCGATTTCTACCGGGGGGAGTTTCTCCCGGATGAACAATGGCTACCGGATGTCGTACCCATGAGAGAACACCTGCATGCAAAATTTCTCAAGTCATTGTCCAGGATGGGAGAACACCTGGTGAAGACTGGGCAGTATGACAGAGCCCGACAGGCGATCGAATGCGGTCTTGATATTGACTCCTGTGCCGAAGACCTCTACCGGCTGCTCATGGTCTGCATGCATTGCCAGGGGTTGAAGGCAGAGGCGCTTTCGGTTTTTGAGCGCTGCAAGAAAACGCTGCAAGTAGAGCTGGGCACAACCCCTTCGAAAGACACCGAGGCACTTGCCCGGTCACTCCGTTCAGAAAAATCCCATTAACCATATGTTTTCATAGTCATTATTCAGTTTAACCTTGAACCTGTAATCCCTTCTGTAAGGATTGTGTAACCTCAGTTGTAAGCTACTTGTAAGCACTTTAGGCTGTATTCCCTCAAAAGGATCCTCATACCGTAATATAACTATTATCTTATCCCCGGAGAACCGCATTGCACCAAGTCACCTTGACCTGCAGATCCAGCCGGGGAACAATAAACAGCCTTTGTGAAAACAATTTGTACCCTCCTCTCATTTATCATCCGGCCATGGTCAAAAAAGGCGAAACCCCAAAGGGACAAAAAAGATTAACCCCCCGGATGAAACGGGAAAAGGAGGAAGTTATGAAAAACACAAAAACACTGAAAGCGATGGTAATGGGATGCTTAGTAATAATCTGCATGAATGGTTATGCGGCTGCCGATGAAAATGCTCCCGTAGCAAACGTGAATACTGGAGCTGCACATGTGATCAATGCTCAAGATGCAACACAGGTTAACCATGGTGCCGATCTCAATACAGTGGAAAGGGGAGCCGAGAAAACGACGGCTGGAGCTTTAATCCTGGCTAATACTATTGCTCCCTGGGGTGTAATACCAGTGGTTCTTACAGCTACAACCGGGTTAGGCATGATCTACAATGCACTGGTACCAGAGAGAAATAACAAGCCAGAAAACACCAAGGCTATGGTCTACAATACACAGGCACCAGAAAGAAATGACAAACCTCAAGTCAACAAGGTTGTCGATCTCGCTGCTAAAGATAGGGATTGAACCACAATGACAAACACAAAGGGTAGAATAGCCAGGTTGAGGGGAGGCTTCCATCAAGATGCGGAGTCTCTCCTCAGATTTTTTGATAACATTAAGTCACATTCAGTGGGACTGAATAAGAAGTGATCAGTTTATAGATACCCAATTACTGATGATCTTGTTTTGAACCCTATGCTGCAGGGCACTTCATACAAGAGCATATCAAATGGCAATTCACTATGGGCTATGGAGAGATCACATAATCTTTATCTCCTAACGAAATAATTGAGAAACAAACTGAAATGGCTTGACTTTCACCCTTCCCGACTTAGATTAGACATTATCTATCTCATTGTTTTCAATGATTGAAATAGTATTTGTTACTTTGAAGTATATTCTCTTTGCTGAGGATGAACTCCATGAAGTCAAGGAAAGACGGTCTATCCAAGGAAGCCTTATTGGATTTGATCAGGTCAAACCCTTTCTGGAGAACAATCGATGATTCCATCGTGCAGGAACTATTGCCAGGCATGGAGTATGTTCTTCTCCAGCAGGGCGAACCGTTGATCCATCAAGGTGACGCCAGTGAAGCCATGTATGTTGTCGTAAAAGGAGATCTCCAGGCAATCAATGTTCAGTCGGATAATACCGAGATCCCTCTGGGGAAAATAGGCCCTGGTGAGCCCATAGGTGAGATTCAGATTCTGGCAGGAGGAAAGAACACTGCCAGCGTACGTGCGTTAAGTAATTCCGAATTAATCAAGTTATCAAAGACAGCCCTCGAGAAACTCCTCCTCAAGTCCCCTGATCTTGTATACGTGCTTGCCGACATATCTAGGAGGCGGCTCCTGCACAACCAGCTGGCTCACATACTGCCAAAATTGTTCGGGTCACTCGATGATACCATGCTCCAGGACATCGAGGATCAGGTAGAATGGCTACATGTCAGTAGTGGGGAGATCCTATTCCGAGAGGGTGAATCCGGTGACGCGCTCTATATCCTTCTGTGCGGACGCCTGAGGGTTGTTGCCAGGGGCGATGGCACGATCGAGAAGGTGCTGGGTGAAGTGGGCATGGGTGAAAGCGTGGGAGAGATGGCCTTGTTTACGGATGAGCCCCGTTCCGCAACTGTGTATGCCATCAGGGATAGTGAGCTCGTAAAAATATCCCAGCCTGTCTTTGAAAAGATAACCAGGCACTATCCCCAACTGAACATCTCCATAACAAAGATCCTCATAGGTCGCCTCCGAAAGAATATTGACCGATCATGCCCCATGAACACTGGTACAAACATCGCACTCATCCCCATCAGCCCGAATGTACACCTTGAAGACTTTAGCAACCGGTTCGTGACTTGTCTCTCATCTCTTGGACCAACCCTGCACTTGAGCAGGAAACGTATCGATGATCTTCTGCACACACCAGGCATCGCATCATCACCTGAAGATGGTCCCGGCACTATCAGATTGCTCACATGGCTGAACGAGCAGGAGACAAAGTATCCGTTCATCCTCTTTGAGGCTGATGCAACGGTTACTCCGTGGACCAGACGTTGCCTGAGGCAGGCAGACCATGTCCTCCTGGTTGCCGATGCATCTGAAGGTAGGGATTCTACAAAGGTTGACCCATTGCTGTTCCATTCTCAGAAAGGATCTCACAGTGCCCGCAAGTCGCTCATCCTCATCCATCAGGATGGAAAAACATTTCCCATGGGAACAAGGAAGTGGCTCGATCAATGGAAGGTTGAGGATCATCACCACATTCGCTGGGACAGGGATAAAGACTTCATGCGTGCAGCCCGTTTCATAGCAGGCTGCACCACCAGCCTGGTCTTGAGCGGGGGCGGTGCACGGGGGCTGGCCCATATCGGGGTCATAAAAGCCCTCCGGGAAGCCGGAATCGAGATTGACATGATAGGTGGCACCAGCATGGGTGCAGTGATCGCCAGCATATTTGCCATGGACCTCGATAATGCAGCACTGTACCAAAAAGCCCTGGATTCCTTTGTTCACCGGAAGCCCTTCAAGGATTACACATTGCCATTCATATCACTGGTGAGATGCAGAGAGCTCGATTCCATTATACATGACGGCTTAGGGGACATTCATATCGAAGACCTCTGGATTAATTATTTCTGCGTGTCCAGTAATCTCAGTACAGCGGAACTTGGGATACACAGGAAAAACTTATTGTGGAAGGCCATCCGGGCAAGCGTTTCAATTCCTGGCATAGCTGTACCGGTGATTGAGGAGGGTCATCTCCTCGTTGATGGCGGTGTGCTGAACAACCTGCCCATAGATATCATGAGAGGGTTCTGCAATGGGAAGCTTATTGCGGTCGATGTCACCGAGGAAGAAGATCTGACAGTTACCCACAAAGAGATCCCCTCTCCGTGGAGAATCTTCATGAGTCGCCTGCTGCCCTTCATCCCAACAATAAATATCCCGAACATCTTTGATGTGCTGATGAGGACAGCTGTTCTGAGCAGTGTCCACAGGAGAAACCAAGTAGCAATGGATGCGGATCTCTATCTCAGGCTGCCCGTTCACAAGTACAAGCTTCTTGAATTCAATGCCATCGATGATCTCATAGAGATCGGATACCGTTATACAAAAGAGAAGCTCAAGGATTGGCAGACAAGCCTGGCATAGGTAAATCTCATTGACAAAGTGCACCACTTGTGCAACACTTATTCATATATTGCTCAAAGGGAGAAGATATTATGCCGGCAAGGAATCCGAGAATCAATGTCCTGTTAAATGAGCAGGTTTATCTGAAAGTGCGCTTTCTTGCCAAGAAAGAAGGTGTATCCATATCGAATAAAGCAAGCGATCTCATCAAAGAGGCGCTGGAAATAGAGGAAGACCTCATCCTCGCAGATTTCGCTGGTAACAGGGAAAAGACCCTGGATGATGCGCCCACCCTCTCCCATGACGATGTATGGTCCTGATCTGTTCAGATGGCATATACCTTCGTATATCATGCCGACGTCAAAAAGAGTGACCTGAAAGAGATAGACGAAAGAAACAAGGCAATCATCAGAAAGGCAATCGAAGAACGCCTGGCAATCCAGCCTGAAAAGTTCGCCAAGCCGTTGCAAAGATCCCTCAAGGGATATTGGCGCCTGAGAGTGGGTGAATACAGGATCGTATTCAAGATCAAGGGTGATACTATTCTGATCCTTGGCATCATACACCGGAAAAAGATCTATCAGCAGATTCTAAAAAGGGCTCATAACAGATAAACCCTATTATCACCCGAGATGCAGCCTGAGCTTTTCCAGCTCATCCAGATCCCATTGCAGGTCCATCTCTTCGAACATGGTACGGGCTTTTTCGAGGTACTCTTCGGCCTTGATGCCGTCCAGTTCCTTGTACTTGCTCTTAGGCTCCAGCAGTCGCTTGCCCACCTCGAAATAGGTCCGGGAGAGCTCCAGGCGATCATTCAGACTCTGCCCGTTTGAGATGGCCTTGCGCCACCACTTGATAGCCTTTCTCTGCTTTCCAATGAGCCAGAAGTAGACCCCCATCAGTTTCAGGGCTTCAGTTTTGATGAGTGCAAACTTGTTTGCTACCTTGAGTGTTGCTATTCCTGCCTTTAATGCGTTTGTGCGGCATATAGGTAATGCGGTTTTGTCAGCCCTCTTTATGGCTTCTTCTAATTGGTAAATATCAAGAATGCATTTGGTCAATTCGAAGTCGCCTATCAGTGTAGGTACAACAGTCACTTCAGACTTGATGTTCTCAGCATTCTTAAGGGACTCGATTGCCCCAGACGTATCCATCAACATGAGTTGTATCCGTGCCTTGTTTGCATATAAACCTATAAGATAAAATCGAAATCCGGTTTTGCTGACAAATTGAGTTCCTGTATCAGCTTCACCCAGCCCATCATTTAATCTGCGGTATTTCATTAAAAGAAATGTATTCCAAAAGAATTTAAGAACATTGGCGTAGTCATTCTCATAGGTTTCATCGATATCAGACAATCTTTGAGCTAACCATTGTCCAGAGGAAAAGTTCCCTCGTGCAGTATAATAAGCAAGGTTCCATACTATATAAGTGGGTGTTAAGAAAAAAAACTCACCAAGAGCTAAGTTCTTATCTACGAGGTGATGATCAAATTCGATTTCTTCAGGCCAGTTACCACTTGTACAAGAGAACATTGATTGACTTAACTTATAATAAAGAACTGATTTGACATCGCTCATATCTATCTTGTCTTTGACAAATTGTAAGACCCTTCTGCTTAAGATAAATGAAATCCCTGTCCAGGAGAACAGTATGCTTGTTGTTGCTATTATCCCTGCACCATTCTCAATCTTCGTCATATCAAATTTTGTAAGTCGTTTAACCGCATAAAACGTTTGGATAAAGGATTCCTTTGGATTGGTATTAGCAAGTGCATAGCACTTGCTAGAAAACAGGCTGATAATTTCCTTATCCCTTAAGGTCGGATCCCTTCTCCACTTGAGGAAAGGCAGATAAATAGCAACAAGAAAATCAAAGAAGCCTACACCAAATTTCAATGCCCTGAAGATTGGGTTCTTGGGTACTGTCTCCCCATAGAAGGCGAGCACCCTGTCAAAATATGGTACAGACTCAGCCTGTTTTCCTTTATTGAACATCGCCAGGGCAATGTTCCTCTCGAGCATAGCCACCTTATCAGGGTCTTCCTTCTTCCCGTACTTCCTGAGATAGAGATCCAGTGCATCCTGGAAGAACTTCAGAGCCTCGCTGGAAGCCGAAGCCTTCAGTGACTCTTCTCCTGCCCTGATGAGATATTCTTCTGCTTTGTCAGTGTCCTCTGCCTGGCTGTAGTGGTAGGCAAGCATACCATAAAATTCATTCAGGCGTTCGCTGAATACCTTCTCGATAGAATCCGCCACGTTCTTGTGGAGTTCCTTCCGCCTTTGTACCAGGATAGAATCATAGGCGACTTCCTGTGCAAGGGCATGCTTGAAGGTATACTCCAGTTCCTCCATCCGCTTGCGCTCTCGGATTAGCTGGATCTTTTCCAGATACTCGAGCCTGCTGTCTATATCCTCGATGGCCTTAATCACATTGACAAGGACCTTGTAAAAGAAGTTGCGTCCGATAACAGAGGCTGTCTTCACCAGGTCCCTGGTCTTCTGGTCGAGGCGGTCTATCCTGGCCATCAGAACTTCATTTATTGTTCGAGGGATGGTCATGGAACCGAGTCTGTCCGTGACCTCGAACCCGCCTTCCTTCATCACCACTGCACCCTCATCGATGAATGAGCGCACCACTTCCTCTATGAAGTATGGATTGCCTCCAGCTCGTTGGATAATCTGATCCTTAAGCTTGTGAGGGAATCCCTTGATGTTGAGGAGGTTCGTGATGAGAGTTTCTGTTTGTTTATCGTCCAGGGGCTGAAGCATGATCTCGGTATACTTATCAGGATAGTTTTCCTGAATGGTCTTGATGATCCGGTCTCCGGTCTCTGCATAGCCTGGTCGGAATACATTAATGAACACGATCCGCTCTTTTGTTGCCAGGCGGAAAAGAGACTCCATGAGTTCTATTGAACTTGTATCTGCCCAATGCAGATCTTCCATTATAGCAACTACAGGTGCTCTCTGGGTGCCTCTGGTTATGAGATCCCTTACATTCTTCAGGATCAGCTTCTCTAAAGCTTCACCTTCAATGCCTTTCATCCGCTCTGCATATCTTCCCACCAGCTTAATGCCCATGAGCGTTGCGACGAAAGGAAGAATCTCCCCAAGGGCTTCAGGGTAGGTAGTACGTATGGCAGACTCCAGCTTGGTAAAAGCAGCCACCTCGGAGTCTTCCTCAGTGATCTGAGCCCAATTCTTCAGGAGGTCTATGATCAGGTGGTATCCAAGATTGGCACCCATGGAAATGGCTCGGCCCTCAAGTAGGGTGACTTTCTTCATTACGGTGCTGTTCTTCAGTTCTGCGATAAGGCGGGACTTGCCTATGCCTGCCTCGCCAATCACGTTCACGATGGAGCCTTCACCATTGATGGCCTTCATGATCTGGAACTCAATCTTGTTGAGTTCGTTGTCCCTTCCTACCATCACCGAAGATATCATACGTTCAGCACCAAGCTGTACACGGGAGAGGGTTTCCCTGACCGAGAGGAGTTCATACACAGGCACCGGCTCTGCCTTGCCCTTGAGGGTTATAGGTGGAAGGGTCTTGTACTTGAATCCTGTCTTGGTTGCTTTGTAGGTGGCAGGACCTACAAGGATCTGGC
>Ga0326727_10020376_pt1 | contig 13177 bp, 10 predicted proteins | sample MB2enrmetagenome_FD_207643 | JGI IMG/M metagenome (GOLD analysis project Ga0326727, IMG submission 207643) | Lab enriched peat soil microbial communities from McLean, Ithaca, NY, United States - MB29MY | ecosystem: Environmental > Terrestrial > Soil > Wetlands > Peat | place: USA: New York...
GGGGGCCCCCAGGCTTGCTGAGGAGCCGGCACAACCTTCCACTCCCCAAAGGCGAGCACGTAAAGCAGAACCAGGGTGCCGAGCGAGGGGACGATGCACAGCAGCGAAAGCCAGGGCGTGAAGCCGGCCTTCTTCAGGATGAACCAGCAGGGCACCATCACAATGGCAATCGCCACCGCCATGATGATGGGGATGATAGCGAGAATGACCAGGGCAATGTGCCGGGCCATATCGGGATCGACAGGTTGCATAGAAGACACTCCGGAGTGAAATGGAAGCTCGGAGCAAAGGTAAAGCCAAAAGGGGAAAACTGCAATCGAAATCTCCGGCGCTCGAAAGACACCCGGATTTTGCGGGTGGCAGGCAGCGGACTTGGGGCCAGCTTGACCAACTTGACCAACTAGACGAATCGGCGCACAATCGAAGTTGAGGGATGACCGTGATCGCGGAATCGAACTTCAACCCAAAACCGGAGGACGGGAAAGTGGAGAAGGAGCCTCTTCCGTTTGGGCAGAATCTGCTGGGGATTGAATTCCTCTCAGACGACTGGGAGAAGGATATTCCTCTGGAGTACTTTCAGGACGAGGGCGAGGAAGACCCCTTCGGCGATGGAGGCCGCAATGGCTAGCACACAGGTGAACTTGTATGAGGCAAAGACGCAGCTTTCCAGCCTTGTCGATCGGGTGGCGAAGGGTGAGGAGATAGTGATTGCCAAAGCTGGCAAGCCGATGGCGAAGCTGGTTGCGCTCACTCCGGAGCCGAACCTACAGCGGAAACCTGGGCAGAACCTGCTTGGAATTACCTATATTGCCGAAGACTTTGACGCTCCTCTGCCGGAAGATGTTCTTCAGGATTTTGGGCTGTAGGGCATGAAACTTCTGCTCGATACTCACGCCTTCCTCTGGTGGGATTCAAACGACGCCCGCTTGCCGACTGTGCTTCACTCGGCAATTGCCTCGCCTCGCAATGAGGTTTTTGTCAGCGCCGCAACGGCATGGGAGGTAGCTATCAAGAGGGCTTCTGGGAAGCTCGTCTTCGAGCGGGCGCTGGGAAAGGCCATCGAGGGTCATGGGTTCAGGACCTTGCCCATCACTATCGAGCAGGCCGAGTGGGCCGGAGCGCTTCCGCAACTGCATCGCGATCCATTCGACCGGTTGCTGGTGGCGCAGGCGCAACTGGAAGGATTGGTTCTTGTTACGGTGGACGAACAAATCCTCCGCTACCAGGTTCCGCACCTGTGATCCGGCGCAATCACTCCAGCGGCAAGCCGTCGAGGGTGAGCAGGCGGCCGACCGGGTACTCGCCGATGTGGTTCTGCTGGAACCAGGGCGAACGTTCGTAGAAGAACTCGAGGCGCGCGCCGGGGCTGGAGGCAAAGCTGGGGTCGGATTGCACGCGGTGCTCGAACTCCGCCTTGAGCGCGGGGTCCTTGACCAGGTTTTCGCGGGCGAGCTCTTCCAGCACGTAGGCCTCGCCGTACTCTTTTTGCTCGAAGATGGCGTCGAAGAAGCCCCAGCGCAGGGCGGAGTCGGGCGCTTCGGGTTCGAGCCAGTGAATGGCGACTTTGGAGAGCCGCTGGTTGAGCGGGACCACGACCGAACCGGCGGGGAAGGTGAGAGTCTCCGTGGTGAGCGCGCATTGGCCGTAGCGGCCGGGCTGCGCCCCCGCGTCCTCGCCGGGGAAGATGGGATGGCGGCCTTCGAAGGGCTTGCCTTGCCACTGCATTCCAGAGCAGCGGTAGCGCTCGACCTTGCCGGTCCAGGGAGCGGTGGTGCGGCGCAGAGTAATGTCGTGCGCGCTGAGCACGTCGATGACCTGGGTCCACTGCGGAGGAACGATGTAGGCGGCTGGGGGCGTGGTGGAGGCGGCGACCTTGACGCCGGTGGCCAGGGGCAGTGTCGCGTTCCAGGGCTCGTGCCGGTAGCTGACCCACATTCCGCCGGAGACCTCGCTCAGGGCGCGCGTGTACTGGTAGCCGTGAAAGACAACCGGGGTGGTTTCGCCGTTCCAGTCGACGGCGAGCGGGAACTTTTCATTGCCGAGCGCGTGCGCGCCCAGCCTGGCGGCGCCGGCGTCGGCCTCGCGGTTGAGGGCGATCAGCTTGTCCGCGTCGCGATTCACGACCTCAAGCAGCGCGCGCAGAATCTCGTAGTTTCCCGCGACGCGGGTCTTGTAGTCCTTGAGCATGTGCAGCTCGACCAGCAGCCCGGGACGGTCTTCCAGGATCATCATGCCGGTGGAGAAGCGGGGCGGATCGTTGTTGAAGGCCAGGCCCCGCGCGGGATCGGTGTCGTCGTTGAGGGTGACGTAGTTGGGGAAGGCCAGATGCCCGCTTGCATCGAGTTGGCGCTCCAGCTCGGGGGTCACCGTCGACCGAATCCACTGCGCGGTGGCCGGGGCAACGTCGGGCGTGTCATCGAGGGTGAAGGTCACATCGTACTGGTAGTCCATGCCGTCGGTCACGTGGTCGTCGACGAAGAAGTCGGGCAGCCAGCGGTGGAACATTTTGAGGAAGGCGCGGGTCTCGGGCGCGTCGGCCTTCATGTAGTCGCGGTTGAGGTTGAGGTTGGCCGCATTGCCGCGCCAGCCGGCCAGCTCCGGGCCGTTCTGGTTGATGCGGTTGTAGGGCGAGCGCTGCTCGTGGCCGTCGATGTTGTAGACGGGAATGAAGACGAAGACCACATGATCCAGCAGGGCGGCTTTGGTTTTGGTGATGGCGATGTCGCGCAGCAGGGCCAAACAGGCGTCCTTGCCGTCCATCTCGCCGGCATGGATGGAGTTCTGCACCAGCAGGATGGCGCGGCCGGAGGCGTGAATGGCGGCGGGATCGAAGACGCCGTCCTTGGAGGCGATAACGATCTTCAGGTCGCGGCCCTCGCCGGTTTTGCCGAAGTTTTCGATGCGCACCTGGGCGGGATTGGCTTGCGCGATCCGCTCCAGATAAGCGACGGTTTCGGCGTAATCCGGCGTGGTGCGATAGTCGCTTAGCTCGGCGGGGGTGCGCCAGTCGGGGGATTGGCCTGCTGCTTCGCGACAGGCGAAAGAGACAAGCAGAACGAATGCAAGGATTGCACGGCAGCGCAGGTTCACTGTGAAAAGACCTCCATCGGCGAAGGCAGGCTCCCTAATTGCCAATTGCATGTCCCCTTGCCAGGGTCTAATTCAACGGAGCTTCACGCTTACCGGCGCGCCCTCGTATTCCACGGTGCGGATCGGTTTCGGAACAAAGGAGAATTCCACCGGAGTTTCCTTAGAGACCAGGACAATTTCGAACTTCCGGCGCTGTAACATTCCGTCGAACGATCCTTTTCTTTTGCCGATGTTCAGCGTTTGCGCGGAGTCGTTCCACTGGATTGGAATCTCGGAAAAGGCTCCTTTCTCATAGTCGTAAGTCAGGCCCTGGTCTTCGTACAGCGTGAAGGAGCCATTCGCCCCCGCGTAAACATAAAGCGTGACGGGATCCGATGGCTTTTCGGCAATGTACTGAAGCTCCGGCCCGAAGGGCACGATCGATCCCGCGCGCACGAACAGCGGAATGGAATCGTACGGCGCGGCTGCTTCGATCCGCGTTCCCGGTGGAACCGGTTTGCCCGTCCAGAAGTCATACCAGCCCGTGGATTGCGGCAGGTAGACGGATCGCGTTCTGGCCTTGTACTGAGTTACCGGCGCCACGAGAAGCTCCGGGCCGAACATATATTCGTCCGCAATCTCGCGGGCCGTTGTGTCGGACGCAAAATCCATCACGAGAGGCCGCATGAAGACGCCGCCGCGCTGAGTTACCGCTCCGGCCAGCGAATAGACGTAAGGGAACATGCGATAGCGCAGGCGGTCGAACTTCAGCTCGGCCTGGTAGGCGGGATGCGATTCCCCGCCCAGCGTCCACATCTCGCGCGGGCGTAACTCCCCATGCACGCGCAGCAGCGGGCAGAAAGTGCCAAACTCGAACCAGCGCGCATTCAGCTCCCGCCATTCCTCTTCATCTTCCGGCTTCGGATGGGCGGCGGAAAACTTCGACTGCATCGTGTAACCGCCAATGTCCATCGTCCAGTAAGGCAAGCCGGAGATACTCAGACCCAGGCCCGCCGGAATCTGCTTGGCCATCGCGGTCCACGTGGAGGTGATGTCGCCCGACCAAGAGGCCGCGGCGTAACGCTGCTGCCCGGCGAAGGCGGAGCGCGTGAGGATGAAAACGCGCTGGTTTGGCGCCGCGCCGCGCTGTCCGGTGTAAACGCCCATGCTGTTCATCAGCGGATATCCGTTCATCATCCGCGACGCGGTGCCCATCGCCGTGGGCTGCATGTGGGTGCGCTGGCCTTCGAGCGTGGGCGGGGATGGCGTCAGGTCCGGTTCCGTCGCGTCCATCCACCAGGCGTCTATCCCGCGGCGAAACAGGTTGGTATCGACCTGTTCCCAGAAGAGCTTCCGGGCGTCCGCGTTGAAGGCGTCGTAGTCGGTATATTCGTAGCCGATCCAGTCGCGCATGTGCTCCCGCAAGTTAGCCGGGTACAAGTATCCATGGTCGAGCATGGCCTTGAAGTTATCGTTGCCGGTGTAGAACTTGCCCCAGACCGAGATCATCAGGTGCGCGTGTTTGTCGTGGATGGCCTTGATCCAGCCGTCCGGATCGGGGAATCGCGCGGGATCGAACTTATGCGAACCCCAGGCGTCCACGGGCCAGTACTGCCAGTCCTGAACGATGTTATCGAAAGGAATCCCGCGCTTGCGGAATTCGTCCACGACATCGAGGCTCTGCTGCGCCGTCTCGTAGCGCTGCCGCGACTGCCACAGGCCGAAGGCCCACGACGGCATCATGGACGCCTGCCCGGTAAGAAAACGATAGCCGGCAATCACATCGTCCAGTTCCGGCCCATAAACGAAGTAATAGTCGACCCCGTCGCCCACCTCCGACCATAGCGAGGTATTCTTTTCCGCCGAAGGCGTCTTCCAGAGCAGGCGGAAGGTCGATCCCTGCTCGGTCGTCCACTCGATCTTCACCGGATAGCGGCGCTTGGCCTCCAGGCGCAGTTTGGCCTGGTCGGCGGCCGTCAGCCAGTTCTGGCGCCAGTGGTCGAGAATGAGCTTGTTATCGACCCATATCTTGAGGCCCCCATTGGCATAACTCTGGAATTGATAGTCGCCGGTGGCGGGCGCCTCCACGGAACCCTCCCATGTTATCTCCGGCGGCAGGGGCGCTTCCGAGCGCGGCTTGGCGGCGAACGCAAGGCCAGCGGTGGCCGTCGGCGCGGAACCGTCCATGACCCGCATCGTCAGCCCACCCTTCTTACCATCCTTGTCGAAGAGTTTCTCCGCCGGGATCGCCGAAAACTCCCGCAGGTCCCCAAACCGCGAGTAGGAGGTGTTATCCCAAAGGATTCCGTAACCGCTGCTCGAAACCAGGAAAGGCACAATTACCGTTGTATTGCGCTGCCAAAGGTCCAGATCGACGCCCTTGATATCCACAATGCCGAACTGATGCTGGCCCAGCCCGTAGAGCGATTCCCCGGCGTTGGGCAGCCACTGCTGCCGGACGTGAAATGTATCTTCTCCCTGCACTTCGGCGGGCTGCATGAACCGCCCGCCGGCGGCCTCGGCGAGAATGGTCTTTCCCTGGGCGTCAAGGAACTTCACCGTTCCCGTCGCGCGGTCCACAGAGACCGTGAGTTTCGATGTACTGAGAATCAGCGCCCGCGGCGTCGCGCCGAGTTTCCAGTCTGCGCTCATTTGCGGGTGGTCGATGACATCGATGGTCTTCTTGCCGAAGAAGCTCTTGTCTTTCGAGAATGCGACCCTGACAACGGAATCCGAGAGCACCTGCACATTCAGGAATCCGTCGGGCAGTTGCAGGACGATCCCGTCGGCCTGCCTTTCAAACTCCGCCGCTGGAACCGCATGTAGGGCTGAAGACAGCAGAAGGATGGGCAGAAACAGCGTGAGAAAGGAACGGAGTGCTTGCTTCGACATATCATCTCCCGACAAACGCGTTCTTGTGGAATAACGACCGGACGCACATCGTTGAAGCAAGCCGATGAGCGTTGCAAATAAACCTGGAATCGCCCTTTTCAATTCTGAACTTCCAGAAGTATATCGCTGTTGAGCGGCTGCGCAAGAACGGACCTGCCTCCCCGGCCGTGAAATGGGGCAATGGACGCCTGGCCGGCTGCGTTGATGACCCTGGGGGCGCCGGCCCGCGGTGCGAGAATCGGGAAAGGGGAGCGATCTTATGAATTCGAATCGATCGACCGAGGGTACGATCTCGCGGCGCGCGGCGATTGCCGGCGGGCTGGCGGCGCTGGTGGCCCCGCGCTTTGCGGCCGCGGCTGCCGAGGAGAGGCGCGAAAGCCAGAAGCTGCGCATCGCATGCGTAGGCGTGGGCGGCGTGGGCCAGGACTATGTGGCCGGCTGCAAGGACGAAGAGATCGTGGCGCTCTGCGACCTGGACCACGAATACTCGGCGGCGGCGTTCAAGCTCAATCCCAGGGCCAGGCTGTACAAGGACTTCCGGGAGATGTTCGACAGGGAGGAAAAGAACATCGACGCGCTGATCGTGGCCACGCCGGACCACTGGCACTCTCATCTGGCGCTGGCGGGCCTGGCAATGAACAAGCATATCTACTGCGCCAAGCCGATCACGCGCACCATCGGCGAAGCCAGACGGGTGAAGGCCGCGTGCCTGGCGTCGAAGGCCACCACCAAGGCCAGCATTCAGGACGCCTGCGCCTCGCCCGCCCGGGCCACGACGGAGTTGCTGCTGAGCGGGGCCATCGGCCGCATTCGCGAAGTGCACTTTTGGACCGGCACGCACAGCCCCAGCGGATTGGCCCGGCCGGCGGAGGTCCAGACGCCGCCGCCAGGGATGAACTGGGACCAGTGGTGCGGTCCGTCGCCGGCGCGGCCCTATCACAGAATCTACCACTACGGGAACTGGCGGCCCTGGTGGGACTTCGGCACCGGCAACGTGGGCGACGTAGCCTGCCACGCGCTGCATATCTTCCATGACGAACTCGAAATGGGCGCGCCGGACTGGGTGGCGGCCGACGCCTGCCAGTCCTTTTCGCCCGCGGGAGTGGTGGAGAACAGCGAGTGCTCCAGCATCGCCAACTTCATCCAGTGGCACTTTCCGGCCCGCGGCGAGCACCCGGAGATGATGGCCTACTTCTACGACGGCGGGCTGCAGCCGCCGCGGCCGCTAAGTATGCCCACAGATATGGGAATGCCGGGCAGGGGCATTCTGTTCGTCGGCGAAGATGGCGTTCTGGTTTCAGCGTTCTACGGCGGCAGCCCGTGGCTGCCGGACCATACTCTGCCCAAGCCAGGCCAGCCGCTGCGAGGACTGCCCGGCGGCCAACTCCTGCCGGAGAGCCGCTTCAAGGACTTCAAACAGCCCGAGCCAACCCTGCCGCGATGCGAGAGAGCGGATCACTACGCGGAATGGGTGCGCATGTGCAAGGCGGGCAAGAAGTCGATTACGCCGGTGGAATTCGCCTGCGGTCTGACGGAGTTCGCCCTGCTCGGAACCCTGGCGGAGCGCAAATACAGCACGCCGGGAGTGCGCGGCGGCGCGGGTTGGGGACAGAACAGCCGATCGGACTCCGCTGTGGTGTGGATTCCCGCCTCCAGCGACGGCCACGTGCACGTTCCAGGGGCAGCGCCCGCAGCCACGGCCGCCGCGAATGCGCCCCGCTACTGGCGAAGTTCCAAGGTTCTGCTCTGGGACGCGCAGGCCATGCGATTCACTAACGACGAGGTGGCGAATGGCTACGTCGATATGCCCTACCGCAAGGAGTGGGACTATAAGGTTTAGGGAGACTCGACATTTGTTTTACCCTGTTGGCCGCGAGCGAACATCCATTGACTGTGGCGTCACAGCGATGGGTTCAGGGCGCGCGCTCCAGGCCAAAATTCGGGAACGGTCCTAACTTACCGGGACCGAAATGGGCCTGCACTCTATCCACAAGCCCGGCAGTGACGCCGATGCCGCGATTTCCATTCCGATCCGCGGACCGCCCGTTCGATACTTGAAATAGCGGCGATTCTAAGGTGCCAAAACGGTCCATTCGGCGCTTCAGCCTTATATGATGTTGCCAGCGCATTTATGTCCCCCACAATCTTCATTTCGGCAGGCGAGGCCAGCGGCGAGCACTATGGCGCGGCGCTGATTGGCGCGCTCAAGAGGCGACTGGCGGCCTCCGGGCAGACGGGGCGGTTCTTTGGGATGGGCGGGGCGCGGATGGCCGAGGCCGGACTGGAACCCGTGGTCCGCTCTGAAGACATGGCGGTGATGGGGCTGACCGAGGTTCTGCGCCACCTGCCGCGCATCTGGTGGGAGTATCGCAAGCTCAAGCGGTCAATCCGCGATCCAGAGCGCCGGCCGGACGCGGCCGTGCTCATCGACTTTCCCGAGATTCACTTCCGGCTGGCCAAGAAGTTCCACCGGCTGGGCGTTCCGGTGGTCTTCTTCGTCAGCCCGCAGTTGTGGGCCTGGAAGAAGCGCCGCATCAAGCTGGTGCGGAGGTATGTAAGCCGCATGCTGGTGATCTTCCCCTTCGAGGAGGGTTTCTACCGGGAGCTGGGCGTGGAGGCGGAGTTTGTCGGCCATCCGCTGGCGGAGCTGCCGCTGCCGGCCATAAGCCGCGAGCAGTTCGCCGCGGCGAATGGACTGGATGCAGGAAAGGGCTGGATCGGCCTGTTGCCGGGCAGCCGGCCGAAGGAGATTCGCGGCAATCTGCCGGAGATCTTGCAGGCGGCGCGGGGGATGGCGGAGACCGGCTTCCAGTTCCTCATCCCCCTGGCCGCGACCCTGAATGCAGCGCAGCGGGATGAGGTGAAGCTGCTGGTGGAGATGCAAGGCGGCGGGCTGGACGTCCGGCTGGTCGACGATGCCTCCGCGGCGCTCCTGCACGCCCGCGCTTCAGTGGTGGCCAGCGGCACGGCCACGGTGGAGGCGGCGCTGATGGGCAATCCGTTTGTCGTGGTCTACCGGGTTTCGCCCGTGACGTATGCCATCGCCAAACGGGTGGTGAAGGTGGCGCATGTGGCCATGGTCAACCTGATTGCCGGCAAGCGGATTGTGCCGGAACTGATCCAACATGACTTCACGGCGGCAAATATCGTCCAACAGATCGAGCCTCTGCTACCGGACGGGGCTCCTCGCCAGTCCATGATGCAGGAGCTGGCGCAGATTCGGAGCTTGCTGAATTCCGGGTCGGCGGGACGAAGCTCGGAGAGCGGCGGCGCCATCGGTCGGGTGGCGGCGGTTGCGCTGGAGGCGGCCGGCGTTGCTTCCCCGGCACGGACCGAAGAGGCCGTGCATGGATAAATGAACGCTTAGCCAGTGGAGATTTGTGGTCTTCCACCCTTGCTGCAGGGGCGAGGCGTTGGTTCTTCGGCTCCGGCTGCCGCGGCGCCTTTGCTCGGAGCGACAGCGCGGATGGGCGCCCGCATTTTGTGTCAAAAAAGGTAGACCAGGGCTGCGAGAATGACTGCTATGAGTAAACAAAAGCGGAGTTTACGGTTGGGATTGCCTGTTCTCCGCGCCGCGCTCCTCATGCTGGCGGCATGGCTGGCGACTGCGGCGCCGCTCGCCGCCCAGCGCCCGGAGCGGCCCGCGCTGGCCATCACCGGCTATGCGATCGATGCCGAGCTGGATACGGCCACGCACCATCTGGCGGCCAAGACGGCGGTCACCTTTACCGCGCCCGAGAACGCCGAGGTGGTCACCTTCGGCTTTCATCCGGCGCTCAAGATAACCAAGATATCCGACCTCACCGGCAAGCTGCTCACCGGGGAGCGGACGGCGGACGGCACGATCCGCGTAACGCCGGATACACCGATTGTCAAGGGTATGGAGGAGCACTGGACCTTCGAGTACGAGGGCACGATCACCGGCAACGAGGACGGCCCGGTCGAGGGGCTAAGATTGGCAGCGATCCAGGAGCCGATCACCTACCTGCTCTATCCGGCGCGCTGGTTCCCCATGACCGGCTACCTGACCGACCGCTTCACCGCCGAGATGCACATCCGCGTTCCGCAGGGCTTGCGGGTCTTCGCCAGCGGCAGCCTGGGAGCATCCAAGCCGGTGACCCTGGCCAACGGCAAACCGGGCGACCAGTACGACTTCAACTGGACCAAACCGGGCTTTCCCGGCACGGTGATTGCAGGCCGCTTTGTGGGCCCCATAACGGGCAGCGCGGGCAACGTGAAGGTCTACCTCACCATCAGCCATCAGGCGTCTGCCAACGAACTCGCGCAGACGGCGGCTAGGGAGTTCGACTTCTTTACCGAGAGCTTTGGCGAGCCGGAGAGCACGCACTTGAACGTTCTGGAACTGCCCAACGATACGCTGCCCGCCGTCTGGGCGCCGGAGCTGGCGGCGATTCAAGGCTCGCGCGTGGGCGACAAAAGCAGCGTGCGCCTGCTGGCCAACACCATTGCCCACCAGTGGTGGGGTTCCGAGGTCAGCCCGCGCACGCTCAACGACGCCTGGATCACCAACGGCATGGCCCGCTACGGCGAACTGATGTACGTGGAGGACGAGAGCGGCAGGGGCGCCATGCGGGCGGCGCTGCAGGACGTGGCCGCCGGGGCCTTGGCCTACGACACCATCCCCCTTTCCAGCGATGCGCGGCTCAGCCCGTTCTCGCCCGAGTTCCAGTCGGCGACCCTGGAGAAGGGCGCCATGGTCTTCCACATGCTCCGCTGGGAGATCGGCGACAAGGCCTTTCTGGCCACGCTCAAGGGAGCGTTGAGTGAGTACACGGACAAGCCGATCCGCGCGGCGGAGTTCGAGAAAGTGGCCGCCGAGCAGAGCCAGCAGGAGTTGACTCCCTTTTTCGCGCAGTGGATCGACGGCACCGGCGCGCCCCAGTTCACCAACAAGTACGCCGTCTACCGGCTGGGAAACAACAAGGGCTTCCGCACCATCGGCGAGATTCAGCAGGATTTGGACCTGTTCCGGATGCCGGTCGAGCTGCGCGTCGAGACCGACGGCAAGACCGAAACCAAAAAGGTCGACGTGGTGGGCACCGACACGCAATACATCACGGACACCTTCGGCCGGCCGCGGCGCATCGCCATCGATCCCGACAACTGGGTGCTCAAGGCCACGCCCGACCTGCAGGTCCGCATCGCCATCCTCAAGGGCCAGCAACTGGTGGCCCAGGGAGACCTGATCGGCGCCCTGGCCGAGTACCAGAAGGCCCTGGAAGCCAATTCGGCCAGTTCCCTGGCCAACTATCGCATCGGCGAACTGCTGTTTGCCCAGCGCAACTACCAGGCCAGCGTCAATGCCTACCGCGACGCGCTGCGCGGCGACGGCGAGCCGCGCTGGACCGAAGTCTGGAGCCACATCCAGCTGGGCAAGATATTCGACATCACCGGCCAGCGCGACCGCGCGGTGACCGAGTACCGGCTGGCGGTGCAGACCAACGACAACACCCAGGGCGCGGTGAACGAGGCAAGGCAATGGCTGCAGAAGCCGTATAAGCTGCCCGAGAGCGAATAGCAGCCGGGCAGGTAGAAGCCGTCGCGCGCTCATGCATGCCCCAGGCTGTGGGTAAATCCTTTCCACTTTTTCCCGCAAGAAGTTGCACTTCTCTCAAATAATCACGAACGTAACTGATTTAATGTGAACGTTTTGTGAATGGAACTCGAATTGCACGAGACAAGCCCACAATCCCTACGTCCTCTACTGTCGCGGCTTCTCGATAGCGGCACCAGCCTGCGCCAGGCGTATACCAGTCCGTCCGCTAAGACAGGGGCTCCATTGATGAAGACCTCACTGCGCCATCCTTCCCTGGCCGATTGCATTGTTCGCTCAGGAATGGCCGCCTTGTCTATCTCAGTCGTTCTAGCCACGATCTTTTTCGCGGCCCCGCCGGCGAAGGCCGATCCCGTGACCTTCTGCGGCGTTAATAGTGGCAAATCCACCAGCGTGGCCGCAACCTGCACGATTACTGGCGGCGCAACCGTGAGCGGGACCGCTACTGAGGTAGTAACCGCAACCTCCGACACAATTACGTTGACAAACCTGGTCATCTCGGACACGGGCAAAGGTGCGGTCGCCGTCAGCGGCAGCAATGTTGAGATCGCTTGGAACACATATCACTTCAGCGGCGGGCAGGGAAGCCTCTGGGTGGCTTACGAGGGGAATTTTTCCGATACATCGGTGTCTAATGGAACTGAACTAGTGGGCTTCTCTGCGAGCGCGAATACCTTCAGCAACAGTCCCGCGACAGCAGGCCCCACCAAGATTCCCAAAAGGAAATCAAGATACAGAATAGACAGGAGGGAGAACACGAAGCATGGTGTGTATGAGGATGTGAACACCGGCGTTTTGAGCCTACTCGTCACATACTCCTTGCAGCCAGGGGAAACGCTCAATCTAAGTGCTGAGGCGATCGCGGCGACTCCCGAAAGCCCGGCCTGCGTTTATCTGTTGCTGGGTATCTTCGCGATTTGCGGAGCGACCCTCCTCCGGTCCCGAAACACATTCGGAAGAGGCACGACGGCCTGACCGTCCCGGCTTCCCATCCGCCGAGACCAACGGCGCACCTTCCTTCGCCAGCACGGGATTCGTACGCAATCCCAGGCTCTTCCCACTCTCATGCATGACGGCCAGCATTCGCGCTGGCCGCTGTTGTCTGGAACCGCATTGGCCGATCGGTCCCCGCCCGCAGACGAGGGGATGTCTCGCGAAGAAAGGCCGTCGCTGTGCGGCGCTGGGCTCCCAGCACTCAGACCGGGAATGTACAAGTCCAGTCGTCACAAATGAGTGTGATCGAAGGCACATCCGAAGGATTCCTCGAAGTATCAACGTTGCAACGGACGTGCTGTGGGGAGAAGTTTCCGCGGATGGCGCTCGAACTTGAAGCGCGCGGTTCTCTTTCGCCGGGTATTCGAAGCGTTGTCGGCGATTGCCTTTTTCTTTTCTCTTTCCTCTCCCCAGGAATGGTCCGGAAGCGAGGAGGGTCCGGCTCATGCCGGCCTCTCAATATCGCGTGGAGCGCGCCGGACTGCGATCCGTTTCGGAGCGGGGCTGAAGCGCGCGTCCGGCAGGGAGGAATGCTGCCTTGCGCCGCCCGCCCCGCCCGAGGGGAAGAGCGGCCAGCGCCGCGAAGCCGTCTGCCGGCATCGCCATGTCCGGAGGGGAGAAATCATGCCGAGTGTTGCCCATGAAGTT
>Ga0326727_10020377_pt1 | contig 13176 bp, 13 predicted proteins | sample MB2enrmetagenome_FD_207643 | JGI IMG/M metagenome (GOLD analysis project Ga0326727, IMG submission 207643) | Lab enriched peat soil microbial communities from McLean, Ithaca, NY, United States - MB29MY | ecosystem: Environmental > Terrestrial > Soil > Wetlands > Peat | place: USA: New York...
TGAATGCGGCGGCACGTACGCCGCGACGACGTAACTCGGCCAGCAACGACGCGGTGACATGCGTTTTCCCAACACCAGTGTCGGTTCCGGTAATGAAAAGTCCCGTGCTCACGTCTTCTTTTCCGATCCGCACGCGCCGGCCACGGCGAGCACCGCCAACAAGGGTGTAATGGGCACGCGATATCGGCTGTATGACACCGGGCCGCCTGCCAGCGCGACGAAATACAATAGTAGAATTCCCGGCAGCAGTGCCGAATGCCCCAGCTTCCAAACCCCGACCGTGCTCAGGACAAGCACCACCAGCAACGCGACACTATACAGGGGTGGCCACCAGCGCGACGGCGGCTCCGGCTTGAGCAACGAGGGTTCCAAGGTCCGTTGCCCGGGGCCGAGCAGGAGTTTGCCCCAACCCAACGCCGCTTCTTTCAGCGTGATCAGCGGGGCCGACAACAAAATCCGGCGGGACGTGTGCAGAGAGTTCTGCAATCGGTTCGAGAATGAATCGCGATCATCGAAGAATTCGACGGTCCCGACTCCGTGTCTCAATTCGTCCCGCGTGGTGACGACATCAACTCCCCTTCGGTCAGCGTCAACGCCCGCGGCCCACGACTCGAGCAAGTTGTCGGCGGCATTGGTGGAGAAGAACCACTGCCCGGTCACCGCCGCGTTCCGCGCCATCCACAGACCCAGCAGCGGCAGGAACCCAATGAGAAACATCGCGAAGCATGCCACTCGCCGATGCCAGATAATGGTCAGGATTAACGCGACGGCCCATAACCATACGGCAATGGGCCGGCACAGACTCGCCAGCGACCACAGCAGGCCGGTCCAAAACCAGCCCCACGACCGCTCGTTGCGCCACGCCAGTGCACACGTGCCGCCCAGCACCACGAGTGTGAACAACGTTTCCGTGCGCAAATCCAGCCCGCGCATGACCGCATTGGGATCAAGAGCGACCAGCAATCCGGCGGCCATGGCACGGTTCCATGACAACCACCGCGCCGCGAGTAATATCGTCAGCCAGGAAATCATCCCCCAGAGGACGCATTGTACGGTCAGGAAAACGCCCAGGCGATCACCACTCAATTTCATCAAGCCCGCCAGAAACAGCGGATACAGGGGTGTGCGTCCCACGTCGGGCATCTCCCGTCCATCCGGTCCAGTAGCGACGAAGCCGTTTCCCGCGACCACACTGCGCGCCAGAGAACGGTACGAGTCCATGTCGACATCGGGGTTTAGCCTTGGCATCCAATACGCGAGGCAGATGAGCCGCACCATCACCGCCACACCGAAAACCGCGATGCACATTTTGGTACGATGGCTCATAGTAGTGACACCGGGTCGACGTCTACAGCGACGTTGACGTCATCCGGAGGTTTCACAGCGACGATCACATGACCGAGCGTTTCCACAAGTTGCATGATGTGCTGTGTCCGCAGCATGACCTGGAAACGGAACTGATTCTGCACTTTCGCCAGCGGCGCAGGCGTCGGATCGGTGACGACGCCCAGTGTGTCGGGGACACGCTTCCGGAGTTCGCGCGCCAAAGCCTGGGCATAAAAGCTCGCCTTCGTTTCACTGCGACTGCGCGCCGTGATGCAGATGAGGCGCGACACGGGCGGATACTTCAATTGCTCGCGAAATTCGATCTCCTCCTCGTAAAAGCCATTGAAATCGTGTTGCCGGGCGTATTGGACAGCGGAGTGAAACGGCGTGAAGCTTTGCACGACGACCTCGCCTTCGACGTCGCCGCGGCCGGCGCGGCCCGCGACCTGCACCAGCAGTTGAAACGTCCGCTCGCCCGCGCGAAAGTCCGGCAGGTGCAATGCCATGTCCGCGTAGATGATGCCGACGAGCGTCACGTTCGGAAAGTGCAGGCCCTTCGCGATCATTTGCGTGCCCACGAGAATGTCAATCTTGCCCACGCGGAATGCGCCAAGGATTTCGCGGTACAGCGTCTTGCGCGTCATCATGTCCGAATCCATCCGCTGCACACGGGCCTTCGGAAACGCGTGTTGAATCGCCGACTCGACCTTCTCCGTTCCCATACCCCCGTACCGAATGGCGGGGTCGCGGCATTCGGGACAGGTTTTCGGCACGCCGACGACGTACCCGCAGAGGTGACAAAGAAGCTGCCCGGCTTTGCGGTGATAGGTCAGAGACACGCTGCAGTTCGGGCATTTGGCAATGTGTCCGCATTTCGGACAGAACATGTGCGTGGCGTACCCGCGGCGATTGAGGAAGAGAATGACCTGTTCGTGTTTGTCGAGCCGCTTCTGAATGGCGTCACGCAATTTACTCGAGAGAACGTGCAAGCCCTTCTGGCGAATCGCCTCCTGACGCATGTCGACAATGCGCATGATCGGCATTTTCTTATTGTCGACGCGTGTTGGCAAAGTCGCCAGGGTGTACCGTCCACGCCTGGCGTTGTAGAAGGACTCGAGCGAGGGCGTCGCGGAACCGAGCACGACGGCGGCGCGCTCGATCTTGGCGCGCATGACCGCGACGTCCCGGGCGTTGTAGCGCGGTGCTTCGTCCTGCTTGTAGCTGGTCTCATGTTCCTCGTCGATGACGATCAACCCCAAGGCCTGCACGGGCGCGAACACCGCTGAGCGCGCGCCGATCACGATGTGTGATTGGCCGTCGCGAATCTTGTGCCACTGATCATGCCGCTCGCCCGCGCTGAGATTGCTGTGCAACACGGTGATTTGCTGGTTCTGGAAACGCGCGCGGAATCGTTCGACAGTCTGCGGCGTGAGTGAGATCTCGGGCACGAGCACGATCGAGTCTTTGCCTTGATGCAGTGCGTGTTCGATGGCTTGGAGATAGATTTCCGTCTTGCCGCTGCCGGTGACGCCGTAAATGAGGACAGGTTTTTCGGGCTTATCGGTCGCCGCATTGCACAGGTCGAGTGCTGTCGCCTGTTCCGAAGTGAGGGTGAGCGGCGTCGTCGGAAGAAACACCTCGCCGCCGAACGGGTCGCGGTCATCGATTTGCTCGGCGAGTTGAACGTACCCCTTCTCCGCGAGCCGTTTGACCGTGGCGTCATCCGTGTCGGCAAGCCGCACGAGCTTGAATACGAACATCCCCTCCGATTTCTGCAGAACCTCCAGGACGCGCGCCTGTTTCGGCGCGCGTTTCTTCAACCTGACGAGATCTTCCAGCGAAATCTTGCCCGGCTTGACGAACTGGCGTTCCTTCCAGCTGATTTTCGCCTTGCGCACGACTTCGGGCAGCGCACATTTCACGCACAACTCGACGGGACAGCAATAGTACTTTCCCATCCAGCGGGTGAGTTCCAGAATCTTGTCGCCAAGCAGCGGTTTCTTGCCGATGACCTCCGCGATCTCTTTCAAATGCGGATACGCCGAGTTGTCAGCCAGCCCGACCACGTAGCCTTGCGCGGTCCGTTTGCCGAATGGCACCGCGACGCGCGACCCGATCTGCACCACGCCAGCCAACTGCGACGGGATGCGGTAATCGAACTCGCGGTCCAACGCAAGATCGACCACGATTTTGGCGACGGAATTCGGCACGGCCTCAGCATACTACAGGAGACGAGCGACTGTCAGCCGTCGGTGATCCCTTTTTGATTGGTGTCGTTGCCGACTTGTGATTTGCTAGTGCACAGATTCGGTGGGCTTGGCTGCCGGGCACAGGTTGGTTGACTGACAGATGAGAGTTCTTCGAGGCAAGGTCGAAAGCGGGACTGGGAATTTTGCGCAATGGATTCTCACACTCAATGCTCACTACGAACGGAAGACGGGTTTGAAGTTGTTCCCGGGCACTCTGAACGTCCGGTTGTCCGAGCCCTACACCATTCCGAAGGACTGTCTGAGATTGCAAGCCCATGAGTATGATGGCTCGGTCAGTGTGAACATCGTTCCTTGTCGTCTGCTCGGACAGCGTGCGTTTATTCTGCGGACCGACGCCAATGAACTGGGAACCGGCAGCCACCCTCAGACCGTGGTGGAAATTGCCAGCGACGTGAAGTTGCGCGATGCGTACGGTCTCTCAGATGGGGATGCGGTTTCCATTGAGATTGAAGACTAAACATTCACGTTGGGTCTGGGACAAACACATTCGTCGGCAGAACACTGAACTACTGTGAACACGAAACTGCGGTTCGTGCTATTCGACTGGGGTGACACATTGATGTCCGAGGCCGGCCCCCTGGATATCCCCATGGCTGATTGGCCGGAGGTTCGCACCATCGATGGTGCCGGCGACGTTCTTTCACTCTTATCGAAACGCTACCGCGTCGCGATCGCCACAAATGCAACCGTGTCGAAAAGGCCCGACGTCGTGCGGGCGCTGGCGCGGGTCGGGCTGAACGCGTTCATTGACGAGATTTTTTGCTTTACCGAGTTGGGCCACAAGAAAACCGAACCGGAATTTTGGGATGCGGTGCTTACCCAACTCGGCGCGCAGAAGAACGAGTTGGTCATGATCGGTGATTCATTGGAGCAGGACGTCCTCGGGCCGATGCGTGTCGGGATTCGAGCGATCTGGTTCAACTGGAAGCAAGAGAGTTTTTCAGGGCCGCTTTCGTTTCGGTCGGTCCGGTCTCTCCGAGAAGTGCCCGCCGCCATCGAAGAGTTCCCCTGATCCGCCGTCGGGCCGGGGAAATCTCCCCAAAAACTCCACTGCTCCATCGCCGAGCTTGCGTTATACTCTGCGCATGTCCCGGCGAAGAGCGAAGCGACTGGAGCGGGTTGGGAACTGGCTGGCCTTGGTACTGGTGCTGGGGGCGGTCGGGTCGGCAGCGTTTGTCTATTGGCGCTGGGCATACCGCGAGCAACGATTCGACCGTCTCATCGAAGAAATCGCTCCGCAGTATGGCGTGGACAAGTACCTGGTGAAAGCGGTGATCCGACGGGAAAGCAAATTCGATCCGTTTGTTTTTGGCAGCCACGGGGAAATCGGCCTCATGCAAGTAACAGATGGCGCTGGTCAACAGTGGGCGCGGGCGATCAAGCGGCGCGATTACGGGCGGAGCTTGCTGTGGGACCCGCGCGCGAATATTGAGGCCGGAACATGGTATCTGGCGCGGGCGCTGAATCGGTGGCCGGACAAGGATCCTGACGACCGCATTCCGTTCGCATTGGCGGAATACAACGCCGGTTACGCCAATGTGTTACGCTGGCTCCCCCATGCCCAGCAGACGACCGCCGATGAATTCGTGCCGGCGATCACGTATCCGTCCGTGCGCGATTATGTTACGGACGTGATCGAGGATTACCAATTCTACAAAGCGCGCGGCCACCTCTAAAAACTGGCGGGTGCCCGCAAACGAACGGTGGTGTCCTGGGTGAGGCCAGGTGAGGCTAGGAGAAGCGCAGCCACCATTGTGGATGTTCACGGGCACCCACCTAATTCCTATTTCCACTCTCATAAGATGAGACACCGCCCCGTTTCGTTTCGTTCAAAAAACATTTTCCCCTGCAACCGCCAAAACCCCTGCCTCCCCCGCCCCTCCCCAAAAAAACTTCATCCGCCCCCACAACCCCCGCCCCCCCCCTGCCCCTGCAACTTCCCATCCCTCGCCCGCGACTCCTCCGCCAGCCGCGCCTTAAACTCCCCATACCGCCCCCGCAACCCCGCATCCCCCACCCCCAGCACCTGCACCGCCAACAACCCCGCATTCCGCCCCGCCCCGATCCCCACACTCCCCACCGGCACCCCCGCCGGCATCTGCACCATCGACAACAACGAATCCAACCCCCGCAACGACCGCGACTCGATCGGCACCCCAATCACCGGCAACACCGTCCACGCCGCCACCACCCCCGCCAAATGCGCCGCCCCACCCGCCCCCGCAATCAACACCCGCAACCCCCGACCCTCCGCCCCCCGCGCATACTCCGCCACATCCCCCGGCGTCCGATGCGCCGACAACACCCGCGCCTCCCACCCCACCCCGAACTCATCCAACGCCTCCCCCGCCAACCTCATCACCGGCCAATCCGAATCACTCCCCATCAAAACGCCGACCAAAATGTTCTTCGTCTTCTTCATAAAATAACCTCCGGCAAGCCGCTACGCGGTCTCCCCAGCGGCAATGCCAACCAGAACCTTCTTCGCCTCGCTCATATATCCGAATCCTCTCTTCAAAAAGGTTGCCCATCATTTGTTACGCGTGGCTCCGCACCCGCTTTTCCCCTGTAGCGGCGGTCTAACTCGCCGAGAGGCCGCCTCGTCGTGCCCTGCGGCAAACCGCCGAAACCCAAAACAACCTCGTCTCAAATGGATGCCCATCATCACCGCGTGGACACTACCACCACGCGCCCCAAAAATCCGCCCCAAAACTCAACCAATTCCCACCATCCCGCTCCCCTCCCTGGAGGGGCAGGGGTGGGTGCCGAAAATCCCTCCGACCTCAAATGGTCGCCCGCCATCATCGCGTGCACATGGGCCACGCGCCCCAACAAAATCTCGACACCCTCACCCCCGCCATTGTAGCCACGCCGCTCCGTCGGCGTGTTCGTGTTGTTTCCCCCCGTAGCCGCACGGCTTCAGCCTGCGTCCGCCTCCGCCCTCCGCATTGTAGGGCGCCCGGCCCGGGCGCCGCCGGTGGTAGGGACGCATCTCCGAGGCGTCCGCCGCCCCGCCAATTCCCGCGCCCCCGCCTGCCATCCGTCCTATTCGTCCTGTGCGTCCCACTGCCCCCTCTCCCAAATCCTTGACTCTCCCCTTTCCCCGCCGTATCCTCCCCTCCGGTTGGGCTTGTCCGCCTCAGGTGGATTGCCACCGAGGCAAGGAGAGTTTTCCCGCCTCAGACGGGCACCCAAGAACGCGTTGACGCCGGCGATTCCCTCGCCCCTTGAGGGAGAGGGTTCGGGTGAGGGGTGCATAGTAATCCCCCCCACCGGCGCAACCAACCTTCAGAACCGCGACGTTCTCCCAAGCGATAGCTCAACACGGCCAGAAGCGTCCGCAACGACCGAGAAACATCTTTTGTGAATACGCCCGAGTCAAGCGTCAGCGATACAGTGGCCCGCCTCGAGGGGCAGGATGCACTTCACCTGATTTCCGATCAGCCAACGGCCAAAGACCTCATCGGCACGCACGTAGTTCTGGCAGATGAGATCATCGACATCGTTCGCTCACAGCTTAAGAAGCCCTTCGTAATAGGTTTATTCGGTTCTTGGGGCAGCGGCAAGAGCTCCATCCTCCAAATGGTTCGTGAGCGTGCGGGAAACCGATTCGAACTGGTTATGGTGGACGCGTGGCGTAAGGACAAGGACAACTTCCTGCGCCAGTTCATCAAGAAGCTAGCGCGCAGCCTTTTGAGAAAGAAGGATGCGGACAAAGTCGTCGAGAAGGTTGATTTTCGGACGTACACTCAGGAAAGCCGGTGGAAACCCGATGGTTGGGCCACCTTTGTGTTTTGGATCTACGTTCTGGTCGCCTTGTTGTTTATAGGTTTGGCGGCAATTGGCTGGCTTGAGCACAATTTTCTGAAGGACTTCGGGGAGGTGTCTTTTGCAATACTCGCAGCGATTTTCCTTCAATACTTCCTACCCCGCTATTCGCGACACACTAACGAGACGCGCCAAGAAATAACACTCGACGATCCCGCGTGGTTCCGACAGGTATACTTTGAAGATATTCTTGGCAAAACGAAAAGCAGTGTGGTGTGCATCGCAATAGATAATCTTGACCGGGTACCAGCCGAGGACGCCCTGAAAATCATCCGCACGATAAAGACATTCATCGTGGATGGCTCGGAAAATTCTAATGAGTCAAACGAAAGCAGGGTTGTCTTCCTTGTGCCTTGCGATGACGAAAAGCTCGCAGCGCATGTCGATAATTGTGGTGCCACCGAGGACGGAAGGGACTTCCTTCGGAAGTTCATGAACGTAGTCCTCAGGATTCCGGAGCTGCAGAGTCAGGACATGACCACGTATGTGCGCAACCTCCTAGGAGAGGCAGCGGTGATGGCATCTCCGCAGGCCTTCGACAACCTGACCTTCGTGATCACTCGCGCGGTGGGTAACGCCCCGAGGCATCCCAAGTATTTCATTAACGCGTTTATCGCTCGCTATCACCTTGCCCTAAAGTGCGGGGAAACCAGTAAGATCGTCCGCGAACATCCGGATTGGCTAGCGGTCTATGTGGCCTTAGAGGCCGAATTCCACGATAAGACAGTGCCACAAAGCTTGGATGACCTGCGAAACGAGATCAAGAACGCCTCTCACGCGACTAACCCAGAGCACTATTCCGGGCGACCAAACCGCGCATACTTTCTCACGAGTGTCCAAGGTATAATTGGCTCGATCACTTCCGAGGCATGGTACGCAATTCAGTATCTGAAAAGACCAAAGGTGCACGAGCTCATTCCCGGCTTCCAAGAGTTGGCATTCTCGGCGCAGGGGCGCAAGGTGGACGATTTTCGAAAGCGGTTCCAGGAGATCACAGGGCAAGGAGAGCAAGACCCTCGGCAGGTTCTTTACTATCTCTGGGACGAACACCGCGACAGCAACAGCCGGATGAACACCGCCCACGCGATCTTGTCCCTGTTTGTTGACGGCACTCCGCTCGATCTCCCGCAGCGCATTGTGGACGACACAGCCAGTTACATCACAATGGGAATCCCCGGTTGGAGCGCACTTCCTCCGAAGGCAACCTACCAGAGAATATTGAAACTTAAGGCGGACGCCCTTGCCGCCGTGCTCTCGCAGAAAATGGATGGGCCAATCGACTTAAGCGTAGCAGTACTAAAACTGGTTCTCGCTGACGACGCGCTCCAAAGAAAGCCGACGACCGAGATTCGGTTTGGACTCGACCAACATGCACCTCACGACCTCAATCTAGTCGTCGCTGCGCTGATGCACCCGCAATTCCCGTCAACACAGGTGCTCTCTACGGCTTTTAAGGGATGGCGCGCTTCGGAAGGGTCGATAAAGCTAACATCTATCGTCGAATATGTGAAGAACATGCCCCAGAATGACATACGCGAAGCCGGGCTACATGAGTTATTTGGCGCAACGAAGGAACTCTTAAGCCAAACCGTCAATCGTCCCCTGAAGGAGGAGGACGCCGAGGGCATCCTCGCCAGCATGGCTGGACTTGCTGAGGGCAAGCTTACTTCCGGGGGAGTGAATTTAAGTGAGCTCCTAAACCTCCTATCGGAATCAGCGAGCCGATGCGCAGGAGGAAGCGGCAAGCAAGCCAAGTTACTCATTTCCGCGCTGATCGCAGCGATAAACTCCGCAAAGCCGCCTTTGTCACAGAACGCGGTACTGCAGAACACACTCAGGCCGCCGTTGACCGCATTCCTTCAGCGCGGGCCCGAGGATCGCGTGACCGAATTCTTACGGGAGCAATCCGGGTTCTTGACGAAGTTCGACCCCACCATTCTTGACCAAGTCGCTTGGAGGTCGGCGAAGCTTTTTGGAACGGTTGTTTTGTTGTTTCCGTCTCGCAGAAGCACAGTTTTAGGGCAGATTATTGAAAGGAACCCCAGCATTCTCGCTGAATGGTCCGAGGCCAATTCCGCCAGCGTACCATCAGAAACCAAGCAGGAGCTTGGAGTGTCACTGGCTGGCTTGGCAGATCGGCGCCAGAGCGACGAAATCTACCGAGCCATAGGCAACCTGAAAGCCGCCGAAGACGTCACCGCACGAAAGGCACTTGAACAGCATTTTGACAGAAGGATTCAAGGCGTTAATTCGGGAACGCCAGCTTCCGCCTTCGAGACTCTGCTAAGACATATGCAAGCCGCACAGTACGCGCCGACTGCAAACCAGAAAGAGTCCATTCGCACAGCTCTCAGTAGCCTGCCGGCGGCGGGACTAACCCAGTCGCTCAAGACTTTGATCGACACGGTCCTAGGCGACTGAACGGCGCCACGGCGTCGGGTCTCAACATAAAACAGTTGATCGCCGCCTCACCGCTTTCCAATTCACAAACCCGACGTTGCGAAGAGTTTTGCCCGACTTGTCCGCCCGCCGGCGGATTGTCTAAGGGGTCAACTCTTGAGAGGCCGTTGAAAAAGACACATTTAGTCGACGGGGTCAACTCTTGACACTTGACACTTTCGACGACCCGGCCTCCCCGAAGGCCACGTTTGCGTTCTGCGCATCACGTGCTGCCGAAGGCCACGTTTGCGTTCCACGCATCACGTGGCGCCTCCCCATCGCACCATATCCAACTTCCCCTCTCCGCCCCCCCGGCTACTGGCTACTTGGCTACGCGGCTACTTAACCGCACGGCCTCACCCCTCGGCACTCGGGGACTTGGGTTCTCACGGGCAGCTATCGCTCAAATTGTTCAGATTCTCGTGATCGATTGTAAAATGAACCGTTTCCCATCGCTCGCTCCGGGTGATCTTCACCACAAAGATGCTGTCAAAATCATCGTGGGGCCAGGGAGGAACCTGCGTGGGGTCGCCACCATGGGATTTGACCAAATCTTTCACAAAATCATCGAGCAGATAATGCTCCCAGGCGATGAAAATGGTCGCGTTCTGGTATTCCGGTTTCCGTAGTTCCGTTTCGAGCCCCTTGATTTCCTCGTAACCGAATTGTGTGTTGACCGGCAGGCCGCAACGGATGGCCGTCGGCTCAATCGTCGTCAGTGGACGCACATAAAAGTATTCGTTGTGGTCCTTCCCATCCACCTTCTGCGTCGGATTGGGCGCAAACAAGAACTGCGGCGTGCCATATTTCGCCAGCAACACCGCGGGCAGCGCCAGCGCCCGATTGAGCCCGCGGCAGGTCAATTGCCCAAGCCCACCCGCCGGTTTTTCACCGTGCCGAAACGAGATGATCGTTTCCACGGTTTGCGCGGAAGCCGTAGTCGAATTGGTTTGCCCGTCAACGCGACCGCAAACCGTCAATCCAATCAACAGGATGCCAAAAAATTGCCCAGGTCGTTTCATGTCCCGCAGTGTAGGCAGGCCGAGATTCCTCGACAAGCTCGCAATGCCAGCAAACTGGTCAGGCACCCGGACACTTGGGCGCTTTCTCGTCCCCCTCGTCCATCCCCTTCAACACAGTCTCCAGTTCCACCCGTTTCCCCTCAAACTCCGCATCGCTCAACCCCGCCGCCACCATCATCGGCGCCCCGATCCGCATCGTCGCCCGCGCAAACGGCAGCGGCACGATGAAATTGTCCCAACTCTTCACCACCACCTTCCGCGTCACATCCCACGACACCGGAATGATCGGCGCCTGCGTCAACTGCGCCAGGCTGATCACCCCGCTCTGGCACACATACTTCGGCCCCCGCGGCCCATCCGGCGTGATCCCCGCGTCGTACCCCAGATTCACCATCTCCGTCATCTCCCGCAACGCCACCCGCCCGCGCCGACTGCTCGACCCCCGCACGCAAATCAAACTGAATTTCTCCAATATCGCCGTCAGAAATTCCCCGTCCTTGCTCGCGCTCACCAACACCGCCACCCGGTCCCGCTGCCGCGAATGCCAGTGCTTCCGAAACAGGTACGGCAATAGGAAAATCCGATTATGCCAAAAGGCAAAAATGCACGACCGCTGCGGCGTGTCCTGTAGCAACCCCGACGGATCATCGATCCGCCAGCGCAACGTGCTGCCGATGCCCGACACCAAAATGCGCAACACCCACCCGATCATGGAACACGACCGTCCCCGAAAACCAAACCATCCAAACCATTTGAACCGCCACACGCCATATCAATCTCTCCCCACAGTATGGAAAGTATGTCCCCGACCCCTTCCACCCGTCAACCGCCTTTCCCAAAAAATGGTCGCCTATCATCATCCGTGTGCTCCGCGCCTCACACGGCACTCCTCTCCGGAATTGTGGGGCTGGATGCCCGAATCCGATGAGGATATCCAGCCGAGGCCGTTTCCCCTGTAGCCACGCCGCTCTGTCGGCGTGCCGCCCCTCCTCTCCGAAATTGTAGGGCGACCGGCCCGGGCGCCGCCGGTGGTAGGGACGCCTCACCATCGCAACATTTCAAACTCCCCCCGCCTCCGCCGACCGCTGAGCGCCTCACGCGGCCTTTTCGGCCCATGCCGCTGCAAAACATCTCGCCACCCGATCGCGTTTGGTGTACGCTGCGACGCTGGTTCTGGTCAAGATGATGCCTCCGAAAGTCCTCAACTTCCTTCGCGGTGATCTTACCAGGAAAACCATGCTGTTCGTTCTGGTCCCACTCATTCTCGCCTCCCATTTCGGGATTCTGGTGGTTGCCGTGTGGTTGTACCCGAAGTCCTATGATTGGCGCTACACGTCCATCTCCCAGTTGCTCTACCCGCGAAACAATCCGGAATTCCACGCGATTGCCTCCGTCAGCGTCGCTCTCTCCGGCGTATTGATGCTCCCCTTCGCCGGTTACATCCGCCGACGATTGCGCGGCGCGGCCCCCACAGCCGCAACGGCCGGAGCCGTCCTGTTCTTCGCCGGGTGCATCTGCCTCACCTTGTCCGGCTTGATCGTGTCGCACCCGGCCCAGGGAACCTCCCCGTTTCCCAAACTCCATGAAACACTGGCGCGCATCTCCGTGATCGGCATCGGGACGGGAATACTGGTGTTCAACGCCTGCGCAACAAGAGGATATTTCCAGGCAACACCGGGACAACCGCTCCGCCGCCGACGCCTCCTCGTCTCGTGGAACCTGCTGACGCTGCCGGCGATCCCGATCGTCGTCACCTGGCTCGTCATCCGCATCTGCCTGAAGAAATCCGGCCCGACTCATCACGCCATTGCCACCTCGGCCGCCTGGCACCTCGGATTCTGGGAATGGATCGGATCCGCCGCCATCGTTCTCTTCCTCGTTTGCGCCGCGTTGTTTCTGCCCCGGAACAATTCCGAGTGAACAGCCTCGCCGCCATCGTTCCCGTTCACGCACCAAATTGCAACTCGTACAACCGCTTGTACACGTGCCCCCTCGCCAACAGATGCTCGTGCGTCCCTTCTTCCACCACCCGCCCCTTCTCCAACACGATGATGCGGTCCGCGTGTTGCACCGTCGACAACCGATGCGCAATCACCAGCATCGTATGCCCCTTCCCTTGCCGCCCGCCTGCACCGCCGAAGCCGCTTCTGTGCGGCGAAGGCGTGCCCCACATCAACTTGTCCAACACCGACGCAATCGAGACGCGATGAGGAACACGCCGCATCCCAACACCACCAACCCCCATGTCCCTGGCTCCGGAACTTCTGCCACGATGGCCGACACATCCAGGC
>Ga0326727_10020378_pt1 | contig 13175 bp, 10 predicted proteins | sample MB2enrmetagenome_FD_207643 | JGI IMG/M metagenome (GOLD analysis project Ga0326727, IMG submission 207643) | Lab enriched peat soil microbial communities from McLean, Ithaca, NY, United States - MB29MY | ecosystem: Environmental > Terrestrial > Soil > Wetlands > Peat | place: USA: New York...
CACTCCCGAGCAATTGGCGGCGGAAAAGAAAGGTTGGGGGCATGGCTCCTGGCTGGAGGGGGTTCGCATTGCGCAGGAGTGCAAGGTGAAGAAGCTGATCCTTTTCCATCACGACCCCGAAAGCGATGATGCCTATATCGATGGACTCGTGATGAGGGCTCGGCAGGAGTTTCCGAACACCTGGGGCGCGAACGAAGGTTTGACCATATCCCTTCCCAGCGGCGCCATCTCCCATGCCATGCAGATCGGCGGCAGCGAGCGCCGAGTCGATCGCCGATATCATGTGGAATTGCCGTTGCGCGTCACGTGGCGCGATCTGGACGGCAAATCGTGCGAGACCCATGGGCTGGCGAAAGATATTTCCCGGACCGGCATTTTTTTCGTCGTCCCCACAGTGATTCGCGCCGACGAGCCGGTGCAATTGGAACTGGTTCTGCCCGACGAGATCACCCACCGTGGTGAACTGCGCATAAAGTTTGTAGCTCGGCCGGTGCGGCAGGAAAGAGTCGGTAACGCCCTAAGCGAAGAGGCGCTGGGCGTTGCCGTGGCAGCCGCCCTCGACGTCACCATCGGGGAGCCGCCCCTTCCCTTGGGTTCATCCTCACGCTAGAAAACCCGCAGCGCCCCCTCGTGCCCCAGGATCGTCCACGTAAGCAAAAGCTTCCGGATTGCCGCGGCAAATAAGGATAGGATCTTCTCCGCCCGGGCGAGTTTGGTGATTATCTATGGGGTGGGCGGAAAGAAAGCGGCGAGTTTGTCGTAAGTGGCAAAAAGGTCTTCCGGCTGGACGCGCGTTTCCCCCACCACCGTCATGAAGTTCGAGTCCCCGGTCCAACGCGGCAGAAGGTGAAGGTGCAAGTGATCCGCCACACCCGCCCCGGCACACTTTCCTAAATTCATGCCAAGATTATATCCCTCAGGATTATAGGACTCTTTCAATGCCGTCTGGAGGCGTTGGGCAAGTCCCATCATCTCCACTAGGGTTTCCAGGGTTACCTGATCGAGGTCGGCCACATGGGCATAAGGGGTGACCAGCATGTGGCCGGTGGTGTAAGGATAGAGATTGAGCAAGATGAAGTTAAACCGCCCGCGATACAGCACCAGGTTTTCGCGGTCGTGCGCAGGGTCCAACGCCATCTTCTGGCAGAATGGGCAACCTTCACCCTTCCCTGACTGGCTGACGTATCGATATCTCCAGGGACTCCACAAGTAATCCATAATTTCCGAAACCCCGTGAAGGGGGACACGAACTCCTAGGGAGTCGCCGGGTTCGGGGCCGCTGGCGGGGGAGGAGGTGGAGCCGCAGAAGTCTCCGTGGACGGGGATGTGTTCACCAGGTCTTTCAATTCCTTGCTGGGTTTGAAATAGGGGATCTTCTTGGCTGGTACGTCCACACGCGCACCGGTCTTGGGATTTCGCCCAATGCGGGGCTTACGTTGGCGCGTGCGGAAACTTCCAAAGCCGCGGATTTCAATCTTGTCGCCGGCTTTGAGCGATTTCACAATACTGTCAAATATGGTCTCAACGATGACCTCGGAGTCTTTGCGGCTCATTTCCACAGCACGCGAAACATCCTCGATCAATTCTGCTTTCGTCATAGTAATCTCCTGCTGCGAGTTTCCTAGTATGTTGAACTGCTGCTCCTAATTTAGAGAACCGTTGGCGTGTTCTCGCAGTAACCTTCGCGGGCTAGCCGCAAATTCTCCTCGTCGCTTTCTGCCGAATCGCTCCCTTCGTGCGCCGTCTCACCCATTAACAACCTACGTCAACTCCTAAGGAGTGATGCCGGCGGAAGACAACGCCTCGGCCATGGTCGACAATCTTTCGGGTTCCTTCGCCTTGGGAGCCACCGGCTCAGGAGGTGGAGGAGGAGCCGCTTCCTTCATGCTCAAGGCAATCTTCCGGTCTCCGGGATTCAAGCGAATGATGCGAAATTCGTGCTCGCTTCCCACCTCTAGTTTAGCATTCCCGCTGCCGCCTTGCCGGTTTTCTATTTCCGAGATGTGGCACAGGCCTTCAATCCCTTCCTGCAGTTCCACGAATACTCCAAAAGAAACCTGCCGGGACACTTTGCCGTGAACCCTATCACCCACATGTATCTTAGCAAAGAAATTCTGCCAGGGATCGACTTCCAGTTGTTTCAGCCCCAGAGCCAGCCGCCGATTTCCGGGGTCCAAGGCCAAGACGGCAGCATCAACCTTTTGCCCTTTCTTCAAAACCTCCGAGGGGTGCTTGATATTACGATTCCAGGATATGTTGGTCAGATGAATTAAACCATCCACCCCATCTTCGATTTCCACAAAGGCGCCAAAATCCGTCAGGTTCCGCACTCGGCCCTGCACGACGGCGCCGACGGCATACTTCTCACTCACCGCGGTCCAAGGATCCGGCAAGCTCGCCTTCAGGCTTAGGGAGATCCGGCGCTTGACCATATCGACATCCAGAACCCCCACGTCAACGCGCTCGCCCATCGTGAGAATCTTGGAGGGATGGCGGAGGCGCTTGCTCCAGCTCATTTCCGAGATGTGGATGAGCCCCTCCACTCCAGGCTCAAGCTCCACGAAAGCTCCGTAATCCGTCAGGCTCACGACGCGGCCGGTAATGCGGTCACCCGCATGATAAGTGCGGGGCACCATCTCCCAGGGGTCCGGAGTAAGCTGCTTCAGGCCGAGCGAAACGCGCCCCTTTTCGACATCGTGTTTCAGGACTTTGACGCGGATTTCCTGGCCGACCTGCACGACTTCCGAGGGGTGCCCCACGCGCCCCCACGCGAGATCAGTAATATGTAAGAGTCCGTCAATTCCCCCTAAGTCGACGAATACACCATAATCAGCCAGGTTCTTGACCTTACCCGCCACCTCGGCGCCCTCTACCAAGCGCTCCGCCAATTCGCTCTTGCGGCGATTGAGTTCTTCTTCCAAGGCCAACTTGCGGCTGACCACCACGTTGTTCCGCTTGCGGTTGATCTTGATGATCTTGCAGGTGATCTCCTGGCCCTTCAGCGCATCAATGTTGCCGTGCGTGCGGACATCGGCGTGAGATGCGGGGAGAAAAGCCGCCACTCCCACGTCCACGGTCAAGCCCCCTTTGATGCGATCGATCACCCGCCCGGAGACCGTGGTTTGTTCCTGGAAAGCCCGCTCAATATCTTCCCAAACTCTGCGGCGCACCGCCTTCTGATGCGAGATCTCCACCCGCCCCGTCGCTTCATCATACTGCTCGACCCAAATATCCACCGTGTCGCCCGGCGCGACACTCACTTGACCTTCACTGTTCAGGAATTCGGCGAAGGGGGCGGTAACTTCCGTCTTTAGACCAAGGTCGATGACGACCTCTCCGTCCGCTACCTTAAGAACCTTACCCTTAACAACCTCTCCCGGTACGAGGGGAGCCGCCGCAAGCGTCTCCATGCCGGCCAGCAGGTTCGACATGTCACTGCTTTCGGGGGTGCCAGAGGTGAGCGTGCTCACTTCTGCGGGTTGTTCAAGATCGGTTCCAGCCTCCTGTGAGCTGCGATTATCCTCCACGGACATCAACCTGCCTCCCTCCTAGTACCCGACGCAGACTTACAGGAAAGGCCCATTCTACCCCCGCACCCAAACCGAAGTCAATCGAACCTGCGGAAATGAGCGCCGGCGCCGGTGCGGATGGCTTGTGGTGTTGATGGCTAGCCGCGGGGGACCCGTGGCGAATAGTAAATACGTCAAGCCCAAGAATCTGCACCTGCTAAGGCGCGCCTTGGGCCTTGGCGGAGTCCGCCCATTTTTCAGAATTCAATACGCGCCTGAAGGGCGATCATGCGAGGCGCATTGTCACCACCCAGACCAACCCCCAGCAGGCCGGTGGGGGGAGAGGTGGTGTAGGTAAGCGCGCCAAACCCCGTTTGCGTACCCGGATTTCCCGGAATACCGGCCAAAACCATGCTGGGGAGTCCAAAATTCGGATGGTTGAACACGTTGAAGAACTGCCCTTCCACTCGCAGCTTGACGCGCTCAGTCAGAGGAAACGACTTGGTAAGGTAGAAGTCACTCCAGAGAAACTCAGGGCCGCGCAACGAGTTGCGGCCCAAAGATCCAAATTGGCAATTCGCGGGACTATCCCCGCCCGCGCAAGCGCCCGTGCTCGGGTCGACGGCCGAGACAAAAGCACCCGGATTGAGCCACTGGAGGGTGCCGGGCTGCGTCACACCCGCAACGGGCTTCTTCGCATACAATGGCACACCAGGAACGGCACTCGCGAATTGCGGTCCGCTACCCTGCACAATACCGTTTCCTCCGTCGGAATATGGAGTGCTCACCACCGAGAAAGGTATTCCACTATGCCAAAACGCCGTACCCGATGCCTGCCAGCCGTTCAGAGCGTAACCAAGCCGGCGGCTTCGCACCTTCATTGGCAATTCATAGACGTACTGGGCCGTGAGGTTGTCGCGGATGTCGTAGTCGCAGGGGCCATTGTCCCGAGCCAGCTCACCCGGCAACGGGGAAAGAATCCCCCCCGCGGAAAACTGAAGGAATCCACCGTTGGAGACTTGATCCCGGCAACGGCTGAGGGTGTAATTCACTTGTCCTTTGAGACCGCGCCCCAAGCGCCGCTCCGCGGTCAATTGCAGTCCGTGGTAGTGGCTGTCCGCACCGGTTGCAAGCTGCGTTACGGCCCCAAACCTCGAGTCAGTCGGCTGCAAGTAAGGAAAAGGAGCAAAGCAGCCTGGGCAGACCGTTTGGTAGCCGTTTTCCTGGGTGAGATACGGCTGGTTCAGGGCGCGAGTGCCGACGTATTGGGCGTGTATGCTGGAGGTACTCCCGAACTGATGCTCGATGCCGAAACTCCACTCTTGAAAGAAGGGCGCGCGCAGCGTGCCACCCGGCACCACCGTCATCGCCACGGGCGGAAGGCACGCCCCAGGGTTTGCTTGCAAAGATGCACAGGAAAGCTCACCGCCGGAGAACCCTGAACTGAAAGCTTGATGGGCGGCCACCGTCGCGTCGATGGCGCTACCCGGCTCTCCCGGGGCGATGCCCAATCCGCCTACGGAACCGAGCAATCCGCCCTGGAACGTCTGCACGTACGGCGGGTTCATGCCCAGAGTGTCGGCGACGCTTCCCGGCAGGATATCGCTGAAAATCCCGAATCCGGCGCGTAGCACGGTGTGGGATGTAAACTGCCACGCGATTGCTGTTCTCGGCTGGAGGATGGCCAGAGGCGTGGAAGCGAACAGGTTGCCGAGGTGCGTTTGAATCGCTGCGCTCAGCGGCTGATTGACATCATGGGATATCGAACTGAATGATCCGCGCAGGCGCGCAACCTCCTGGTGCGGATCAAGGGGATTGGAATTGAACGTATCGCGAATGCCGAAGGTCCAGGTCACGTGGGAAGTCACCTTCCAAGTGTCCTGGGCATAGAGATCCAGATTGAGGAAGTTAAAAGGTTCGTTAGCCGCCTCGAGGAAGGTTTTGCTTGCGGTGGATGCGACGCCGTAAATAAACTGCGGCAAGGTGGTATAGGTAACCGTAGGAACCGTGCCCTCGCCGAAGTCGTAATCATTGAGGCGAAAAATGCGGGTGTTGGTGCCAAAGCGGAATTCGTGGGACCCGCGGCTCCAGGCCAGGTTGTCATTAATAAAGAAGCGTGTCGCTCGCCTGCCCTGCAACCACGTGTTGTCAAGGCCCCCGATCGTCGTGAAGGGCGCGTTGGCTCCTTGACCCTGCAAAACAATGGGGAAGGCGGAGAGCGTTTTCTGCAAGTCGGTAGGGGCGAACAAGCTCTCGTACCAGGAGAACGCCGGATTGAAATAGTTCACAAGATTTTGTGAAAACACGTGCGTGTGCCCGGCCGCAAAGGAGTACAACGGCTGCGGCGAGACCGCGTCAAATAATGGGTTAATAGGATCCGTGTAGGCTGCTTGCACACCGGTATCCGACTGAAACCGGAACCAGAGCATATTCTTCTCACTGAGGTTGTAGTCGACGCGGGCCGTCTGCACCTGTTCATGGTCGTCGCTGGAATGCGAAATGCTCTGCCGGTTGGCGCAACCATTTCCGTTCGAGGGGATGCCCAATGCCGCGCTGCCATCGGAATTAAAGGGACAACCCAGGATGGCCAGCGGCGTTCCGCTGGTGTTTCCGTAAAGCGAAAACATCTTTTGATAAAACGGAACCAGTTGCGGACCCGCCGGGTAACTCGATCCGGTGATCGCGTCGGTTCCACCCAGCGGTAATTGTTGCAAAACATACTGCCGGAAGGCCTGGGCGGGGACGGTCGTTGGCGTAACAATGGGCAAGGCAATGCGCATCCACTCGCTATCAAAGAAGAAAAACAGCTTGTCGCGCACCAGGGGGCCGCCCAAGCTGCCCCCAAAATGATTCACCGTCGAGCGCGGCTTATTATTTCCCGGAGTAGCATTAGTGAAAAAGTCCGCCGCATTGAGCAGCGACCCGTTCCAGATCTCGTAGAGGTTTCCGTGAAATCGGTTCGTGCCCGACTTTGTCACATAGTTGACCTGCGACGCTCCGTATCGTCCCTGATCCACGGTATAGGAAAGAGTGTTGACCGTGACTTCGGAAATCGAATTGAGCCCGAGAACGAGGTTTGTCGAGAGGCCGCTGTTGAGGTTGGTGAGAGGGTCATTCGACTCGAGCCCATCCACGATATAGCCGTTGGAAAGCGCGGGCAGCCCATTAAACTCCACGTTGCCGTACCCGTTCGTTCCCCCCACGAAATCATTGCTGCTCCCGGCCGTGTTGATCAGGGCGCCGGTGGCGAATTGCAGTGGGTAGGTCAAATCTCCACCCGGATTGGGAAGGTCTTCGAGCGTGGGGGCGCTCAGCGTGACCGAGGTGTTGGCGTTCTCCGGATTGATCAGGGGAGCGACCCCGGTCACTTCAATGGCCTGCTGTAGGGAAGCTATTTTCAGGACGAAGTTGACGGTTTGCTTTTGCCCCAGACCCGCAACCACGTGGTCACTCTGCTGCCGTTCAAAACCCTCGGCTTCCAGTTTGACCGAGTAAGTGCCCGGACTGAGTTGCGGAAAATTGAATCGGCCCTCATTGTCTGTACGCGCGCGACGTGCGAGACCCGTCTCGGCATTCACGATCGTCACGGCGGCGCCCCGAATGGCCGCATGGGTTTCATCCGTCACTTGTCCGACAATGGCACTGGTGGTTTCACCCTGCGCCAGCGCCCGAGAGGGGGAAAAAACGTACGCGCTGACGATTAAAAGGCCGAGAACAACGATGCGCGCCATTCCGTTGCTTCGGCTCGTCCCCGCAGGGGCGATTGAGACTTTGCATTTTCCGAGCTTTTTTTGTTTATCTATCATAGCTACCCTGTATGAGTTAACCATAGTTAACTACAAATCGTTTTCCATAGTCAAGCCTTATTTTCACTGTCGGTTTACCCCGCCGCTCTGGTAGGATGGTGGCAGCGCGCAGTGTGGGAAGGATGACATGAAACTCACGGTATCAAAAGAAGACTACTTGAAAGCCATTTCCGAGGCGGAGGCCGAAGAGGGCACGGTAATCGCCGCCACCATTGCCCGCTGGCTCCACGTGAGTGCCCCCGCTGTCGCCTGGGCGTTACGGCGGCTGCGCCGCGACAGGCTGGCGGCGGTCGACAGCAAGGGCAGGATTTCGTTGACTCCCGCGGGGCGCGGGATCGCCGATAAATTGCGCATCCGTCACCACCTCGTCGAGCGGATGCTCCACGAACTGCTGGGCATCGAGTGGTACAAAGTCCACGATGAGGCGGAGCGGCTGGAGCATGCCATCTCCGAGGACGTAGAGCAAAGGTTGACCGCCATGCTCGGGGCGAGCGGCCGCTGCCCGCATGGCAGCCAGCTCGGTAAGAGCGCGCCGGAGTTGCGGAAGCAGGGCTTGCAACTCCTGTGGGAAGCCCCGCCCGGCGCGCGAGTAAAGGTTGATAGCATGCACGAGCGGGATCGGAAATTGTTGGAATACTTCGACGGGCTGGGCATCCGACCCGGGGTTCGCGTAAAGGTCCTCAATCGAAATTATGATGGAACCCTGAGCCTGCGCCTGGGTAAGAAAGCCACCGTCCTGGGTGAGGCTGCCGCGCGGAGGGTCTGGGTGTCGCTGGATCGCTAATCAGTGGGAGCCCGGCGAAAGCGCGGGGCCACCGCATAGTTGAGTTGCACGAGAAGGATAAAGGCGATGCTCCAATAAGTGTTGATAACACACAGGAGGGCGCCGGCGGCGTAAAGCGCCTGGCCAATCATAATACGGCGGCAGATAGCCGCAGGGACGCCGACGGGAATGTCGTCTTTCACAAATCCAGCCCGGAGGGCGTATCCCCAACTGCCGTACAAGATCGCTCCCAGCAGCAGAATGTTGCTCCAGTAAACGAGAAGCGCCGCGCGGTAAGCCATGAACTCCGCCAGCAGCATGGTGGAGAAGGGTGTGATCGTGACGGCAAACAGGAACGCCAGATGAATCCAGGAGAGGTGGCGGTCCGAGCGCGCCAGATGATTGAGTTGAGTCTGCTGGCCAACCCAAAAGATTCCGAGCGTCAGGAAACTCATCAAATAGGTAAGCAATCGGGGCAGGAGCGCCACCAATGCGCGCCACAGGTCGTGTTCACTGTGGATGGCTTCGGCGGCCGGGAGGCGGAGATCCAAAACCATCAGCGTCATGGCGACGGCGAAAATACCGTCGCTGAGCGCGGCCAGCCGTTCCACGCTGTGCCCCGCGATGCGGTTGTAGGATAGGCTCATAGCACCGGCCCGGGCCCACGGCCCAGCCCTAAAGCCGCGGTGGGACTCCTCCTGTCTCACTCGACGTGAAACTTGTAGCCTGCTTGCTTGATGGCCTTGCGGTAGTCGTCGGAACTCATCTCCACCAGTTTGCACATCTCATAGAGCCGCGACCGTAACGTGACCCCCAACTGGTTCAGAGTGAATTCCACATCGGGGATAATTTCACCGGAAGGCATTCGCCCCTCGCGCCGCCCGGAGGTTTCTCCGAAAGGCAGGGTCGTCGTAATGAGGGTCACTTTTTTGTAGTTATAGCGTGAGTTGATAATATGTTGCAAGGTCTCCTTCACCCAGCCACTGGGATTGGAGGCGGCCAACTCATCGAGCAAAAGCACCTCGGCGTCGAGGACCGGTTGCAGGACGCTCATCTCCGTACTCTGGGTTCCGGGATTGTAGCTGTCCCGGATGGTCTTCAGCAATTCGTGGAAATCGTAGAAAAGGCATTCCACCCCTTTGCGCAGCATCAGTTCCCGAAGCACCGCCACCGCCAAATGCGTCTTCCCCACGCCGGTCGGCCCCACAAAGAGCAGGCCGAAATCGGCGGGATACTCCTCCACGAAACGTTGCGCGCAGATTTTCGCCACCGTCAAACTGGGGTTCTCCTGGCCGGTAGCCATGCTCTTGCGGACGTCAAAATTCGCCAGCTCGCAGTGCTCATAACGCGGCGGGATGCGCGCCTGCTTGAGCAGCAGGGCCGAGCGCTCAAGGTTCTGGCAGTCGCAAGGCGCGACGCGCCGGATGCCATTCACCTCGATCGGCTTCCATCCCGTTCCGTCACACTGGGGGCAGTCCTTTTGGGCCATGGTGATTTGTCCGCTGTGATTTTAATCCAAGCGCCAGCCGGTGGGGAGAGTTTTATGAGAGGGGACAGCAGGGCGATGACAAGGGGCGCTTACTTCACCCCCCCCGGGTACGAATGATTTGCAGCGGGGCGATGCGCACCAAGGCATTCTGAATCCCCTCGTAGTCCTTCTCCGAACGCTCCAGGAATTCCTTTTGCACAGAGTCGACGAACGCCTGCATTTCTTCCTGCATCAGACGCATGCGCCGGCGCATATTCAAGATGATTTCGATCCCTGCCAAGTTCACCCCCAGGTCGCGAGTGAGATTAAGGATGGTTTCGAGCTGCTCCAAATCGTCTTGGGTGTAAAGGCGCGTGTTGCCGTTGGAGCGCGAAGGGATCAGCAGGCCCTCACGCTCATACAGGCGCAGGGTTTGGGGATGAATGTTGTACATTTCGGCCACGGCCGAGATCATGTAGCCAGCCTTGCCGCGAGTTTTCCTGCCACGTTTGGCCATAAAGAATCGAAACTCGAAATTCGAAACTCGAGATTCGCAGCGATTTTCAAATTTCGAATTTCGATTTTCGTTTTTCCGCCAAGCCTACGGCTTGGAGCCCGCCGCCTTCAAATCCTTCCTGGGGTCGTCGGGGTTTAAGCGCGCGAGTTCGCGGAGGATTTCCTTGGTGCGCTCATCGGCGACGTGCGGCACCATAACCTGCACTTCCACAAATTCGTTGCCGCGAAGCTCTCCCGAGGACTCCCGCAGCGACGGCGCCCCCTTGCCGCGCAGGCGTAACTTCTGTCCGCTTTGCGTGCCGGGAGGAATCTTTATCGTGCTCAAGCCGTCGATGGTGGGGACCTCGACTTTGGCGCCCAAGGCCGCCTCGGTGATGGTGACAGGCAGCTTGACGTAAATGTTATCGCCTTTGCGCTCGAACACCGGATGCGGCTCCACTTCGGTGACGATGTAGAGATCGCCCGGCGGGCCTCCCTGAATTCCGGCATTGCCTTTTCCGGGAACGCGCACACGCGAACCCGTGTCCACCCCGGGAGGAATCCTCACATTCAACGTTTCGGGCGTATGAATTGAACCTGCCCCATGGCATTTGGGGCAGGGCCGGCGCTGCTTGCCGCTCCCCCCGCAGAGTGGGCAAGTAATCTCAAAGCGCATCGTGCCGACTTGCTTCGTGGTCTTGCCCGTACCCCCGCACTCCGTGCAGGTAACCGTCGGTCCGGGGATTGTGCCGGTTCCATGGCACGCGCTGCAAGCATCCTCACGCGACACCGTGACTCGTACCTGCGCGCCCCGGATGGCATCCCAAAAACCTAAATGCATCCGGTATTCAATGTCAGAACCTTTTTCTGGCTCCTCGCTCGCCGCCTCGCGTTCGCCGCGAGAAAAAATCTGGGAGAAGATGTCGCGGAAGCCCCCACCAAACCCACCCGCCCGCCGTCCGGCTTCGCCGCCAGATTCATCCATGTTGGAAAAGTCAAAACCTGAAAAGTCCACGCCGGGTGGGGGCGGATTCGGGGGGCCGGCCGGACCGGGACCGTAACCGCCGGGCGGAAGGTTGTCAGAATAGAATCCGTACTGGTCGTAAATCTTGCGCTTCTTCTCGTCACTCAGGATTTCGTAGGCTTCCGAGAGTTGCTTGAATTTCTCTTCGGCGCCTTTATTCCCAGGATTCACGTCGGGGTGATACTTGCGCGCCAGATGGCGGTAGGCCTTGCGGATCTCCTGCGGCTTGGCGCCACGGCTGACGCCGAGGGTTGCGTAATAATCTTTTTGTGTACCAACAGGCATGTCAGTTCTTGCTCATTTCCAAGATCGGCCCGAGGTGATCGGGGCAGCGCGAGGCGATCCAGGCCTCCAGGTGCTTGCGGACTTCCGACCCTGCCGCCAAATCCCAATCCTCGACTTCTGCTTCTAAAAAGTGCCGCCAATTGCAAACCGGGCATTGGACAGGCACTTGAGCACGATGTTCCATAATTCAGTCCACAGTCGAGAGTTCACAGTCAACATTAAGAACCGTGCCTTCAGTCTTCTGACTCCTGGCTCCTGACTACTAGCTCCTTTCTTCAGTTCTTCTTCTTATCGTCGTCCACAACCTCCGCGTCGATCACTTCTCCTTCGCCTTTGGCCTGGCCCTGCGCACCGGTGTCGGTGGGACCATGCTGCGCCCCCGCCGCACCAGCGTCCGAGGATGCCTTCGCGGAAGCCGCTTGCTTGTACATGGCTTCGGCGAGCTTGTGGGAAGCCGTCGTCAGCCTCTCGACGGCCGCGCTGATCTTGCCCGAGTCGCCTTCCTGGATGGTTTTCTTCGCCTCTTCCAGCGCGGTTTCGATCGACTTGGCATCGGCGTCAGAAATTTTCTCGCGATTCTCCTTGAGCAGCTTCTCGACAGAGTACACCATCGAATCGGCTTTGTTCTTGACCTCGACTTCCTCTTTGCGCCGTTTGTCTTCCTCGGCGTGCAGCTCGCCTTCTTTGGTCATGCGCTCCACCTCTTCCTTGTTGAGACCGCTGGAAGAGGTAATGGTGATCTTCTGCTCCTTGCCCGTCCCCAGGTCCTTGGCGGAGACGTTGAGGATGCCGTTGGCGTCAATGTCGAACGTCACTTCAATCTGCGGTATCCCGCGCGGAGCGGGAGGAATGCCCACCAGATGGAATTTGCCCAGCGTGCGGTTGTCCTTCGCCATCGGCCGCTCGCCCTGAAGGACGTGAATTTCCACGGAGGTCTGGCTGTCCGCCGCCGTGGAGAAGGTCTCCGTCTTGCGCGTGGGAATCGTGGTGTTGCGCTGGATCAGCGAAGTCATAACGCCGCCCAGGGTTTCCACTCCCAACGTCAGCGGGGTCACGTCGAGAAGCAGCAGGTCCTTGACCTCCCCGCCCAAAACGCCCGCCTGCACGGCGGCGCCCACGGCCACCACTTCATCAGGATTGACGCCCTTGTGGGGTTCCTTGCCCTGGAAGAGATCCTTGACGATCTGTTGCACGCGCGGGATGCGGATGGAGCCGCCCACCAACACAACTTCATCAATCTTGTCGGGTGTCAGGCCGGCATCCTTCAGCGCTTGCTTCACCGGGCCCACCGAGCGTTGGAAAATATCCTCGCACATCTGCTCGAAGCGTCCCCGCGTCAGCTTCATGGCCAAGTGCTTGGGACCGGAAGCATCCGCGGTAATGAAGGGCAGATTGATCTCAGTTTCGAGCACCGTGGAGAGTTCCATCTTGGCCTTCTCCGCGGCTTCCCTCAAGCGTTGCAGGGCCATGCGGTCCTTCGCCAGGTCAATGCCCTGGTCCTTCTGAAACTCCGCGACGATCCAGTCCATAACGCGTTTGTCGATGTCGTCGCCGCCCAAGTGCGTGTCGCCGTTGGTGGACTTCACCTCCACCACCCCTTCACCCACTTCCAGGATGGAAATGTCGAAGGTGCCGCCGCCGAAGTCGTAGACCGCAATGGTCTCGTCCTTCTTCTTGTCGAGCCCGTAAGCCAGGGCTGCCGCCGTGGGCTCATTCACAATGCGCAAAACCTCGAGGCCCGCGATCTTGCCCGCATCCTTGGTCGCCTGGCGCTGCGCGTCATTGAAGTAAGCCGGCACCGTAATGACCGCCTGGGTAACCTTTT
>Ga0326727_10020379_pt1 | contig 13175 bp, 11 predicted proteins | sample MB2enrmetagenome_FD_207643 | JGI IMG/M metagenome (GOLD analysis project Ga0326727, IMG submission 207643) | Lab enriched peat soil microbial communities from McLean, Ithaca, NY, United States - MB29MY | ecosystem: Environmental > Terrestrial > Soil > Wetlands > Peat | place: USA: New York...
GAGCAACTCCGCTGCCTGTTGCCGGCTTTGGAACGTCTCGATACTGCTCTCCAGCAACTCTTTCAGCAACACCCCGATCACCTCGTGTTTGACAGCTTCCCCGGGGCCGGGGAGGCTCTGGCGCCACGCTTGCTCGCCGCCTTCGGCTCGGATCGCGAGCGCTTCCAGGATGCGGCCGAGGTGCAGCGCTTCAGCGGCATCGCTCCCGTCACGCAACGCAGCGGCAAGACCCACTACGTCCATTGGCGGCTGGCTTGTGCCAAATTCGTGCGCCAGAGCTTCCACGAATTCGCCGCCCATTCCCGGCACTGGTCCCCTTGGGCCAGCGCATACTACCAACAATTACGCGAGCGCGGAGTGTCGCACCATGCCGCCCTGCGCGCTCTCGCCTTCAAGTGGATCCGTATCCTGTATCGCTGCTGGAAGGACCGCACGCTTTACGACGAACAGCGTTACCAGCAGGCTCTAAAACGCCGGGGCTCACCGCTCTGCCTCGCCTTGCTGTCCCAGGAGGTGCCAGCTTGAACCCAAATACATCTTGACATACAACCTCAGATGTCTGCGGGACCGTGGGCTACCCTCTTTCGCCCGCTCCGCGGGCTCAATTCATCAACGAACTTCTGACTCAGGACACCAGCACTTGTTTTTCATTCCCCACCTACCTCCTACCTCCTACCTCCTACCTCCTACCACCTACCACCTACCTCCTACCACCTACCTCCTTTGTTTTCAATAACATTCCTGCATGCAACGAGTAACTACATTTGTTTTCTATAACATCCCAGCTTCGTTGCCAAGTTTTCCACAGCGGTCCTTTGTTTTCATAGACATTCCAGCTTCGTTCGCTCAATTTTAGAGGCACTGAGCTCGTTCTTTGTCTGCCAAAAGCGGCATTTGTCTTGGCCATTTGTGCCTGCCAAAGGTCCCGCCAACCCCGATTCTCCTCACACGGAGTACGCGGTAAGGGCGCCAAAAAAGGACCCGACCAATTCACCCTTCCCTGTTCCCTATTCCCTCTTCCCTGTTCCCTGTTCTTTGCCCCTGCCCTTCCGCCTCCTTACTTCTGACTCCTGACTCCTGACTCCTGACTCCTGACTCCTGACTCCTGACTCCTGACTCCTGACTCCTGACTCCAATCAGGTACTATCCTAGCCTATCTTCTTCGCTTTGTCAAGAGACAGGATGTCCGCTCGGCTGATCGAAGGAGGCAGGGACGCCGTCAGGGTTTGCCCAAGCCGGGGCGAGACTCGGAAGGTGTACTCCTATTCCAAAACGTCTTGCCGGCGCGCGAAGATTTCCTGTCGAGCCAGTAATGCCTCCGTGTCCTCCGCGGCCGGAAAAAACTTAACACGGAGGTCACTGAGACCCTCGGTGCTCTCTGAGTTGAGGTTCTGGAGGCTCGGAGAACACGGAGAATCTCGTCTTGGCGGCGGCCACCGGGCCGCGCTGTGAGATAATTTGAGTTGAAGGAGGTGGGAGCTGACCATGCCAATTGCGATTAAAAGGGCTTACGAGGCGGCCGGCGCCGAGGACGGCTATCGAGTTCTGGTTGATGGGCTCTGGCCGAGAGGTATAACCAAGGCGCAACTGAAGATCGACGTTTGGATGAGGGAGATTGCGCCTTCGGTCGCGCTGCGGAAATCGTACTGTCACATACCAGAGAAATGGGAAGGGTTCAGGAACAAGTACCGCCAGGAACTATCGAAACCTCCACGCAAAGCCCTCCTCGACGAGTTGATCGACCGTGCCCGCAAGGGGCAAGTCACACTGATCTTCGGCGCCCGCGACGCCGAGCGCTCCAACGCCGCCGTCCTCGCCGAGGTAATCCGCGATGAATACGGCGGGGTCGAGCGCGAGGTGAGTTCACCGTGATTCAGGCGCCCACCGAAAATCCGGCCGCGCCGTCTCGGTGAAAGGGACGACCTCGGTGCGAGCGTCCAGCCGATACCGCTCCCGCCCCGGGTAAACGACCCAGCGCCCCCGCACCTTCAGATCGTCGCAAGCCAGATGAAATCCCTTGCTCGGCCGCGGGGCGCTGAGCGATCGTTTGATCTCCACCGCGTGCAGATGCCCGGCTGCGAGTTCCAGGTAGGCAATGCGGCCCGCCAGCGATTCGGCAGACTGAGGAACCACCTTGCAATCATGCCACGCCATGGCATTTTTGCAAGCTCAACTCTAACCCACCTTCTCGTAGTATTCCTTAACGGTTCGCAGAGCACGGTCGAACAATCATGTTTGCCAGAGAAGGCCCCGCTCTCCTCTGGCCCGCCTTGATGCGCGGCATGTAGCGCCATTCCCGCAGGCGCGGGACTGGCAACTGCCGACCCCGCGCGGGGTCGGCGCTACGCGCCCGCGAAGGTGTGAGAAAATCACTTTTTTGCCCCGCGTCGTAGGGGCACCCCGCCGACTGGCGGATGGTTGCCCAGGGCGGCCACAAGGGCCGCCCCCACGACGAGATTTTTCACACCTTCTGAGGCATTACGCGTCAGACGCAAAGGTACTTTCTTTTCTCCCCAAAGTGGGGTAATTTCTCGCCGACCGTCCTTGGCCTAGCGCAAGCCAGGTGTCAAGAGTGACGCTGGTCGCGAGTGGGCGGCATTTCAAGAAATGCGCAAATCCCAGGATCCTATCAGGCTTAATGGCGGAGGATTAACAATGAACTGGTCACGGGGTTGCAAGAGCTCGACAATAGCCATACTCGGCTCTTCAATTGTGCTTTGTGCACATCAAGTGTTCTTGCTTCGGGCGGCGCAAGTGGAACAGAAGGAAGAATTAGGTCGGTATTTCACCAAGAAGGCCTATAGCCTGATGCCGCTGCCCAAACTCGAGGAGGCAAAAGATGAACTCCCATCGCCCATATATGATGACAACCCCCTATGGGTAAAGACTTACTGGAAGGCCTGGGAGTTGGCCTTCCACAACTTTCGCGAGCCTTCCTCGCAGAGCGGCTTTGTCTCGCAATTCATCGACGCGGCGTTTAACCAGAATATTTTCCTGTGGGACAGTTGCTTCATGACCATGTTTTGCAACTACGCTTATCCTCTCGTGCCGGGAATCTCGACGCTCGATAATTTCTACGCGAAGCAGCATGAGGACGGAGAGATATGTCGCGAAATCGTCAGGGCGACGGGCGTTGATTACCACGAGTGGGGAAACCAGGAAAATTCCCCTCTCTTCAGCCGATGGGGATGGCCCAGCTTCAACGAGAACACCGTTCAGACCCGCAAATCACCTGTAACCTACAGAGGCCGAACAGCGCCTGCGCCTAACCCGAAATTAACCTTGGATGCGCTGAACCACCCTATCCTGGCATGGGCCGAAATGGAACATTACAGGATTACTGGGGACAAGAGCCGGCTGGCGGAAGTGTGGGAACCGCTGACCCATTACTACGGGTCCTTGCAGAAGTACTTGAAACAGGGGAACGGACTCTACATTACGGACTGGGCAAGCATGGACAATTCTCCCCGCAACGTCTATTTGAAAAGCGGTGGAACGGGCATTGATATTTCTTCCGAAATGGTGCTTTTCGCAAGGCAACTCGCCACGATGGCGCAAATTCTTGGTAAAGGTGACGAAGCCCGACGGTACTCCACACAGGCGAACGATTTGGCCGAGATCATCAATACGAGAATGTGGGATAAGAAGCGAAAGTTTTACTTCGACCTGACGGTTCACGGCAGGCTAGCCCCCGTTATGACGATTGCGGCCTACTGGACCTTGCTTGCGAATGTCGCTTCCCCGGCACAGCAAGCCGACCTGGTGGCGGAATTGAAGAACCGGAATACTTTTGGGCGAACCAACCCAGTTCCCACGCTGGCGGCAGACCAGAAAGGGTACGAGCCGGGTGGCGGATACTGGCGAGGTTCTGTCTGGGCGTCCACAGAAACCATGGTCATTCGAGGCTTGGAGGAGTGTGGTTATGACGATCTCGCGCGCGAGATTGCTATGAAGCATTTGGATCTGGTGGCCAGGGTTTACGAGAAGACAGGAACGATATGGGAAAACTACTCGCCGGACGCCATTCAGCAAGGCAACCCGGCAAAGGCGGACTTCGTGGGTTGGAGCGGAATTGCACCCATCATGTACCTGCTCGAGTACGCCATCGGGCTCAAAGCTGATGCCCCTCACAACCGCTTGAATTGGCAGTTGCAGCCCGGAGGCCGCCGCGGCTGCGACCATTTTCGGTTCAACGGACACATCGTGTCTCTTGTCGCGGAGCCTCAGCCCGGCCAGTCAAAGGTAGAAAGGATCACCATTCAATCTGACGCCCCGTTCGAACTCCGAGTTCGATTTCTCGGAGTGGAAAAACAATTCTCCGTCACAGGTGGCAAGCAGGAGTTCGAAATCGTTGCCGCTCAACAGGCTTCACTATATTGAGCAAGCTCATTGTTTGCGGGGATACTGATGCTCATAGAAATGAGCATACATGGGTTTAAGGGAAATGACTCCTCACCCGGCCCGCCGCCGGCGTTCTTCAGCCGGGGCGGGACGGGTGAGGGGGTCTCGAGCCTACGCCCCGTTTCTGGTAGCACGGATAGCGTCCTTCGGCTATCTGCGCTCACAGGAGGGGATCCGAAACAACACCGCACTTCCGCTATCGTAAGCCGATCGGCGGTCATCGATTCCGCTTCTCGACACTCTCTTCGGACTTCTGGCTCCTGACTCCCGCTCCCCCCTAACCCCCAGCCCCTGGCCCCTAGCCCCTGTTTTTCGATGGCTCTTGATTTAAGTTAGCGAACTGCTGGCGCCGCGACTCGCGGCCCCTCTACGGGCTGCTGTCTGCCGTCTGCTGTTTCACCCATGTGCCATTTACCACCCACCGCCTACCACCTACCGGATCCCGCACCTTGATTCCGAGGTTTGAGATCGCATGGACCACACAGTGCGCAACGCATGCGCCTCGCCCCAAGTCCCATCTCGGCTAGAGAACCTAGCAATTGGTGCGCAAATAATGAAATAATGTTGGTTTGTATCAATCCGAAGCCAGCAGGAGCGTTCAATGAGAAGACCATGAAAAGCTGCTCTGAGCGATACGACCAAATCCTGCATGTGATATTCGAGGGCAGCGACCCCTACGAAGATCAAGACGCAAGGTTCGCCAGTCTGCAACACGACATCAAAGACTTCGAAGGGGCCTGCGGTGGGAACGACGCCGAGATTCTCCGCTGCTACCTGGATCAGAAGTTCGGGCATGCGGACACGCCCTCATTGGTGATGCGTCTACGGCGGGTCGCGACCTCTCCAGGTGCTCCCGTTCATAGCCGACTCAAAGCCCTGACTGGAGCCGCAACACTTTCATATCGTAATCCCTATTTCCCTCCCGACCTCTCGGTGCAATTTCGTTCCCAAGCGTATACACTCGCGTTTGGGAGCGAGCTCTGGAAGGAGGCCTTTAACATCTTAAACAACTGGCTTTTCGCTGCCCTTTCCGATGGGGACCTGCAGACGGCGAAAGAGAGAATTAATGACATTGAACGCATCCTCCGCGAGCACATATCCCAACCGATCATCGCCTCGGATCCTAACCTGGTCGAAGTCCAAGCTCGATTTAAGACGCATCAAGCCAAATATTTGCTGCAGACTGCGGTGCCTTCCAACGGCGATGCCGCGGATCAGGTACTATGCCGTGTGGAAGAGCTGTATGAAAGTGCGATTTCTGATGAACGTGCCAATGTACACCGACGTGTCAACAAGCAGATCGAGTGGGCCTCAAGTTTAGTGAAGTTCGCCCGGACGAATGGGTACGACAACTTCGATAGAATCGAGGCAATCCTGGACAGGGCATATCGGAGCCTTGATGCTCACGTCTGTAGTGCTTGCAGAGGATACTTCTACTACACGCGCGCGGAGCTCCTTGGGTTCCAAGGCGGTACGCTATTCAATACGAACCGCGACAGAGCATTGGATTGCTGGCGCGGCGCAAGACGGGCCGCGATAGAGAGCATTGACGCCTATCGACGAGAAAAGCACCATTTTGAAAACGAGGCATCAGACCTTCTGTTGCGGGTGGAGGAAGAGTTGGCAAAGGACAGTAGGCCGCAGGAGATATTCTTAAGTCATAAGACGGTGAACAAGGATCTAGTGCTTCGGTTCGAGAAGGTGCTTAGAGAACTAGGGTTCAGCCCGTGGATGGACGTCGACAAGATGCCAGCTGGAACCCAACCGTTGAGGGGCATACACAGCGGCATGAAGGGTTCGTGTGCCTGCGTGTTCTTCGTTACGCCAGATTTCGAGGACGATAAATATCTCCGAACCGAGATTGACCTCGCGATGAAGCAGAAGGTTGAGCGTGGTGACGAATTCGCAATCATCGCGTTGGTTTTTGGGCGTGGTGAGGTTCCGGAAATACTGAAACAGTACATCTATAAGGAGTGTCGCGACGAAATGGAAGGATTGCTTCAAATCCTTCGCGCGCTGCCGATAAGGGTCGGCACAGTTCACTGGCGCGTTTAGGGGTCATCCTGGATCAATTCCTCGTCACGAGGATTTGGTTTGCTATCTACCGCGAATCGCTTCCCCGGCGTCCCACATACGACCCCCTACCTGCCTCACTTGGCGCCGCAGCGTGCTCAGAACACATTCCCTTGATTCCAAGCTTTGAAATCGGATACATTCCATAACGTGGAACGCATATGGCACCCCCGAATCATGAGAGGGGTATGCGCTTATCAGATTGGGGGCGGTTGGTCACAAGGAAATTTGTTCGCCTGGGGAAAACACCTCCAAAGTTACCTAAACGCGCGTAAAGGATTCGGTGCAAGGGAATTACAGGGGCGAGTATTTTGGCTTGTTAAGGGCCATTCGTGTCACGTTTCCGGGCCAACGCCGACCGGTGTTGCGCAATCCGCTGCCCGCATTTGGCGCCGGAACAGTCTCTTTCCTCACACTCTTATTGCCTGCCGGGGTATACGTCGGCAAGAAGGTTGTCGACGTCCTCGCGGAATTGGCGAGGGCAAAGATCGCCAGGGGAAACCACGGCAAAACGGTCATAATTTATGGGCCAGACGGAAAGCCGCGGAGGCGAATTAGGAAGTGAGCGGGGTGGCGAGTCCACCAAGGAGCTCGCGGGATTTTCGAGGTCGGGAAGCGCAGAATTGCACAGGAGCTTTGCTGCATCTTTTCTACTCGAGTGAACATCGGTGGCCGCTTATGGCAGAGAGAATTCGGAATCTATTGAAATCAATCTGGGGACTCGTCGGCACACTGCGCCTAGAGCACTGGTTTAGCATTGCTATACTCGTGGGGTTTGGCAGTCTTCTGGCAGCGTGTATTTCAGGGTCGATTCACCTCTATGTCGTCAACCAGGATGGGACCAACCGGCTTTATCTTCTCTCAACGATTTCGGAAACGCTTGGGTCAATTCTTGCACTTGTCATAACAGCTACGCTGGTAGCGACGCAGCTTGCAACTCAAGGTTTCAGCCCAGAGGTAGTCCGATTTCGTCTTCGTGACCCCTGGTTATGGTGCGCGATCGGGATCTATCTCCTTGCGATATTGTGTTCGTTGGCGGCGATAGCGCGCTCGGTATGGGTACAGGCGGACTGGGCTTGGGATTTGTCCAGTGTGGACCTGACGCTGTTGTTGTCGGGGGCCGCTCTCGTGTTCCTGGTACCGTTCACTCTAGCAATCCTCCGAAGCTTTGAAACAGTTAGCTTCATTGGGGACCTCCTCTCTAACAGTCGGTACGGCGCGTTGGAGGACTTGATGCGGAAGGCTGTAAATGAGGGTTTGGTCCGGCAGTTGGAGACTGCAAAATCCATGTTGCAGGAGCATGCGATAAGTATTCTAGCGCGCAGCGGAGGAAGCGTAACTGAAGCTCGCCAATTTGCCGAACTTGGCGTGCGCCTCGGCAGATATGCTGCTGCGGAAAAGGACCCAGAGGCGACAATCGTAGCGATTGAATATCTGACAGATATGACCATCCACTGCACCCACCGCGTCCACCGTGCGGCTGCAGACATCTTTAATGACGCAGTGGTTGCGCTACAGAGGACGGCTGAAGAAGCATTCGGGGGCCCGGCACAATGAACTCGCTTGTCGCTGAACTGAGCCACAGAGCTGCGGATTGTTACTTGGGAATTGCCCAGGTAAAAGCTCACGACCGGGAGGAAAACCTTCGAAGAGCAATCGAGGCTTATGAAAAAGCTCTGCGGTTTTTTTCAGCAGACTCGTACCGACTGCGTAACGCTGAGATCCAAAACAATCTGGGCATAGCCTTCAGCGAGCTCGCCGATATCCGCGATCGGGAAGCTAACCTTACAAGAGCGATTTCGCTCTTTGATCTCAACCTCAGTGTTTTCAGTCTCGACGCTTTCCCCTTCGAATATGGCCGCGCCCAGATGAATCTTGGCCGTAGCTTGGGAGCTCTTGCCGACGTCCGCGACAAGGAAGCCAACCTTAAGCGTTGCATTGCCGCCTTCAAGAAGGCACTGCAAGTCTTCACTTTCGAAACTTCCCCAGAGCCCTACGCGATGACCATGAACAACCTCGGTTCCGCGTGTGCTAGTCTCGCCGACGTGCGAGACAAGGAAGCCAATCTCAATGACTCTGTTGCAGCTTACCGTAAGGCCTTACGGGTGTACACTCTCACGAATTTTCCGCAAGAATACGGCGTGACGCAAAACAACCTGGGCAACTCGTTCAGGCACCTCGCGCAGGTTCGTGACATTGAAACCTACCTGAAGCAGTCTATCGAAGCGTACAGTGAAGCACTGCGGGTCCGGACAATAAGAGAATTCCCTTTCGACTATGCCATGACCCAGAACAATTTGGGCAACGCGTATCAGAGTCTCGCCGAAGTGCGAGACAAGACAGCTAATCTCAACCGGGCCGTCGCTGCGTACCGCGAGGCGCTAAGGGTCCGTACATATGACGCATTCCCACAGGCCTATGCCCGGACCCAAGGCAACTTGGGCAATGCGTATGGGGAACTCGCCGAGCAGAGGGACAAAGAATCAAATCTTCAGCAAGCCATTGAAGCTCATCGCGAAGCGCTTCGTGTTTTTACACTCGAGGCGTTCCCGCAGGACTACGCGAAGAGCCAAAACAACTTGGGAAACTCGTACGTGGCATTGTCCGAGGTAAAGAACAAAGAAGCTAACCTCGGTCAAGCGATCGCTGCATACTATGAGGCCCTCCGAGTGCGTACGTTCGAAGCATTCCCACAAGATTATGCCCTCACCCAGACCAATCTCGGCAACGTCTACGCGGCGCTCGCGGAGTTCCAAGATAAAGAAAGGAATCTCGAGCGCGCGATCGCTGCCTGTCTGCAGGCGCTCCGAGTCCGCACATTCGAAGATTTGCCCCAAGACTACGCAAAGACCGTGAACAACCTGGGCAGCGCGTATGGCGCGCTTGCCGACGTTAGGGACCGCGAAATCAACCTGAATATGGCTGTTGACGCATTTCGCGAAGGTCTTCGAGTACTTAGCTTCGAGAACTTTCCGGAGAAATACGCCAGCACGCAAATGAATCTAGGGTTGGCCCTATCTCAGTTGGCGAGGGTTCGCCTGCAGAGCAACGCGACGGAAGAGGCAATCGACTTCATTAAGGCGTCGAGAAAGTGCCTTGAGGAGGCACTCAGGTACTTTACGTCGGAAAGCAACCCGTCTATGCACAGGACGTTAATTGAGAATGTTCGGGGAATAGATGCATGGCTACAGGCCCTCGCCGTGTGACTTCTTTGGGGACTGCCATCTGTCTGTCCAGGATACGGTCGCCGGAATGAACTCAACCCTCGCGGAACTAAATAGGAAGGCTGCGAAGAGCTTTTTGCGAATCGCCCATGCCAAAGCTGACGGGCGCGAGAAGAATCTCCGCCGGGCGATTGAAGCATTTGAGGCATCGCTAAAGTTCTTCACGTTTGGAACGCACCCCCTGCTGTACGCGCAAATCAACAACGATCTCGGAATCGCTTTGTCCCGCCTCGCCGGGGTGAGAGACGAGGAGTCGTACCTGAAGCAAGCTCTTGTGGTTTACCGCGAGGCGCTCCGGGTTTATGATCCTGGAAGGTTCCCGAAGGAGTACGCGACCGCTCAAAACAATCTTGGAAACGTGCACTCCGAACTAGCAGAGGTGCGCGACAAGGAGTTCAACCTTGATGAGGCGGTGGCCAGTTACTGTGAAGTTCTCCCTGTCTTCAATCGCGAAAGCTCTCCAGAACTCTATGCAGTGATCCAGAACAATCTGGGGAATGTCTACAAGAGTCTCGCGGAAATACGGGACTGCGATGCCAATCTCCACCGAGCCGTTGGAGCTTTCCAAGCGGCGCTCGAGGTCTTCACGCTTGAGAAATTTCCAGTCCAGTACGCATCGAGCCAAAACAACCTCGGTAACGCCTATACAAGTCTGGCGGAAACCCGCGATTGGGGGAGTAATCTGATGAACGCGATTTCTGCCTTCGAGCACGCCTTGTGCGTCCGCACATTCAAGGACCTCCCAGCAGACTTTGCTGACACTCAAAGCAACCTTGGCATAGCATACAAGCAGCTCGCGAACGTAAGAGACAAGGAGACCAACCTTCGCCGAGCTATCGCGGCCTTCAGAGAATGTGGGCGTGTCAAAAGCTTCGAATCTTTTCCGCAGGACTATGCCACGTACCAAGACAACCTCGGCGACGCGTACACCGGCCTGGCGGAATTCGGTGATGGGGAGGACCGTCTTAGGCTCGCCATCTCTGCTTTCAGGGAGGCGCTACGCGTACGAACCGTTGACGAGTTCCCTCAGTACTACGCTGCAACCCAGAATAACCTTGGAATTGCATTCGGAAAACTCGCGGATTTGTGCGATAGCGGGGCAAATCTCGAGCAGGCCATTCTTGCCTTTAGGGAAGCCCTACGCATCCGTACGATCGAGCGGCTTCCTAAGGACTACGCTACGACTCAAAACAATCTTGGCAACGCGTTCGCAAGGCTGGCACAACTCCCAAACCGAGATACCGAGGCATACCTAGGTCGGGCTCTGAAAGCTTATCACGACTCCCTTATGGTCTTCACGATTGAGGCCTTCGCGCCCATGCACGCGACGGTCCAGAGCAACATCGGGCTTGCGTTTGCAAATCTGTCCCGCGTTCGCGACAAGGAAACTAACCTCAACCAGGCAATTGCTGCTTTCAGAAAGGCTCTCGCCATCTTTACCTTTGACGCGTCACCACAGAATAACGCCAGCATCCAGAGGAATCTCGCGCACGTCTTCGGCGATCTAATCCAATTGAGGGCGTCAACCGGAGCCAAAGAAGAGGGAAAAGACTTGATGAGGGCCATGAAGGACTGTGTGATGGAAGCACTCCGGTTTTATACAGAAGCTTGTTCCCCGGCCATATATTTGGAATTGAGAAACACCCTTGAGCGTCTGAGCGCGCGACTGAGCCAATAGGACCTCGCGGGTAGCGCGCACACGCGCCAGTCTGGCAGGTGTGCAGTCAGTGGAGGTCCAGCCGGAGCGGGACCGGTGAAGAACAGTGACGAGTGACAAATGACGAGTGACGAGCAATCGAAGATCAGAAGTCAGAAATCAGAGGACAAAAGCCAACAGCTGAAGGCTGAGAACTGATTGCTGAGGACTGGCGGGCCGTGCCGAGTGACGAGGAAGCTTAAGAGCAGTGGCTGGTGGTCAGTGGCGAGTGACAAGAAGATTGTAGTAGCAAGTAGCATGAGGCAGGGGAAGATGGAGGCGAAGGCTCATCGGTCGGGGATGTCAACCACGATGCAGCTTCCTGGCTTCGCCGCATTCAGGGCCGCGACAACCTGCGGCAGCATCGGCTTGATCAGGCGCCACCTGCCTTTACCCAACACCACAATCGCAATTTGGCGGCCCTCCAGATTCTGCTGATAAGCAATGCTCGTGTCGGTTGTGAGCAGCAGGTCAAACCCGGCCTGCTCTGCGGATTTCAGCAACTCACCGTTGCTCAACGTGTCCCACCCCAGTGCCCTTGCCTCGCTCACCGTATGGCCTTGCAGCGAGGAGGCAATGCCTCTGGGCGTGCCGTTGTCAAAGAGAATAAGCATCAGCGGAGCGCGGGAGCTGCCAGGCTGCGCGCCGCAAAATCCAGGACCGCCATGACCTGCTCCCGCGATACGGGAAACTGCTCCATGATTTCGTCGATGGTCATGCCGTCCTCAAGGTTTTCGAAAACGGTCGCGACAGGCATGCGCGTGCCACGGAAAACCCACGCGCCGCTCACCTTTCCGGGGATGCTTTCTACCGCCGTGCATTCTGACCAGTCCAGGGCCGGCATCACGAACCTCCTTCGCCGCTCTCACACTATAGCAAAATCGCGGGGCTTGCTCAATTCTGTTGGTGGTCTGGCCTTGGTATTGAATCATTGATTTCTTGAGTGATCGGACGATTCATCGAAGAGCCGCAGTTCCGGAGAGCGGGACCTGCGCTACACGGTTCGTCAGTGTGCCGCCGCGGCGGGGGCTCCATGGAGTTTGATTTTCTTCATGAGAAACATGAAAGGGATCATGGCGAGGAAGGTGAGGCCGAGAAGCCAGAAACTGTCGATATAAGCCATCATGCTGGACTGGCGGATCAGGTTGCCATAGACCATCCCATGCGCCTGGTTCAAGGCCTGCACGGAGTTTGACCCTTGCGACATGAGGAAGCGGCTGGCGCCCGAAAGGGAAGCCGTGTAAGCGGGATCGAGCGGGGTCAGGTGGCTGACCAGGGTGGACTGATGCACTTGAGCCCGGCGGGCGAGCATGGTGGTGACGTTGGCAATTCCCACGCTGCCGCCGATGTTCCGCGCCAGGTTGATGAGGCCGGTGGCGTTATTCATTTTTTCTTTGCGAATGAAGTAGAACGCCATGACGTTGATAGGGGTAAACAGAAACGCCATGCCCAGGCGTGAATAGGTCCAGGCCATGACGGCGGTGCGGAAATCAATCTCGAGGTTGAAGTGGGCCATGTGCAGGAGCGAGAAACCCGTGATGGCGAGTCCGATGGCGACCAGCCATCGAGCCTCCACGACCTGGGTCAAGCGCCCTACAATGGGCAGCGCGATCAGGACCACCAAGCTGCCCGGGGAAAGCACCAGTCCGCTTAGCAATGCTGTGTAACCCATAAGCGTTTGCAAGAGCAGGGGCAGCAGCACGGTGGTTCCGTAGAGCACGAACCCCAGCATGAACATGGTGAAGGTGGAGACGGCGAAGTTCCGGTCTTTGAGCATGCGC
>Ga0326727_10020380_pt1 | contig 13175 bp, 13 predicted proteins | sample MB2enrmetagenome_FD_207643 | JGI IMG/M metagenome (GOLD analysis project Ga0326727, IMG submission 207643) | Lab enriched peat soil microbial communities from McLean, Ithaca, NY, United States - MB29MY | ecosystem: Environmental > Terrestrial > Soil > Wetlands > Peat | place: USA: New York...
TCCTTGAATCGGATATCGTCGAGGAGATCTCAGTCGAAGAGATCAAGGCTGTCTTCTATGTCAACAGCTTTACGGGAGACGCGAAGCACGAGATTCTCAACTTTCACTCCCGCGCGCCCATCGTTCATGGAATCTGGATGCGGCTGCAATTCCTCGATGGCGAAGTCATGGAGGGTATCGTCTACAACTCTATCCGCTACCTAATCGATCCTGGCTTCTTCCTGCTGCCCACCGACCCCGAAAGCAATAACCGGCTCGTCTATGTGCGCAAGAACTGGCTCGCAGACCATCGCGTCCTCGGCATGCGCAAACTCTAGGCTCAGGCCGCGGCCTCCCTCTGAATCGAATAATGAAGAATCTCAGCCGCGATCCCGGTCAACTGCCGCGAAGTGTTGTCCGTGCGCACCACATGGCCCAGGCAGTGGATCGTACAACAAGTAGATAGAGTAATCTCGGGTGGCAATTCGACCATAAATTCAAAATCGCCCCCGATAGGCGCGTTCTCGGCCATGTCCAAATAAAAATAGACTCCCCGGTTGCTCAAGTCCCGCGTAAAGCCAGGGATCTCGCGCTTTCCGATCATCACTGTGAGCGGCGCGCTGATCCCAAAACGCTGCCTCGCCCGCCGGTCGTCTACCCAATGAAAGTTGCTGGTCATGATTTCCCTTCTGAACAAAACGGCAGGATGATTCGCGCTGCCGAAGTGTTGCTGCCGGTCGGGAGAGATGATCTCCCGGCGCTTACCAATTCCCGACTGCATCTTTCAGGATTTAAGACGCACATCGAGGCGCCTGCGAAATCGTTTCATAAAGGTAACGTTACCTCTATTACCACAATCCGACACCATGGGTACGTTTAGTATTTATGCAATCGTAATGCCAAAAAAATGCTTGTAATCCTTGTGTTCTTGGCTCAACCCAATGGGACTATGCAATTGTTTGCGCAGAATGTGGGTAGATTATGGCCACTTTGGCCCGTAGCCGGAACGATTCCCCGCAGGGTTTCCGCGCCCCGCTCTGTTTGTTAGGATGGCTTCATGGCTCCACTGCTGGAAATTCGCGATTTGCAGATTCGCTTTGCGGCGGCTGAGGCGGTGCGCGGCGTGAGCCTGCACATCGACCAGGGAGAGGTGCTGGGGCTGGTGGGCGAGTCGGGGTCGGGCAAGAGCGTGACCGCTCTCGCGATTCTGGGGCTGCTAGGACCGGCGGCGCGGGTTGCGGGGCAGATCCTGTGGCGCGGCGGCCGAGCCGGCAGCACAGACTCGATTGACCTGCTGCGACAGCCGCAAAGTGCGCTGCAACGGCTGCGGGGAAGCGAGATCGCCATGATCTTCCAGGAGCCGATGACGGCGCTGAATCCGGTGATGACGATTGGCGGCCAGGTGGCCGAAGGCGCGCGCGCGCATTCTCCCTCCTGGACTGGACGCGAGTCGAAGCGCCAGGCCATCGCCGCGCTGGAGGCGGTCTCAATTCCCGATGCGGCGCGGCGCTACGGCGACTATCCGCATCAGTTTTCCGGCGGGCAGCGGCAGCGAATTCTGATCGCCATGGCGCTGATCAATCGTCCGCGGCTGCTGATCGCCGACGAGCCCACAACCGCCCTGGATGTCACCGTGCAGGCGCAGGTGCTGGAGCTTCTCCGTGAGTTGCAGCGCCAGCATGGGTTGGCCATGCTCTTCATCTCGCACGACTTGGCGGTAGTGGGCCAGGTAGCCAGCCGGGTTGCGGTGATGCGTGCGGGTGAGGTGGTGGAAACGGGCCCCTGCGCGCGCCTGCTGACCGCGCCCCAGCACGCCTACACGCGCAGCCTGCTGGCGGCCGTGCCCACGCTGCGCACCGACCGCAACCGCCCCCTGGCGATGGTGGGCGATTAGGAAATTGCGCGGAAGAGCCAATAGAGAGTGCCGGAGAGCAGAGCCGCGACCGGCAGGGTAAAAACCCAGCCGGCGGCAATGTTGCGAACCGTGGCTAGGCGCAAGCCACTGCCGTTGGCGGCCATGGTTCCGGCCACGCCAGAGCTCAGGACGTGTGTCGTGCTCACCGGCAGGCCCCAGAGGTTGGCGGCGAAGATGGTGGCCATGGCAACCAGTTCGGCGCTGGCGCCCTGCGCGTAGGATAGATGCTCCTTGCCGATCCTTTCGCCCACGGTCACTACGATGCGCTTCCAGCCCACCATGGTGCCCAGTCCAAGCGCCAAAGCGACAGCCACTTTAACCCAGTCGGGAATGAACTTGGTAGCTTTGTCCACCTTGCTCTTGTAGTTCTTGAGAGCAGAGCTTTCCTCGGCGGTAAAAGCCGGGTTGTGGTTCTTGGCCATCAGCCGCAGCGCCTCGCTGGCTACGTACATATCGTTGCGAACATTGGCTTGGTCCTGCGCCGGTACCGACTTGAAAACCTTGTAGAGAGCGACTTCGTGGTTCAAGTCCTCGACCAATTCTCGAAGCGCCAGGATGGTGTCCGGCTGAAGTTTTTGAGTGCGGATGTAATCGGTGACCTCGGCGCGGGCATCGGCGCCGAGAATACCGGCCTTGTCCACGTGCCGGTCGAGGATGTGCCCGGCCTGCTCGCTGGCGGCGATGAACTCCTGCATATCGCTGGCGGTGACGGCGTGGTTCAGCGCGTATGCGGTTGGCACCGTGCCGATCAGGATCAGCATGATCAGGCCCATGCCCTTTTGTCCGTCATTGGAGCCGTGCGAGAAACTGACGCCGGAACAGGTCAGCAACAGCAGGGCACGGATCGGCCACGGCGGCGGCTGGTTGTTCTTGGGAGCTTCGTAGAGGGATGGGTACTTGATCAGCTTCTTGGAGATGTACAGCAGTAGCCCGGCACAGACGAAACCCACAATCGGCGAAATCAGCAGCACCTTGAGAACCTTGATGGCCTGTTCCCAATCCACGCCGGAGGTTCCCGTATGGGTGCTGAGCAACTGGTTGGCGATGCCAACTCCGATGATTGAGCCGACCATGGTGTGCGAGCTGGAGGCCGGCAGCCCGAACCACCAGGTGCTCAAGTTCCAGACGATGGCGGCGATCAGCAGGGCAAAGATCATGGAGTAGCCCGCGCCTGAGCTGACTTGAATAATCAGCTCGACGGGCAGCAGAGTGATGATGGCGAAGGCCACGGTGCCGGAGGAGAAGAGCACCCCGGCCAGGTTGCAGATGCCCGACCAGACCACGGCGATGTTGGGCTCCAGCGAATGAGTATAGATGACCGTGGCCACGGCGTTGGCGGTGTCGTGGAAGCCGTTGACGAATTCGAAACCGAGCGCAATCAGCAGCGCCAGGCCCAGCAGCATATACGGCCAGATGCTGGTGATAGTGACCGAGTCAAGGTCGCGGGCGACGTGAAAGGCTATATAGCAGAGACCGCCGGCCAGCGCGAGAAGAAACATCGCCATGCCCGCGCGGCTGGGCGCCTTGCTCAGCTTGCGATCAAGCAGGGATCTTCCTGAAGGCATCGCGTGCACGGTGGTTGCCAGGTCGGCCATCAGAGTTCACCAATGCGGCCGGAGAAATTCCGGACTCGCCTGGGCCTCCAAAGTCTGGACTCGGCAACAACAACACATGGCAAATACAATAGAGATCGCTTGTGGCGGGAGAGAGAAGAGCCGGATAAATTGGCGTCCATAAAACCCCAACAACCGCATTATTCGCGCAGTTGTTTGCGTGTCAGGCAGGGAATTTAACCTGACTGAAACAATACTACACTGGCAGGGGGGGGACTTGGGAAGAGGGATTTTTGGCGGTGGTGGAAATCCAGGTCAGCGGGGCGCTGTATTTCGTTCAAACCATTGGGATAGCTGCTCCTCGGAGATCTCGCCGGCGGCAAGAGCCCAGAACGTAAGAACCCGGTCCTCCATGGATGCTGTCAATTGAAGGCCATTCAATTTCAGGAATGTTACAGAAACAGTGAAGGCCGTTCGCTTGTTGCCATCTGCAAAAGGATGATTGGCGACGATCCCCGTGGCGTAGGAGGCTGCAAGCAGGGCAAGCGAAGGGTCTTGCTCTGAATAGGCAAAGAGATTTTTAGGACGCGCAAGAGCAGACTCCAGAAGCCCGAGGTCGCGCACACCCTCCAGGCCGCCGTGCAGCATCAGCGCTTCCTCGTGCATTGTCAAAGCCGCGTCCTGCCTGATCCAAATTGGATCGCTCATTCAGCAAGCCTCTGCAAAACGTCCCTATTTTCGCGCATCACTTCTCGCGCAGCTTCCATCTGCGTGGCGAAATCCTGATCGTACGGAACAAGACGAATGCCCTGTGAACCCTCCGTGATGTAGAGCGTGTCGCCCTTCTCTACATTGAGCCGCGCCAGGGTCTCCTTGGGCAAAATAATGCCGGCGGAGTTGCCGATAGCGATGATCTTTGCAGTCGTGGCCATGTGAAGCCTCCAATTCATCGAAATTATAACATAAGTTATAACATACCTCTACCGCATCTACTGGCGTCACGGTCTCCTACGCCAACTCAATCCCGGCAATCTCGGCTTCCACGCCGCTATACTCCGGGTGCTCGTTCTCGCGAATGCGGTAAGCCATGTCGATGAGGCTTCCCTGTGCCAGGCCAAGCTCGGCGGCGCGTGCGGCCAGGTGCCAGCCGACGGCGCGCACGGCGCCGCTTGAGCCGGGCAAGGGTTGCGGCTGCACGGAATCCTGCGCCAATTCCAATCTCAGGTGGCGCTCCTTCATCATGCGCGGCGGCGTGAGCAGGCGCACTCTGCGGGCGACGAAGACCGGTTCGGGGTTGCCATGGCCAAAGGGCTCCAGCTTGCGCAGCCAGCCAACCAGCACAGACGTGATGCGGTCCAGCGGCAGCTCGGCGTGGATGCGCAGCAGGTACTCCGGCTCGCGGCCGCCCAGGTGTTCTTCGGCGTAGAGGCGCAGGCGGCGCTTGAGCTCCGGCAGCTTTTCGGCGGGCAGGGCAAAGCCGACCGCAAAGGCATGGCCGCCGAAGCGTGTGAAGAGATCGGCGCAGCTCTCGACAGCATTGAGCAGATGGAATCCGTCGATGGAGCGCCCGGAGCCATACGCCACGCCCTCCTCGACACTGACCACAATCGCCGGCTTGGCGGTGCGCTCGATCACGCGCGAGGCCAGTATGCCGATGACGCCGCGATGCCAGCCGTCGCCGTCCACCACCAGTAGCCGGTCGGCGGCCAGCTCCGCGTCGCTAGCCAGCCGCGCTTCGATGGCGACAAGCGCTTTGGCCTCCGTCTCGCGGCGCTCGCGGTTGAGCCGTTCCAGTTTGGCGGCCAGCTCGGCGGCGCGCGCCTTGTCGTGCGTAGTGAAAAGCTCGACTACATCGGAGGCCACGTCCATGCGTCCGGCGGCGTTGATCCGCGGAGCAAGCCGGAAGGCCACGTCGAAGCCGCTGATCGCCCGCGCGGCGGGATCGAGCGCCGCGGCAGTAAAAAGCGCACGCAGCCCGGCCCCGGCTGGCCGTCGCAGCTCTCGTAATCCCAAAGCCGCAATGACGCGGTTCTCGCCCTGCAGCGGCACCGCGTCGGCGATGGTGGCAATGGCGGCCATCTTCAAAAAGCTGGGCAGTGTCTTCTCTCGCGCGCGAGCCAGGTCGCGGCGTTCCAGCAGCGCCTGCGCCAGTTTCATAGCAATCGCCGCGCCGCAAAGAAATTTCTCCGGGTAGCCGCAGGTCGGTTGGTTGGGGTTGAGAATCGCCAGCGCGTGCGGCACGGCCTCGCCCGCCTCCAGCAAATGGTGGTCGGTGATAATCAGGTCCAGTCCCAGGCGGCGCGCGGTTTCGGCTTCGGCAAAGGCTCTCATGCCGGTGTCCACGGTAATCACCAGCCGCGCGCCCTCCGAGTAAGCCTCTTCCAGTACGCTCGATTGCAGCCCGTAGCCTTCTCGCAGCCGGTGCGGCACATGGAAGCGCGCCTCCCCGCCCAGCATCTCGATAGCCGTCTTCAGCAGCACCACGGCAGTAGTGCCGTCCACGTCGTAATCGCCGTAGAGCAGCACCGGCTCGCGCGCGGCGATCGCTTTCTCCAGCCGCTCCACGGCGGCCTGCATGCCCAGCATCAGAAATGGATCGTGCAGGTGTGCGACTTCGGGATTGAGAAAGGCGAATGCTTCTGCCGGCTGGGTTACGCCGCGCGCCACCAGCAGCTCGGCCAGCACCTGCGGCAGCCGTGCTGCCTTGGCCAGCGCCACGGCCTCGTCCGGATGCGGCTCAACAAAACTCCAGCGCTGGCGGGGCGCATTCAGCGGCAGACCCTGCGGTGCAACGCTCTCATTGCCTTCAGCGCCCGCCTTGCTCACCGCGGCTACTCGTCCTCTTCGTCGCCGTCGTGCTCGTGATCGCCGATGACGATGTCCTGAAAGGTCTCCACGTCTTCCAACAGCGACTGGAAGCGCTCATACCATTCCGTGGTGGTCTCATGCAGAAAGACCAAACCCTGGTAGACAAAGCCCAGCTGAATGTACCCCAGCTTGCCGGCGTACTTGCGCAACCACTCCGCCTCCACCAGCTCCGTGGCCTCTTCGTCGGGGAAGTTCATCTCCCCGGCCTCTTCGATCAGCGCGTCCAGCTCCTCGGCCTCCAGCGTCATCTCGCTGAAGGTCACAAAGGGTGCGCCGGCGTGCTTGGCCATCTCCACAAAGTCTTTCCACGCGTCGGGGTTGTCGGCGCCCTCCCACACAATCGAGGGGATATCCTCGGTGATGTAGCCGGGCAGGCGTTTCAGGCCGTGGCCCTCGATAAAGGCCACCATGTCGTCTTTCAGGGAGAGGAGGTTGTCTGTGCTCATAGTCAAGCTCTATTTTCGCAGATGCGGGCGGGCCGCCGCAGCGCGATTGTGGAAACTTTGTTTTGTGGGATGAATGCGGAGCATCGGGGCTTTACTCTGAATACAGCATCGAACCAACATTGGATGCCCCACCCTCGCTTGTCATCCTGAGCGAAGCGTAGCGGAGTCGAAGGACCTGCTTCTTGTTTCATTTTGCGGCTAGGGTGGGAATCCAAGAATCTCAACAAGAGAAGCGGGTGCCCCTGGTCTCGATTTTGAGACCAGGGAATCCACCAACCCACAGGAGCAACCCCATGCCCGTCTTTGAGCGCCACGTCTTTGTCTGCCACAACACGCGCCCCGAAGGCGCGCCGCGTCTCTCCTGCACCTCCAATGGAACCAGCGATCTGCACACCGAACTCCAGCAGCGCACTAAAGCCGCCGGCCTGGGCGGCCGCGTCCGCATCAACAAATCCGGCTGCCTCGACCAGTGTGAGCACGGACCCATGGTTGTGGTCTATCCCGAAGCCGTCTGGTACGGCAACGTCCAGCCAGCGGACGCGGCGGAGATCGTCTCCGAGCACCTCATCGCCGGCCGCCCCGTAGAGCGCCTGCGCGTAGCCGGCGAATGCCTCAATACCATAAGCTGCCCGCACCGCAGCTGATGACAGGGATCAGGGATTGGGCGAGAACTGGTTGCATCAATCGGATTTTGAAAGGGCTCTGCTTAACAGACTCCGGAAAATCTCGAAATGGACCAGCTTTGTGTCAGCGCCATAAGATGTACAGAGTGCGCCCCGATGCGCTATCCTAAACCTTAATCCATGATCTTCTCCCGCGATTACATCGGGTACCTTGCCCGCCGGACCGTCAAGCATCTCATCGACGCCAAGATGATCACCACCAGTGACTTAAAGGGGTGCGAGTCGCGCGTCCATGAGGCGCTGGTCGAGGAACTGTCCCTGGAAGACCGCATCAACGAGGAGGTGCGCGTGATTCTTGACGCCTACTCCGAGGAGATGCGCAAATCCGGCGCTCAGTACGCCGAGATGTTCAAAAAAGTGAAGACCGAGCTGACCAAGAAATACAAGGCGGTGCTATGAGGATCAGCCCCGACAAGCTCAACAAGCTGGCCCACACCGTGGCCGACACCCTGGCCGAGATCGACGAGGTCGGCTTCCTCGAGGATCGCAACACTATCCGCCAGGAGGCCCGTAAGTCGCTCACCGCGCTGCTCACCCAGGAGGCCGGTATCGACGCCACGGCCCGCCAGAAGATTGCCTCGCAGCGCAAGATCATCGTTGAAGGCTCGCAGGAGTGGGAGATCCTCTACCGCAAGTACTACAACGACGAAGTCCGCAAGCTGGGCATCTGAGACGGCGGCCTTCCGACACGAAGTTTCAAGTGAAGTACTAGCAGGAACTTGGAGAATGGCAGATTCCAGGAAGAGACTAACTCACAAATTAAACAAAATAAAGAATTACCGCAAGATACCTGTCTCATATTCTCCGGGTCGGAAACGACAGTGGGAGACTAAACCAACACCCTGGCAAAGATTCTTTGAAATTGCGTTCATGGTTTTCCTCGTCCTGATTGGCCTCTTTATTGCTTTTACGCTTGGGCCATTTCTCTTGCGACCATGATCGTATCAGGGCGCGATTCCCGGATGAAGAGCGTTTTACGAATCAATTTTCCAAATCGGCTGGTTTGGATGAAACGTAACGTGAGCCAAGATCGTCCGGCCCTTTGCCCCGGCCCGGATTTTTGTTAGAGTAAGAGGAGTGGCCTGTTAGGCTGCCTACCGCAAGTGTGTGGCGCTATCGTCTAGGGGTTAGGACGTGAGATTCTCAATCTTAAAACCCGGGTTCGATTCCCGGTAGCGCTACCAGCCATTTGACACTCAAGCCCGTTAAATCAACGGGCTTTTCCTATGCTCGAAAATCACGTTAACGCTGGCTGGACACAAATAGCGTGTTCCGCGGTACACAGTTTGGTACACAGTCCATTCTGGCCGTTTCCTCAACCGGCAGTGTCCGGCGCTCTCCGATAGCTCGCCTCAGAACAGCTCTGCCACAAAACGGACACAGAGCAGGATGGGGTGTGGACGCCCAGAAAGCCTCTGTGAGCGATTGCAGTCCCTCTGGCCTGCCTTAGGGAGCCTTACCGCCGGATTCGGGAGGTTTGTCGAGGAACAGACGCGCAACATAGCAGAGGAATTCGCAGCCGTGTTCCCGCAAGCAAGCGCAGCCGTCCAATAGGCTGTTTTTCCGCTTGGCGACAGGAGTGGCTCGTGAACATTAGGCGTTCTAGCTGGGATCGGGTATTTCGCGTTTGCTAATGCAAATCAGAGGTATTGCTATACTGTTTGGGTAACATTGCGCGAAATCATATGACAAAAAGAAAAGCATTATCTGTGTTTATTGTCTGTATTGTTCTCGTGACAATCGTCGGTATCATGACGTATCACGCTGGGACGTTCTTGGTTCTCGATCATCCTGAGCGCTCAGATATTATCGTGGTGCTCAGTGGAGATATTAACGATACTCGTTTCCTTCATGCGTTGAAACTACTGCGAAGCGGTTACGCACAGGAACTCATTTTAGATGCTCCAGACTGGGTCGAATACGGTAGGACCTCGTCTGATCTTGCACGGGAATATATTCAAACCGTAGCTCCAGAAAATGCACCCCATATTCATGTCTGTAGCCTTACGGGAGATTCTACAGTGCTTGAATTACGCGGGGTAACCAAATGCATCCACACAGTTGCGCCTAGCGCAAAGTCAGCGATCATAGCCACTTCTGATTTTCATACGCGTCGCGCCTTATCTATAGCGCAACATGTCGTCCCTGAGTACAGATGGTCAGTTGCGGCGGCTCCAGATGAAAGATCCTTCGGAGCCGCCTGGTGGCAAAACCGAGAATGGGCGAAGACAACCTTGACAGAGTGGCAAAAGTTATGCTGGTGGATGATTGTTGAAAGATTCCAGGGACCGTAGTACTTATGGTCGTCAATTCGGGCGTTGAACCCGCGGCAGAAACTGACATGCTACTGTTTTGCGACATGTGGTACACAGTTTGGACACAAATGGCTGTAAGTGATTGAATCTATTAGTTAGGCTGCTAGGTTCTCAATCTTAAAACCCGGGTTCGATTCCCGGTAGCGCTACCAAAAACATTTCCAAGAGCGTCCAAGACAATCCGCAAATCACATAAAAGCAATAGATTTAGCATCCTATGTAGTCCAATGGGATGCATTTCTGTCTCTTGACAGCCGGGGCATGCAGGGCAACATTGGGGGCAGGCGAGCATATCGCCATAAGGAGTTGCCCCATGCCACTGACCGATGTTGTAATCCGCAACGCCAAGCCAACATCGAGAGCTTTCAAACTCTACGATAGCGGCGGGCTTTATTTGGAGGTTTCACCCTCTGGTGGCAAATGGAGGCGGCAAAATACAGCTTCAACGGCAAAGAAAGCAGAATATCCCTTGGCGTATACTCCGAAACGACGCTGAGGGCCTCGCGTGAGCTCCGGGACACAGAATCGAGAGTTATATCCACAACGGCAAACAGCGGGCATTGCAGCTACCGGCCGCCATACAACTTCGGCATCCAAGCCTGGAAAAGTTGCGTGTGCAGGGAACGAAACGCCAATGTTGTTACGTCACAATTCACATCACCGGCGGCGGTGCGCGCTCAGGTGGTAAGCGAAACCGAATGACAGCCGCATGTCATTCTGGGTGTTGGAAGCGTTGTTGGGCAGATCCGTCCTCACATACTCGGCCTCCAGCAGGCGCACGCCCAGATTCTCGGTAAGGAACAGATTCACCCCTCCGCCGGCCTCGATGGCCAGTGAACCGGCGCTGGAAGTGACTCCGGAAGTGGCTGGATAGAGGCCGTCGAAGCCATGCACGCGGCCAAACAACCCCTGGCCGAAGATCTGCAGGAGGCGCTGGTTCGTGGCTGCGGCGTGGCCGGTCCACGCGTTATACGTGAAGCGCGGACCGGCCGCGTAGGCGATCTTGTTCACATCCACGCCTGGCGCAACGTTTGCAGCACGGCCGCCGGTCAAGCTGGCTGCCATGCCAAGTCCCTTCCAGAACGTAACGGCCGCATCCACGCCTTCTCCATGTAGCCAGAAGCAGCCGCAATCTCCCGGCGCCATCTCCGACCGCTCCAGCGAATACGTCACTGCCAGGTCGGTGGAGACCTGCGAATGTTGCACAGCGCTGGAAGCCTGCGCCCAGGCGCCTATCCCGGCCAGCAGGCACGCCCCCATCAGAAACAAACTGCCGCGAATCGATCTGCGTATCTTCATCCGTCTCCTTGTTACTCTACCGTGAGGGTGACTGTGGTGGAGTGGGACAAGCCACCCGAAGTTGCGGTTAAGGTGACTGTGTAACTCTGCTGTTGCTGGGCAAAGAAGCCGCTTGTGGAGCCACAGCCGCTCATTCCGGCCACCGCAGCCATGCCTGCGGCCAGCAACAATAGCGCGCACATCCTGCGGCCCAGCCGTTTACCTGTGCGCCGCAGCCGGCCGGCAAACGGCAACAGCAGCAGCGCCAGCGAGAACGGCGCCAGCCTGCCGGCAACTCCGCCGGCTTGGCCTCCACTCGTGCCTCCGTTGCCATTCATGGCAAGTTGTGCGCCCGGATGGAGCGTCAGCGGCTTCGCGTCGGCCTCAGTCTGCGGAATGTCGATGGTAAGCGTCACAACGGTCGCGCCCGCACCCGCCGCAATCGTCGCCGGCGAGAAGCTGTACGTAGCTCCCGCGGGCAATCCGCTCAGAGTCAGCGTTACAGCCGCTGGGAAGGTGCTCCCGTCTACTGGAGATACGGTGAACGTGAAGACCGCCGTGCCTCCGGGCATCACGGTGATCGAGGATGAGGGGTTGTTCGAGGTCGAGGAGATGTTGAAGTCGAAGTCCTCCACCAGTTGCGTCAGCGGACTGCTGGTGGTGGCGAGAAAGTTCGCATCGCCACTATACGCCGCGGTGACCGAGTGTGCGCCGACGGCCAGGCTCGATGTGGTGAGCGTAACCACGCCGCCGCTGAGTGTGCCTGTGCCTAGCGGAGTTGAGCCGTCAAGGAACGTCACGGTCCCAGTCGGCGTGCCTGCCCCCGAGGCAATGGTCACGGATAGTGTGATCGCATTCTGCAAAAGCACCGGGTTAGCGCTGCTGGTAATGGAAGCAGAGGGAAGAGCCTTGTTCACCTGGATGTTCTCGACCACTTGCGGCGCGGGAGCGTAATTGGCGTTCCCGGCTTGATTTGCGGCGATCGCCACCGTGCCTGCGCCATTGATGGTCAGCGAGTTGCCGCTGAGCGTTGCCGGCCCGGACAGGAGGGTAAAGGTCACACTCAGTCCCGAGGTCGAAGTCGCACTCAGCGTAAGCGGAGAGACTCCGAAGGTTACCCCAGATGCGTACGCCAGAGTGCTGGATGCGAGACTGATGGTTTGCGTCTGCACGTTCACTGTCAGCGTCACGCTGGCCGTAGCCGCGGCATAGTCGGTGGCATCGGTTGGCGTGAATATCACCGAAAGCCCCTGGGAACCCGCTGCAAGGACAGTTCCGGCTGCCGGGCTGTAGGCAAACGTGCCGGTGACCGGCGAACTGGCATCGAGCTGGGTTGCATTCAGCGCCGTGCCGTAGGTTATGGCTGCCGGCGTTGCCCACGTAATGGTGGGCGTGGCCTGGTTGATCTTCAGCGTCCCGGTCGCCGTGCCTTGGTAGTTCGGATCACTGACTGTCCCCACCACCGTGTAGCTTCCCGCCGCCGTCGGCGCCGTCGCCACGCCATTATAGGTGAAGGTCACCGTCAGGCTCGCCGGGGTGGTGGATACCGTCACAGAGTGCGCCGAGCCGGTATATGTCTGGCTCAGGCTGCCCAGCGTCACCGTGGCCGCCGCCTTTGTAATTACCAGCGTGCCGGCAGCCGAGCCTTGGTAGTTTGCATCGCTGATCGTTCCCACTACCGCATAGCTGCCCGCCGCCGTCGGCGCTGTTGCGCTGCCGTTGTAGGTGAAGGTCACCGTCAGATTCGCCGGGGTGGTGGTGGCCGTCGCCGTATGCGGGTTGCCGTCGTAGGTCACGGTGTAGGGTGTAACGTTGATGGTTGCGCTGGCCTGGTTGATCTTGTCGCTGACCGTGCCAGAGGTGCTGGCGTAGTTGCCTGCGGGATCAGTGAAGCTCCAGCTATCGCTCGCATACGTTCCGGCGCTGGTGTGGGTGGTGCCGCTCAGGGTGAGGCCTGCAGCCAAGTTAGCGCTGCCCACGCCCGTGGCCGTGCCCGTGGCTGTATGTGGGTTGCCATCGTAGGTCACGGTGTAGGGCGTGACGTTTATAGTTGCGCTGGCCTGGTTGATTTTGTCGCTGACCGTGCCAGAGGTGCTGGCGTAGTTGCCTGCGGGATCGGTGAAGCTCCAGCCATCGCT
>Ga0326727_10020381_pt1 | contig 13175 bp, 10 predicted proteins | sample MB2enrmetagenome_FD_207643 | JGI IMG/M metagenome (GOLD analysis project Ga0326727, IMG submission 207643) | Lab enriched peat soil microbial communities from McLean, Ithaca, NY, United States - MB29MY | ecosystem: Environmental > Terrestrial > Soil > Wetlands > Peat | place: USA: New York...
GAGTACAACCAACATTGCGAACCCTTCCAATGGACCAAGGGGCCGGACAAACTTCAGCGAATCATCGAACTTACAGCACGATTTCAGGCTGCTCATAATGTTTCGCACTAATGATACGATGCACTAGTCATCGGCCACCTCGATGACCTGCTCTCCGAGCTAAAGGACGCGGAAACCGGGCAGCGCGGCTTCATCATCACCGGCGACCAAAAGTATCTCGAACCCTATCAATCAAGTCTCGGCGAGATTGAGTCCCATCTGGCTGCCTTGCGCCGGCTCACCGCCGACAATCCCAGGCAACAGCAATGCCTCGCCTCCATCGCGCCTCTGGTCGCGGCAAAACTTGCCGAACTCAAGAACACCATCGCTCTCCGTCAGACGAAAGGTTTCCAGGCCGCTTCCGAGGTCGTCATGACGCATTTGGGCAAGAACATCATGAATAAAGTTCGCGCGATGGTCGCCGAGGCCCGGCAGGATGAGGAGCAATTGCTGCAACTCAATCTCGCCGCAAAAGAGTCCGACAATCGCAACACGATCCATTCCGTTGTCCTGGGGGATGCGCTCGGTGGTCTGGTATTGGTGTTGCTTTTCGGTTTCCTCAAGCTCGAACTCGCCCGCCGCTACCGCGCCGAGCGCGAGCTGCTCCACCACCGCGACCACCTTCAAGACCTGGTAGCCGCGCGTACCCAGGACCTGGAGCGCACTGCGGCACGCTTGCATCTGCAAGCGGTTGCCTTGCAGTCCGCAGCCAACGCAATCGCCATCACCGACCGCCATGGCATTATCCAGTGGGTCAACGGCGCCTTCACTCAATTGACAGGCTACAGCGAGGCCGAAGCGATTGGACAGAATCCCCGGGCACTCAAGTCCGGCATGCACGACGACGCCTTTTACAAGGCCATGTGGGATACCATCCTCGCCGGCCGTGTCTGGCACGGCACGCTCGTCAACAAACGCAAGGATGGCGGACTCTACACCGAGGAAATGACCATCACTCCCGTGAAGGACGGGGCCGCGATCACAAATTTTGTCGCCATCAAGCAAGACATCACCGAACGCGAGAGGGCCGAGGAGGAAATCCGAAAACTGAACACGGACCTGGCGGAGCGCGTCCGCCTCCGCACCGCCGAACTCCAGACTTCCAACAAGGAACTCGAGGCTTTCTGCTATTCGGTTTCCCACGATTTGCGCGCTCCCTTGCGCGGCATAAACGGCTTCAGCCAGTCGCTCATCGAGGACTACACCGGCAAGCTCGATGCCACGGGCGTTCAATATCTCGATCGCATTCGCCTCGGCTGCCAGCGCATGGGGCAGCTCATCGACGATCTGCTCAAGCTTTCACGCCTTTCACGATCCGAAATGCAGTGGATGCCCGTCAATCTCAGCCAGATCGCCCAGGCCGTTTCCGACGAACTCCGCTCCACGGCCCCAGAACGGGCTGTCGAATTCAAGATCGCCAACGGAATCAATGCGGTGGGCGATCCAGCGCTCTTGCGCGTCGCACTTTCCAATCTCCTCGCCAACGCCTGGAAATTCACCGGCAAGGATTCGAATCCGGTCATCGAATTTGGTACCCGGTCGGAAGGTCGGACCAGTTATTTCGTCCGCGACAACGGGGTCGGCTTTGACATGGCCTATTCCGACAAACTGTTCCAGCCCTTCCAGCGCTTGCACGGAATGAAGGAGTTTCCAGGCACCGGCATTGGTCTCGCCACGGTTGAGCGGGTTGTCCGCCGCCACGGTGGCCGGGTCTGGGCGGATGCGGTCCCGGGAGGCGGCGCCACATTTTTTTTCACGCTCGAACCAGACACCGAAGAATATGGATAACACAAAAGTCATACTATTGGTTGAAGATAACCCCGACGACGAAGACCTGACTATTCGCGCATTGGCGAAAAACCATATCAAGAACGAGGTCGTCGTCGCGCGCGATGGCGTCGAAGCCCTTGATTATTTGTTCGGCTCCGGGACCTTTGCCGGCCGCGACCCAAATCATTTACCCGAGGTCGTATTACTCGATCTCAAGTTACCCAAGGTCGACGGCTTCGAAGTCCTGCGCCGCATCCGCGCCGACACGCGCACGAAACTCCTTCCGGTCGTCATGCTCACCTCTTCCCTCGAGGAGAGCGACCTCGCCCGTTCTTATGCCGGCGGCGTCAACAGCTACGTGCGCAAGCCCGTCGATTTCGTCCAGTTCATGGAAGTGGTGAAGCAACTCGGACTCTATTGGCTGGTCGTCAACAATCCCCCCCCCGACGCAAGCGCTATCTCATGAAGAAAAACCTCCGACTCTTGCTCGTCGAGGATTCCGAGGACGACGCCCTTTTGCTCCTCCGGGAACTGCGCCACGCCGGTTTCGAACTCGTCTCCGCTCGCGTCGACTCGGCTATAGCGATGGCCGCCGCCCTGGAGGACGAGGTTTGGGACGTGATCGTCAGCGATTACAGGATGCCGCAGTTCACCGGTCTGGCTGCCTTGAAGTTGATGCAGGAACGCGGGCTCGATCTCCCTTTCATTCTCGTATCCGGCGCCATCGGCGAAGATATCGCTGTCCAGGCCATGAAAGCCGGCGCCCACGATTACCTCCTTAAAGGCAGTCTCGCGCGGCTCGCGCCGGCCGTCGAACGGGAACTCCGCGACGCTGAGGCTCGCCGCCAGCGCAAGCGGGCCGAAGCCGCATTACGCGAGAGCGAGGAGCAACTCCGCCTCCTCAATCAGCAATTGGAGTCCCGTGTCATCGAACGCACTTCCCAGTTGCGCGCCGCCGTCGATTCCCTCCAGACCGAGATCGCCGAACGCCAGCGCCTGGAACGGCAAATCCTCGAAATCAGCGAATGCGAGAAAGCCCGGGTCGGGCAGGATTTGCACGACGGCCTTTGCCAAACTCTTACCGGCATCGCACTCACCGCCAAGCTATTGCAGCACAACCTGGAAGACGAAAAAGTCTCCCTGCCCGCAGCTTCCGCCGATATGAAGCGGATTGTGGGCCTCATTAAGGAAGCCATGGCGGAGGCCCGCAGCCTGGCGCTGGGAATGTATCCCGTGAATATCGAGGAATACGGCCTCGCGCACGCTTTGGAAAAATTGGCGGAAGACTTGGCCCAGCGTTATCGCATCAAGTGCGATTTCAAGTGCGACGTGCCCTTCGTACTCGCGGACAACCAAGTGGCCGCGCACGTTTATCGCATCACCCAGGAGGCCGTGAGCAACGCCTATAAACATGGCGTCGCGGAATCCGTCGCCATCGAGCTTGCCGCCGCCGGCGGCCAGATCACTTTGAAGGTCGAGGATAACGGGAAGGGGGTGCTCAAGGAATTGAAACCTACCGGTATGGGATTGAAGACGATGGACTACAGGGCCCGCGCTATCGGCGGTTCCCTGGAGATCCGGCAGCGCCCCCGGCGCGGTCTCGCCGTTATCTGTTCATTTCCAAATCAACAGAAATCCGAAGCATGAAAATAAAACGGTTTACCGGCGACGCGACTGATCCAAACCTTAAAAGGAGAGTTTTGATTATCGACGATCATCTGGTTGTCCGCCAGGGCCTTAAACACCTCATCGATCGCGAGGACGACTTGCTCACGTGCGGCGATGTCGCGGATGCCCGCAAAGGCCTGGACGCGATTCACGGTCTTAACCCGGACGTCGTCCTCGTGGACATCTCGCTGCCTGGCATGAACGGCATCGAATTCATCAAGAACGCGAAGGCGAGCCACCCCGATCTGCCCATCGTCGTCTTTTCAATGCACGACGAATCCCTTTACGCCGAACGCGCCATACGCGCTGGCGCGTTGGGTTACGTCATGAAAAAGGCCGACAGCGAAGAAATGATCGCCGCATTGCGTAAGGCATTGCGCGGCGAAATCCATACCAGCAGCATCATCGGGGGTACGCTCTTGCATCGATTGCTCGGCAGGAAGCGGCCGGAAAATGGATCATCCGTTTCCCGTCTCAGCGACCGCGAACTGGAAGTCTTCGAAATGATCGGCCATGGGAAAACAAGTCGCGAGATCGCCGGCACATTGAAACTCAGCATCAAGACTGTCGATACCCATCGCATGCACGTAAAGGAAAAGCTCGGCCTTCGCACCGCAATCGAACTCGTCCAGCACGCCGTGCATCACGTTGAAAACGAGGTCGAACACTGACCCGCATTAGAGCCGCTTGGGAGCATGCGGACCATTCGTCCCCCGGCGAATGGCCCGCCCCCTAATGCCCTATAGTGTCCTTTATTGCCCCCCCACTAATGAAAGCAGGTTAGACAATTCTCGTTTCGGATACAATCGGGTGCTTTCTGTTCACGCCATCAGAAATTTACTGATACCTTCCATGACGACGATTTGGGAGGCGATTCCCGAAGATCCGTTCTTATAAGCTCTTTCTGCTCCCGGCATAAGCTTGCCTGATCTTCGCATAGGCTCCCTTCAGTTCCGGAAAAACCGCGTTAGGAGTAATCGTGTCCTTCTCGAAGACAAGGCTCGAATGAGTAAATCGAGTCCGTAAAGCCTGTTCTCAACGACGATATTCGCCAGATCCAGGGGGCGCTCGCCCATCGGATTCATCCCCGCATTTTCGCCCCACATTGGAATGCCTGCATACCCGAGATCACGCATGTAGTCGCACAAGTGCTTGACCTCGGCCTCATTGTTGCTCGCGGTATATTGGAGCCAGCAGTGCTCCTTTGCCGCGGTCTGGATGAGAAATCTTGAGTCGCACATCAGCTTGATCGGCGACGTACCCACCGCGGTCGCCACGGCCTTATCCCAATCGCTCTCCGTATAGTCGCGTCCCGGCACATATATAATCATCTCGATTGGTTTCGGCAAATACTTCGCCATCAATCGTTGATAGTCATGCAACTGCCATAGGATGAAATCCCGTTTCGTATCGCGGTACCACGTCAGCATATCCGCCCAGAAAGGTCCCGGTTGCGCACCTGGTTTCGGAATCCTTACATCGTCCCAGTTCGCGAACGTCGTTTTCCACGCCGCATTGGCCTTGTCGATATCCGAATACTTCGCCTTCATCTTATTTCTGAAATCGCTCTGCGCGTTCTCCCCGTAGCACCAATACGTATCTCCCTTCGCGCTCCCTCCCATCGTCCACGCCGCGGGGTAAATCGGTTCGCTCGCCGGTCCGAAGTCGGGGTCAATAAACGCCAGGTGCTCGACGACCTCCGGATGCTTCGAGAGAAATTGGAAGAGGCGCTCCGTTTTCTCTTCTAGCAGTTGGTGCAGCCCCGCATACCACGGACTGATTAGATTCCTACTGTAACTCCCATTCTCATTGACTATCCGGGCATCCGGGTGCGCATCCAGGTACCACCCGGGCGGCGCGCACGTCGTCCCCATGTTCAGTTTGATCTGAAATCCCGCGTCAATTGCCGCCTCGATATATCCCAGGTCCGCAGGGTCCGACCATTCGCCCGGATTCTTCTCCATATCCCGCCAGGCCAGCGAGGGCCGCACCATTTCAACTCCGAGTTCCTGGTACATTTTGAACCGCTTTCGGACCAATCCCAAATCGCCCGTCAGGTACGGTCCGATCTCCGAGATGCAACACCTGCCCGGCGTCATGTTGCCCGAATGGGCGGCGCTTTGCGCCAGCATCGGTCCGCCCGCGAAGCTCAACAGGAGATATAAGGCGGCTTTCATTGGGCGGAAGATAGTGGCCATTTATCCGCAATCGCAGGAGCAAATTCTCTCCCGATTCGCAAGCCAGCCTTTTTTTGAAGTGCAAAAAGTTGCCACTCCCTTTTAATCGGAGCCTCCGAATCCGCCAAAGGCGGCAATCTTTTTCAATTATTGATCCCCCAATTGGTACAAAGCAATTTCCTCCCCATGCCCCGCCTCCTCCTCCCCTATTTCCTCCTCGCCGCGCTGGCCTTTCTTTCCGCCGGCTCCGCTTTTGCCGCCGACAATCCTCCAAAGATACCGCCGACCGCAGCCGACGTGGCTTACGGGCCCGATCCCCGGCAGAAACTCGACGTATACGTTCCGACTACCGGCAAGGGCCCATTCCCCATCCTCTTCTGGATTCATGGCGGTGGATGGTTCGCCGGCGATAAACGCAATGGCTGCACCAATATTCCTCCTTACCTTGATCACGGCTGCGCCGTCGTCTCCGTCGACTATCGCCTCATCGCTGATGCCCGCGCCCAAAAAATCTGCCCACCCGTTGCCGCCGTATTCGCCGACAATCGCCGTGCCCTCCAGTTCGTCCGGTTGCACGCCGCGGATTGGAATCTCGATCCCGCTCACATCGTCGCCGCCGGCGGCTCCGCCGGATCCGTTTCCGCTCTCTATCTCGGGTGCGAGGGCGAGCAGGCCAATCCCCAATCTCCGGACCCCGTCCAGCGCGTCTCCACCAAGGTTTCCGGCGTCTGCGCGGAGAACGCCCAGGGCAGCCTCGACCCTCAGCGCATCCACGAGTGGCTCCCCGGCTGCGCCTACGCCTATTGGGCCTTTGAATCAGACGGCCCGACTCTCTTCACTGATGGCGGTCTTCCCTCTTTCAATAAGTTTCTCGCCGAGCGCGAAAAGTGGCTTCCCGAAATCAAAAAGTATTCCCCCGATTGGCTCCTGACAAAGAACGCCCCTCCCATTTATTTCTCCTTCGGGCTGCCCCTCCCCACCCCCGACACCAAGCCATGGCCGCACAGCGACGCTCTCGTCCACTGTCCCCTATGGGGCGTCGGCTTCCAGAAACTCGCCCGCCAGATCGGCGCCACATGCTACCTCCAGTACCCCGGTCATCCCGCCGAAAAATATCGCGGCGAAGCTGATTTCATCCTCCAGACGCTCGGCATCATCCCGAAGTAAATTAGAACAACCCCTGTATTTTCTCGATGCCACCGGCGTCGGTTTGAGTTAATTTCGCGTCTCCATTGTATCTGCCCGTCAAATCTCTCTGTTTCGTCGCTGTCGGTTTTGTCGCCTTTATACTAGGTTCGGCCAACGCCACGGAACCCGGCCGTTTCGAGGTTCACTTCGCAAATCGCACTCCGGTCCAACAATTCGCTCTTAACGGCCCGTGGCTCTTTCACCCCAACCTTGGAAAATTGACTCCGCAGGATGTGCGTCCCGAGGCGATCGACGCCGAGGCAAAGTCAGTCAGTTGCTCCAAAGGGCCGTGGTATCCCGTCGAAGTACCTCAGTTTCTAAATCGCATCGAATGGTGGCTGCCTAACGTTTCTCTCGAATATGAAAACCAGGAGACCGCTCGCGTTCAGGCGTTCCCATTCGATGCTGCGAAAACTCAATCTGGTTGGTACCTATTGGAGCTATCCCTGCCGTCCCTCACATCTCCGGATAGACCCGAGGTCCACCTCAATTTCGAGGGGATCGCCATGATTTCGCGCGTCTATTGCAACGGACACTTCGTCGGCGGACACGTCGGCATGTTTGACGCCATCGATTGCCGGCTGACTCCATACCTCGGTTGGGGAAAGGAGAACACGATCCTCGTCAACGTGCAGCGCGGAATTGAAGCGAAGGACGCCGGAAAGACCTTGGCCGTCGCTGTCACCATGGTCGTGTCGCAGGATATGCTGACCTCTCTGGATACCGGACTCTTCGGAGGGTTCGGACGCGGCCCGAAGAAGGACCCAATGGGTATTTGGCAACCCGTTACGCTCAAATTCTCCCATGCGGGCGGACGCATCAATGATGTCTTTTTCAACCCGTCCCTTGATGGCCATCACATTGAAGTAACCTTGCAGAACCCCGATTCAGCCTCGCTTTCCGGCAAGCTCAGTTACTCTATCAACGATACCGTGACGAAACTGGAATTGGCGGCCGATACAATCTCTCCTATCCGCTTGCGCCCGGGCGAATCAAAGTGTGTCGAGGTGGACAAATCCGGCCTCAGACCCAGGCTTTGGGCGCCTGACGACCCAAATTTGTACGACCTCACAATCCAGTGGAAATCCCCACAGGGCAAAGTAATCGACGAATGGCGGCACCACGTCGGCTACCGCACCGTACAAGTCAAAGGCACGGAACTTTATCTTAACGGAAAGCCTTACTGGGCGCGCGGCGCCGACATGCCGCCCTATGGTTACCGGCCAGACAACGAGGCCACTGCTCGCGGTTTCTTAAAGATGATGCACGACGGCAATACGGTCATCACACGTTCACACGGCAATCCGCTTAACGAAATGTGGTTCGACGCGGCCGACCAGATCGGCGTCGGCATTAGCGTGGAAGGCGTGAGACCATGGGCATTGATGACCAAGGAACCGCCTCCGCCAGATTCTGTCCTCGCCCATTGGAGCGAGGAACAGTTCGCCTCCGTCCGCCAATACCGCAACCACCCCAGCGCCCTCCTTTACACGATCTCCAATGAAGGACTTCAGGACGACTACAAGAACCCCGCCAAACTCGCGATCTTCAGGAAATTAATCGACGGCATTCGGAAAATCGATCCAAGCCGTCCCATTATCCAGACATCCGGCGATCCTGATGAGGCGCATCAAGCCGATATCGAGGATGTGCATGCCTATTGGGGATGGTACGAGTCCTCCTCCTTCGTCAATGACTATACGAAGCCGCGCAACGGCCTGCACCATCACGATGGTCGCCCGTTTATCAATGAAGAATGTGCTGTTCCCTATCAGATGATTGATACCGGCGCCTGTCTTTCGCGCTATATCGATCTCTATTCCCCGCAGCCGTGGGTCGGCGATATCGGCGTCGATGGGACCGATTCCGCCTTCTTTTCCGAACACGTACGCGCTGAAGCGAAGCTCAAAGCCGAGAAACTCCGCTATTCCCGCAAAGTTCTCCCGACCGCCGGTATGATGCTCTTCACAAACCTCACATGGATTCAAGGCGCCCTCTCCCGCCCGCCCTCGGAATGGAAGCCGCTGCCGGTTTGGGACGCTGTTCGCCAGGCCTACCAACCCGTCTTGGCCGCGTTGGAAACGACCCAGTCGGTTTTCTTTGCCGGCGATCCTGTAAATACGAATCTCTATGTCGTTAATGATGACACAAGGTTCCGCAACCTGACAAAACTCAGTCTATCCTTTGAAGTGCTTGCTGTCGACGGCCACCCACTCTTGAGCCAGCACCAGCAACTCGGAGACGTCCCCTATTACGATGTCCGCCGGTATCCCCTCTCCTTCACGATTCCGGGGAATTCAACTAACGGCATAACCCAGGCCACGCTGCGGCTGCGTCTTACCGACGGAGATGGAACCTCGGTATCGGAAAACACATATCCTATCCGAATCGCCTCACACGCATGGACCACGCGAGTCCACAAACACCTTACGATCGCCGCCTTGGGTTGTAATACTGCCATCCAGTCCCATCTTGCTTCGGTCTCATCCGTCGTCCCCCTTGCCCGGGCCAATAGGAATGCGGACGTGGTGGTCGTGGGGCCCGGAGCTCCTGTAGTAAGCGAAAGTTTGCTACGGGCCGCCCTTCGCCCGGGCGGCCGCGTACTCCTGCTGGAAAATGCTACCGCTGAGACGACTCTATGTGCAGACGCCCTGGCAAAGGACGACTCGCCACACAAGCTGGTTGGCGAATTTGTTGAAATGCTCGGCTGGCGACAGCAAAAGCCGCTCTATGACGGTCTGGCCGCCATGGATTGGAAATGGTGGACCCGCGGCAATGCCCAGCCCGCTTTTGCGTGCAGCGCCGCGCACCGGCTTGATCTGACGAATCCGAATGTCGAGCCGATCGGTCGGTTTCTGGAACCGCATTTTTATTGGAGCGGCGATTTAAAAAAGGTCTACGAATCAAAAATCGCCTATCCGGTTTTTGCAGTCCATCACGATTGGGCGGACCTCATCGTTTGCGATTTGACCCTCAGCGATGCTATCGCTTTTGACCCCCGCGCAGCAAAGACCCTGACCAATCTCTTGCTCCAGCCGCTTTAAGGGACTGCTGAGTAGCCTTATCCAATCTACTCGTTGTACGCATTCTCTCCGTGCTGCGTGAGATCCAGCCCGGCTCGTTCCTCCTCCGGCTGCACTCGCAATCCGATGAGCGCATCCACCACTTTGAGGATCACAAGTGTCCCGACCCCCGCGAGCATCATCGTCGCAATGACCCCGATGAATTGATTCCGAAGCTGCCCCAGCCCCCCGGCTAGCGAAATCACCGATCCATTCACTTTGAACGTCGTCGCGATTGCGGGGTTGACTTCCGCATTGGCCAGCAGACCGAGAAGCAGCATGCCAACAATGCTTCCAACCCCGTGGACGCCGAAAACGTCCAGCGAATCGTCGTAATGATAATGCGCCTTTAATTTCGTCACCGCCAGGTAGCAGGCCGCGCCCGCGCAAAGCCCGATGAGCGTCGCTCCCGGGATGCTGACAAAACCCGATGCAGGAGTGATCGTCGCAAGACCGGCAACCATCCCTGCGGCAGTTCCAAGCACACTCGGCTTGCCTTTCAGCAGCCATTCCACCGCTGTCCAACTCAACGCACTGGCCGCCGCGGCAAAATGGGTCGCCGCAAATGCGCTTGTGGCGAGCGATCCTGCCGATAGTGCGCTCCCCGCGTTGAAGCCAAACCAACCGACCCAGAGCAGGCCGGTGCCGATCAGACTCAGCACTACGTTATGCGGAAGCATCGGTTCACCGGGAAAGCCAGTTCTTTTTCCCATCATGATCGCGCAGATGAGTGCCGACACGCCGGAACTGATATGAACGACCGTCCCCCCTGCAAAATCCAACACCGGAACCTTGCCGCCGAGCGCCCAATTAAAATACCCGCCCTTCCCCCAGACCATATGAGCGAGCGGAAAATAAATAAACGTCGCCCAGAGCACCACAAAGAGCAGATAGGCACTGAATTTCATCCGCTCCGCGAATGCGCCGCTGATGAGGGCTGGCGTGATGATCGCGAACATCATTTGAAAAAGCATGAACGTCTCTTGCGGAACGGTCGGTGCATAGTCAGGTTGCGGTGCCGCCCCGACTCCGTGCAGCATAAAATATTGGAAGGGGTTGCCAACGAAGGCGTTGCCGTCGCCGAATGCCATACTGTAGCCGAAGACCATCCAGAGCAGCGACATCACGGACATCAGAATGAGGCTTTGCATCATGGTCGCCAGGACGTTCTGGCTGCGCACGAGTCCGCCGTAAAAAAGCACCAATCCAGGCGCGGTCATCATCAGCACAAGCGCGGTGCTCATTAGCATCCATGCATTGTCCCCCATGTTGATCGAAATAACCGGTGGAGGCGGTGATGCGAACTGAAGCCTCGGGACCATAGCGGCCGCTGCGTGCTGCAAAGGCACGCAACACGCGAGGCAGAAAACCAAAAGCGGAACGAAGAGCCGGGGGGATCGAAGAGTTCTCACAAGTCAAGTTGTGCAGATTGTCTTCTCACAGCCCAGCTTTTCTTTTCATATTACGTAAACTATCCATAACCTCATGGTTGTTACCCTCCATCGCATTGATCTTATTTTGCCGGTTCTTTTCATTATTTGCCCCAAAGTCGCACCAGCCTTGGAAAACAACTACCTGGCGAAAAGGCATTGCATCTCTCCCTTAATCGATAGTTACTTCATCAAATACGGTTTTGCGACCACACCCCCCAGGAAATATGAAAAAAATCGAAGCGATTATCCAACCGTTCAAACTCGAAGACGTAAAATCCGCTCTCTCGGAAATCGGCATCGTGGGCATGACCGCCACCGAGGTTAAAGGCTGTGGCCGCCAGAAGGGACACACCGAAATCTACCGCGGCAGCGAATACACCGTCGATTTCCTCCCCAAGGTCAAACTCGAGGTCGTCCTCACCGAATCCCACCTCGATGCCGCTGTAGCTGCCATCATTAATACCGCCAAAACAGGCAAAATCGGCGACGGAAAGATATTCATCCTCACTGTCGAGGAAGCCGTCCGGATCCGCACCGGGGAAACCGGCGAACAATCCGTTTAGCTTTCTCGCCAAGCTTCACCTGCAACGCCGAAATCGTCCTACTCAGGACTACCAATAGTCCCCGGCGATCGTTGCTTTCCCGTCCGCGATCGAGACCTCATCATCTACGGTCCCGAACCGCTGCCCGTGGCCGTCCTTAATGCGGCCTCTCGTGCCGTCACAGCCTTCAGCCATTGCATCGCCTCCAGCACCACCGGCGGCGGCGCCACCTCGTGCCCGCCCGGGAAATGAAACGTCTTCACCTGGCAATGCGCCGCCTCCAAAGCCGCTCCATCTGCTTTCTCCCAACTTACTGCACCCCTGTCATTTTCCCCGTTGACCCTCGCCACCACCATCCCTTCCGGGCAATCTAATCTGGTCTTTCCCCCCAGCCAACCGCCGAACGCCAGCACCCCCTTCCATGGCCGCGCCGTACTTTCAATGTAAGTGTAGGCCCGTAGCGTCCCGCCCGACATCCCGCCTAGGAACATCATCCCCTTGTCATGCGGCACCGTTTTCTCGATATGCGGCAGGATTTCCCTCCACTTCATATCCAGTTCGCTTTCATTCCCTTTGTTCTTGAACTCATCGCATCCCACCCCAATCCACCCAACCGCTTCGCACGCGTCCTTAACATTACCCAGGATCGCTTCCCCCTTCCCTTGCGGACTGAACATGATCAGTATCGCCGGAGGCCGTACCGGGTCGAAGCTCTTCGGGTAATACACATGGTACCCTACCCTCTCCGGCCCGTCCGATATATACGATATCGTCTTCCCCGCCTCCGTTCCTGTCGTCGCCGGCGGCACCTGAGCCGATGCCAATCTTGCCGTCCCGCTCGCTCCCGCCTTTCCCTTATTCAGCTTCTCGGCACATTCCCGCACCAGGATCATCGGCCACTGCGGGTCCGATAAAAACGCAGCGTTCTCCTTCGACAGCCTCGAATACTCCGAAACAAAAAGCCGGTTCAACTCCGACTCCTTCTGGCCCAATTCCGGATACTCCCGCACCGCTTCTCGCTGCCAGTCCGCAACCGTCTGCTGTCCCATCGCACAAATGACCAGCAGAATCGCAATTCCCTCCATTGCTCCCCATCTTGCCAGGTATGCGCAGGTAGATTTTCCCTTCGATGAAAAACGGGGGCGCATTCGACTCGTTATTATTTTGGTCATATGCGAAATGTCGATTGATACTTTTCTCCTCCCCCTCCTCAACCTCACCGCGCAGCAGCCCGGCGCCGCCCAGCGGCTCCGCTCCCTGCCCACCTTACCGCCATCCGATTCTGCAACCGATACT
>Ga0326727_10020384_pt1 | contig 13173 bp, 12 predicted proteins | sample MB2enrmetagenome_FD_207643 | JGI IMG/M metagenome (GOLD analysis project Ga0326727, IMG submission 207643) | Lab enriched peat soil microbial communities from McLean, Ithaca, NY, United States - MB29MY | ecosystem: Environmental > Terrestrial > Soil > Wetlands > Peat | place: USA: New York...
TGCTGGTTGGGAAGGGTCCGGTCCGCGAGTACGACGGGGATTCCAAAGTTCAACAACGGAGACAAGTCAGTGCGTGTCCCGGAGGGGGTGAGAATCAACCCGGCTACATTCTCGGCTACGGCGAGCTCTATGTACGAGGCTTCTTTGACCTGGTCCTCGTCAGTGTTGCAAAGAAACAGCGAATAACCAGCCTCGTAGGCGACGTCCTCGACTCCCCGCACGACGGCACCGAAGAAAGGGCCCGTGCGGACGTCGGAAATGATGAGCGCCCAGACCCTGTTTTGGCGCGTGCGCAAGCTGCGAGCGACTCGGCTTGGGCGGTAACCGAGGTTCTTTACCGCCTGCCGGACGGCAACGGCGAGTTGGGCGTCGACCTGGGGATGGTTGTTGAGCACCCGCGAGACAGTGGCTGTAGATACCCCGGCTGCTCGTGCAACGTCGACAATGGTGGTCACTGTCGCTGGATGCTACTCATTGCAGGCCCTGGCCGGTCCGTTGTCTTCTGTTTAGATCGTAGCGACCGGGCAACCGATTTCTGTCTGGCATCAGCGACCACCTGGGTCAGCCGCGACAAGGATCTTGACCTCGGTCCCCGACGAGATGGCGGCCATGGCCTCCGCGGCTCGGGGAAGCGGGAAGGTGGCAGTGATGAACCGGTTGGCGTCGAAGCTGTCGCTGCCGATGATGGTGATGGCATCTTCGAAATCCTCCCAGCGGTAAGTGGCCGCTCCCTGAATGCGAACCTGGAACTCCTGGATCACCGGAAGGTCGACTGAAACGAACCTGCGTGGGCCGCCCAGGACCACCACGGTCCCCCCCTTGATGGCCATCTTTACGGCCTGAGCAAGGGTGGCCTCGTATGCGACGCAGTCGAAGACAAAATCTGCGCTTTCACCGAGCTCGCCCCTCACCGCCCCGGCGAGGTCTTCGATCCCGGCGTCGACGGCGGCGTCAGCCCCGAGAGCCAGAGCCAGCTCGCGCTTTGAGGCCAACGGGTCCGTGCTCACAATCAGGTCCGCCCCGGCGCGTCGTGCGGCCGTGAGAGCAAGAAGCCCGATCGTGCCGGAGCCGAGGATGGCTACCTTCGCACCCTCTAAGTTCCCTGCCAGCCGCACGGCGTGTACTGGAGTGGCGAGGGGCTCTATCAGCACCGCCTGGAAGTCGGTGAAGTCCTTTGGCACCTTGTGCAACCGTGTAGCGGGTGCCGAGAACATGTCCGCCATCCCGCCTTCGCGGTAACCGCATCCGAAGAACTGAAGGTTCTCACAGAGATTCTCCTTGCCCGTCTTGCAGGTCTTGCAGTGCCCACAGGGCAGGGTCGGCTCAATCGTGACACGGTCGCCAGGCGCGATAGTTCCGACGCCATCGGCCACGGCTACCACCGTGCCGACAACTTCGTGACCGGGATAGTAAGGCGGCTTGAGAAAGGCATGCTCACCGTGGACACCCGCCTTGTCGGAGCCACATACGCCCGAAAAGGTCATCTCGATCAGCGCTTCACCGTAAGCGAGCCCAGGCACGGCCTCAGTGATCACTTCGACTACGTCAGCCGAGCTGACATAGACGCGTCGCCGTAGTGCGTTAGTGGTCATGGCTTCTCCTATTTCTCTCGAACTTTGACCGCAGCTCGTCGAGCTGGGTGAACGTCGACGTTCCCTCCATGGGCCCTCTTATGGTGACCACACGCGCACCCGCGGCGTTGGCATAGTCAAGGCACTCCTCCACGCTGCGACCTTGAAGACGGCAGGTCACGAAGGTGGCCCCGAAGCAATCACCCGCACCTGTCGGGTCCAGCTCTTCCACGGAATATCCAGGCGCATGCAGACTTCCTCCGGCATCATGGTAAGTCGACCCATCTGCTCCCTCTTTCACCACGATGGCCGTCACGCCTAGGCGCAGGAGCTCTGCTATCGCAGCCTCGGGCATCTTGGCTTCAGTCAGTATCGTCAACTCTTCACCACTCGGCAGGAAGATGTCGCAGGAAGCCAAAATTGCTGCAAGAGCGGCTCGCACTTGTAGGTCACGTGTGACCTCTTTTCGGATGTTCGGGTCGAACGAGATTGTGCCTCCATTGGCTTTCACTGTCTCGATTGCCTTTACGACCATCTCGACGATCTCTGGAGAGAAGAGCGAGGCGCCCGAAACGTGGAGGTGCCCGCACTGGGACAGCAGCGCAGGTGTCGTATCAGTCCAGCGCAACTGGCCACAAGCACTGTTCTTGATGTTGAACACGAAGTCGCGATCCCCGTTGTCTCGGTAGCGGACAAAGGCGCTGCCTGTCACCTGATCGGGGAGGCGAGCGACACCGCTGACATCGACGCCGTCTCTCTGGAGGCGGTCCAAGTTCACCCAACCGAAGTCGTCGTCCCCGACGCAGCTGATGATTCGACAGGCTTGACCGAGCTTGGCTACCTGGTCGATAAAGATCGCCGGCGCCCCACTGGGAAAGGGTCCCAGAAGGTGAACTGGCTCACGAAATCCGGGCCCGCGCTCTTCAGCCATGATCTCCACGAGGATCTCTCCGATGGTCACGACTTGGGGCAAATTTGCCTCCATCTCATGGTGTGGCCCCGTTGGAATGGGGAACGTGACGACCTCGGACGCGCGTGCTAGGCCGTCCGCATCCATGTCAACTGTCGCGATGGATGAGGTCGCGGCGCAGCCGGCTAGCTGTCGCGGATTCCGGCTGACGCACTATCGCGGGCTCATCCTGGAAACTCATCCATCTATTGTTCATGAGATTGCAAAGTGGACGAAGACCTACCCAGTGGCTTACAGCTAGGTGCTTCAACTTGATCATGGTGGCTTACGTGCTTGTGCAGGTCTTGTGACTATTGTGCTAGTAATCGTGTACATGACCGTGGGTCGGTGTCAAGCCCATCAGATACGACGGGCCGAGCGTTGCCGAGAAAATCGAGGTCGCACGTTGCCTTCCCTGAGGAGACGGATCAGTTCAGGCGCGAATCCGAGGTGACCCAGCAAGTGATTGGAGGTTCACGAGATGAAGACGACGTTGTTCAAGCTGGTCGACGGGCAGGTGGAACCTGAGGTCTGCGAGGTCCCAGTTTGGGCTGCACCAGACGAGAATGGCCAGACTGCCGCAGAGGTTCAGAACTCTCCCAAGCTCTCCATCACGTTTTACCGCATCCCGGTCGGTTGCGTTGTCCCGATTCATGCCGGTCCCCACTACACCGTGTGCCAGATTGTGTCCGGGCAGGGGAAGCTGGCGCTCCCGAGCAGCCGAGAGCTCGAGTTCGTGGGCCCCGAGCTGTTCTTGTTCGAAGCCGGGGCTCTGCACGGCTGGCAGGATGTGGTAGAGGACCTTCTGCTGACCGTGTGTGAGGTCAAGGACGCGAGCTAGGAACGGGAACGTTCCTCAACTACGCCGAGCAGCTGCCGTCGCCGACGCGGTTCCTCTGGCGAGGAGATTGAGGAGGCGTTCTGCCTCGCGGCTGAGCGCGTCACGGCCCTTTCGAACATATTCGCGTGGGTCGACGCTTGCGGGCTCGAGGACGAGTTGATCCCGTAGCGCAGCAGTGAAGACCGAATTCAGATGGGTCGCGATGTTGACCTTGGAGATTCCGGCGCGTACCGCGCGAGCAAGGTCCTCGTCCGAGACGCCCGAGGAGCCATGCAGGACGAGCGGGCAGTCCACTGCCGCCCGTAGCCGCTCGATAAGGGGGAAATCGATGACTGCGTTTCGCGACGTCATCCGGTGTTCGGTTCCCACCGCCACAGCCAGGGCGTCGACACCGGTGGCGGCGACAAAAGCCGCTGCTTCGCCAGGATCGGTGCGCGCCCCCGGGGCGTGCACTCCGTCCTTCCCGCCCACGACACCCAGCTCGGCCTCGACCGAGACGTCTCGCGAATGGCACGACCGTGCCACCTCCGCTGTCTCGCTGAGGTTCTCCGGGTAGTCGAGAAGTGAGCCGTCGAACATCACCGCGGGCATGCCCAGCTCGACCGCCTCTTGCACTAGCTCCCTGGATACGGCGTGATCGAGCTGCACACAGACTGCCTGGGTGGCCGAGCGCGCGAGGCACAGGGTCGCCTGGGCCACTGGCGCGAGCCCGCCGTGGTAGCGGACACAGTTCTCCGAGATCTGAAGCACCACTGGCAGTTCGGCCCTGTCCGCCGCAGCCACGAACGCCTCCGCATGCTCGAGGAGGACGACATTGAAAGCACCGACCGCTACTCCGGCGCGCGCGGCAGGAACGAGCAAGTCGGTGGCGGTCGCGAGAGTCACGACGTTGTCAGTTTCCCGTTTTGTGCCAGCAGTAGAGACCGGCAGGGTATCTGGCGGCACACCGAGCGAGGAGCTGCAATCCCGCGGCCGAGTTAGGGCATCGATTCACGCGCGCCTTCGGGGTCCTGATCATTGACAGACGACGCCCAGCGGATCCCAGAGGTCCTCCCAGGGCTGATCCTGCTTCCACAGGAAGACCTGGCCCTTGATGAGGCGGCAGTTTCTGTCCGTTCCGGCCATGGCAAGCATCTCGTCGGGGCTGAGAGGATCGGTCACGACCGAGGTGAGGTTGGACTCGTACTCGTTGCGGTGGATGGAGAATGGGATAGGAATCTGGCCCCGTTGCACAGCCCACTTGACACAGATCACGGCGGGATGGACTCCATGGTTTTTCGCGATCTGGACGATCACGGGATCTTCTATGTCGACGCTGTCATCTGGAGTCCGGTCACGATCAGGGCGCGTGGGTGATCCGATGGGGCAGAACCCGACCGGCTGGATTTGGTTGGCGCGTACATAGTTGAAGAGCTCGGGTTGCTGAAAGTGCGGGTGCAGCTCCATCTCGTTTGCCGCAGGGGCGATTCTGGCGTCGCGCAACAACAGCTCCAGCTTGGGAATGGTCGTGTTGGAAGTGCCTATGTGCCGGACGAGGCCGAGATCGACGAGCCGTTCCATCTCGCGCCAAGTTGCCATGAACTCGCTATGGACATATGGACGGGCATTCGGGCTGCGAGAACTCACGTCACAACCGGGCGGGTGGAAGTTTGGGAAGGGCCAGTGCACGAGATACATGTCCAGGTAGTCAGTGCGAAGCGCCGCCATGGACTGTTCGCACGCGGGCACGACGTCTTCCGGAGCGTGACAGTCGTTCCAGAGTTTGGAAGTTATCCATAGCTGGTCTCGTGGGAAGCCCTTCAGCGCGGCGCCAATCAGGTCTTCGTTCTCGTACACCGAGGCACAGTCGAAGTGTCGGTAGCCGACCTCGAGGGCGCCTTCCACCGCACGAGCGACCTGTTCGGCCGAGAAACGATCCGAGCCGAAGGTGCCGAGACCGATGGCGGGAATCGTGGCCCCGGTGTACAAGGTGCGCTGGGGCACCACCGACGGGTCAACGGGCATGACTACCCAGAAGCGCGCGAACGCCGCTCGCCCGAACTGGGCCTTGGCTACCCAGTTCACCAATGACCCTGGGCGAGGTGATTCGCTCAGTCACGCCTCCCTTGCCTCCTTATCGAGATAGCCTGCAACTTGTCCCGCGAATCACCAAGGACGGGCGTACCTAAGAAACCTCTCCTGGGACGGTCGTGGCGCCCTGATGAGGAAAAACGGGATTGTGAATACTTTGAGTAATCGTGTACCTGAGCGCGCTCGATTGTCAAGGGACTCTCGAGATTGTCTAGGAAGACTGGCGGGGAACCGCTCTTCTCTTGGCCAAGGCGCGTGATAGCTCACCTCAACGACCCGGCCCGGGTCGTCAACAAGCGGTGTCCCGTAGTCGCGCACCGCCGACATCACCGTCGCCCAGGAGACACCGAGCCAGCGTGTGAGCGAGGCGACAAAGCGGCGCCTCTTGGCCGACTGCACGCGTGCACTCGCGTCCCGCACGCACGGAGGGCGCACGGCGATCGGGGAGCTCTTCTGAGTGCTCGGTCCAGGTCTGAACCGGGCAGTCCGGGTTCGGACAGGAGAACCGTCGCTTGGACCAGAGGAGTCGCACGCGATGGTTGAACGCCGGCAGGTCCCTGATGATCACCCGGAGCCGGTCCTTAGTCCGAGCGATCACCCCGCAGGAAGGACAGCCCGCCGCTCGGCGAATCGTCTCGACGCCGACGAGCAGCTCATCGCCGTCTTCGGTCACTGCCAGCACCCGGAACCCGGGCAATCCCAACAACGCGTCATCGAATTCGGTACCGTCACCCATGGCGGGGGTCTCCCTCTCTCGAAGCTTTGGACAACCACGAGAATGGCGGGACCCCTGGCCGCGCCGGTGGATACCTATCCGAGCGCGGTCAGTTGTTCACGCGCCCCAGTTCGTTGAGAAGAGCCGCCAAAGGCGTCATCGGCTGGTAGATGCAGTAGTCCGCCTTGCAGCCACACCCCCAATGGCGATTGCCGCCACGACAAGGAGAGCGGACGGCCTATGCGCCGTGTTCGATGACGTGCGTTCTGACCCACTATGCGATCGCGAGTCCATCTTTTGGATTGAAAAAGTGGAGCGTCCGCGTGTCGATAGCCACCTCGACTGAATCACCCTCGCGCACACGGGTGCGTGGCCCAAAACGGCCGACGAGCGTCGTCTCGCTTGTCCCTTTGTCGGTGGCGAGCGCCCGGTCCCCGAGCGCATCATCTGCCAGTTCAAGCGTCTCCTCGGTCACGGCGTGACGCGCCGCGATGTTGAAGTGGACAATCACCTCTGAGCCGAGCGCCTCGCGTAGTTCGACGCGACCGTAGAAACGGGGACCATCGTTGGCAAGCGCCGCATCCTCAAGATTCTCGGGACGGATTCCGAGTACCAGGGTCCTGGATTCGTATGAGGCCAACCCAGGATGTCGCGCGAGAGTTTCCTCGGGGAGCGGGAGCCGGGCATCACCGACGCGGGCGACGAGACCAACGCTGTCACGCTCGATGGTCGCCTCGAGCATGTTCATGGCCGGACTGCCGATAAAGCCCCCGACGAAGATGTTGATCGGGTTGTCGTACAGGTCCTCCGGCGGCGCGACCTGCAGCAGTTCACCTTTGCGCATGATGGCCACACGGTCACCCATCGTCATCGCCTCGACCTGGTCGTGGGTGACATAGATCGTCGTCACTCCGAGCCTTCGCTGTAGCGCCGAAATCTGGGCCCGCGTGGCGACGCGCAGCTTGGCGTCGAGGTTCGAGAGCGGCTCGTCCATGAGGTACACGCGTGGTTGGCGGACTATGGCACGGCCCATCGCCACACGTTGCCGCTGCCCACCCGAGAGCTCCCGCGGTTTTCGATCGAGATATTCCACGAGGTCAAGCATCTTGGCTACATCTTGAACGCGCTCGGCGATCTCGCTCTTCGATACTTTCGCCATACGCAGCGCGAAACCCATGTTTTGCGCGACGCTCATATGGGGATACAGCGCATAATTCTGGAAGACCATCGCTATGTCACGATCACGAGGCGCCAGGTTCACTACGTTCCTTCCGTCGATCCGGATCTCGCCTTCGTCCACGTGTTCCAGTCCGGCGAGCATGCGCAGCGAGGTCGTCTTCCCGCATCCCGACGGCCCGACCAGTACAAGGAACTCGCCGTCTTGCACCTCGAGATCGAGAGCGTTGACCGCGGGCATGTCGCTCTTTGGGAAGATCCGCGTTGCGCGGTCGAACGTGACAGTGGCCATGAGTTTCCCTGCTACTCCTTGGTCGCCCCTGCCAGCATGCCGGCAACGAGGGCGCGCTGCGCGAACAAGAACACGATCAGCACGGGCGCGATGGCAAGAATCACCGCCATGGCGAGGTCCGGCCGATGCAGGACGGTAACGCCGCTGCCAGCCGAGAAGTTGGCTGGGTTGAACGACGCCGTCGAGCCGATCAGCTCGTTAAGCCCGATCTGGACAGGATATTGCGAGCTGTCGTAGGTCATAACGAAGGGAAGAAAGAAGTTGTTCCAGGACGCGACGAGCGCGAAGAATCCGACCAGAGCCACGATCGGGCGCGCGAGCGGCAGCGCGATGTATCGGAAGACACGCCATTCGCCGGCCCCGTCGATCCTCGCCGCCGCGAGCAGGTCGCTAGGGATCGTGGAGGAGAAGTAGATGTAGGCGAGATAGACGCCGAAGGGGAAGAACCCGAATGGCAGGATCAGCGACCAGATGGTGCCGTATAACCCGATCTTGTCCATCTCGAGGAACAGCGGCAGCACGAGCGCGGTCGCAGGCATGATCATGACGATAAGCGTGATCACCAACAGCGTGCGCCGTCCGATGAAGTGCGTCAGCGCCAGCCCGTATCCGGCCGGGATCGCGGCAAGGATCGCCAGCGCTGTGCCTCCGAACGAGTAGATAGCCGAGTTCTTCAGCCAAACCAGGAGGCTGTAATTGTCGTAGCTGATAATTCGGTGGAAAGTGTGAGCCAAGGTTCTCAGGCTGCCGAAAGCGAACGGTGCCTGCGTCACTAGCTGGCCGTCAGTCTTGGTCGGCGCGAGCAGAAGCCAGATGACTGGCAAAAAGAAGAACGCGGTGAAGACGAGCAGGATCACGAGGAGGACGACGCGTGTGGCAAAACGACGAGAGAGCTTCATCAGTCGACCTCGAACAGTCTTCCCCGCCATACCAGGATTGCTGCCACGACGAGGCCAATCACGAGCAGGGCGACGGAGATCGCGGCCGCCTCGTTGAACTTGTCGTACTGGGAGGCGAGGAACCAGGCGAGTTGGTTGGGCGACCAGTACGAGCTGACTCCTACGCCCAACGACGCCGATGCCAGCACCGTTGGCTCGACGAACAACTGTGTGCCTCCCGCGAACGACAGGATGAGCATGTAGACGACCCACTTGCGGATCAACGGCAGCTTGATCCACAGCGCGGTCTTGAAGGTGCTCACGCCGTCAATCTGCGCCGACTCGGTCAGCTCGTGGGGGATGTTGTTGAGCGCCCCGTACATCACTACGATCCATCCGCCGGCACCGGTCCAAAAGGCCATGATTGCAAAGATCACGGGTAGGTTCGCTGGCGCGATTGTGTTGTCGAACTGAGCGTAGCCGAGCCAGTGCAAGATGAACGCGAACGGACTCGCGGTAGGGTCGAGCATGAAGAGCCAGACCACGACACTGGCCGCCCCTGCCAGAGCGCCCGGGATGTAGAAGAGAAATCTGAACAAGGAGCCGACTCGTACCGCGAGGTTGTGGAGGATCAGCGTAAGCGCCACGACGAGGATCGTCTGACCGACCATCCACAGGCCGATGAACTCGGCGATGTGCTCGATCGCCGGCGCGAAGCGGTAGTCGGTGAAGGCGGCTACGAAGTTCGATCCGAACCCACCCGAAGTGCCATAGCCACTGGTGAGCGCGAGGTAGATCGCGTACACCACGGGCGCGATGCCGAGCAACAAGAGCAACCCGACATAGAGGGCGACGAAGAAGTACCCGGCGATGCGCGAGGTGCCGGCCGGTGGCCGCTCACGCTTTGGGGCACCCCGGCGGGCTCTTTCGAGCCCGCCGGGGACAACCGGAACAGAGGAAGCGCCCACGTGTTGGCTACAACCTCTTGTGCCTACGGAATCTCATACTGCTCGCCTAGCTCTTTACCTGCCAGCCGGCGCTTTGGGCGGCAGACTGGATGTTACCTGCGAGCGTATTGAGTGCCGAAGAGAACGTGCCACCGGCGATGAGGCCCGGCGTGCAGGTGTTGCCGAAGATGGACTCGACGCTCCACGGCACAGGGCTCCACCCGGTCCAGATCTCAGCTGCAGCTTGCTTTATGGCAGCGTCCGTGGCCGCCGCGTTGGCGAAGACGCCATTGAGCGACGCGAGCCAGCCGTTCTGGTCGGGCGCATAGGCGGGCAGACCCTGCGTGATCTTCGGGTTCTCCTGGATCTGCGTGCTGGTGTCCATGTACTCCACCAACGCCGCCGCTGCCGCCGGCTGGGTGGTGTGCGATGTCACCATCCACAACCCACCGCCGATCGAGCCAGTGACGTGGGCGCCATTGGTCGCCACCGGCGTTGGGTAGGCCTCCATCACGTTGGTCCCGGGTCCCTCGCTGCTCGTCCCGGAGGGATAAATCGCCGTTCCCTGCCAGATCGCCCCGACGTCCATGACCATGTGCTGCGCCGTCTGGTCCTTGACCCATGCCGTCGTGAACGGGCCGTTGCTTGTGAACGCCTTCAGGGCAGTGTCGAGGAGCTTCGCGATTGTCGTGCAGTTGGGCGAGGCCGGGTTGTCGAGCAATGTCTGGAAACCAATCGCTTCGTTGATCGGGCACTCATTCCCCCACAGGTAGGTCTCGGCGTCCCAGGGTTGCCCGAACTCTCCAATGTAGTAGCCGGGGTGGCTCTTGATCAGCGTCTGGCCGTCGGCGGCGTACTGTTGCCACGTGGTGGGCGGCTTCTGTCCAGGGAAGAACTTCTGGAACAGGGTCGTGTTGACCCAGAGCACGTTGGCAGCGTTGTCGTTGCGCAGGCAGAGGAGTTTGCCGTTGATCAAGCAGTCTCCGAGCCCCTCGTCCTTGCTCCAGATGCTCTGTGGGATGTACGGCTTCAAGTTGAGCAGGTCGTTGAAGGGCGGCTCCCCGAGCCAGCCGGCCTCGTAGTTCTCCTCGTCGAAGACCACGTCGGGGGCGACCCCCGGCGTCCAGCCGACACGGTTGTACAGCGCGAACTTCGACTGCAGGTAACCATCGCCGTTGCTGTCACCGCTGTAAAGGACCCACTTGATGTTGGCCCCCGGGTGGGTGGCCTTGTATTCATTGACAAATGATAGTCGCGCCGCGTCGTACCAGACAACGAGCGGTGTGTGCGACACCTTGGCGGATGCAGGTTGGAGACCGGCGGCCGAGCCGACGGTTGCCGACATGACGACAGCAACCGTAGCGACTAACGAACCGAGCGCAACCCAGCGCATCCTTCGGGTCATGATCGCCTTCATATCTGTGATTCCCCTCTCGTGGACCTACCGTTTAAAAGCGGATTCATGTCTGTGATCCCTCTCGTGGACACCTCCTACGTCGTGGTAGCGCCGCATTCCTGAGTGTTGTCGGGCAGCGCGATACTGGGACCGGGCGGCGCCCGGACACGACCGTTAGTCCCGATGCGTTGCTCACGTACTGCCGGGTTGGATGTGACGAGCGACTCGTGGTAGGCGCAGTTGGGAATAGCCATACAAAAGTGCACCGCGGGCTCTGCCGGCCCACGAACCTCGGCCCGAAGCCGGAACGAGTCGGAAAGGTGGGCGATGAGCACCGCGCCGGTCATCCCACCGCGGTGGTTCGCGCTCGTCCGGACATAGCAGCCGCAGTCGGACGCGACGAAGTCCGCCGTATTGAGGTAACTGTCGTCGGAGGTCTCTGCGACGAGCACCGCGCGCCGTACCGAGAAGGAACCTCTCCCTGGTGGCCGACGGCGCTCACTGGAATGATCATACGGTAAAGCTACGCGGATGTGAAATCGATATCTCCGCCGGGAATGTGGTATTGGTACCACACCAAAATGACTGGTCGTCGCGCCCCACACGCGGGCTCCGTCGTGATCAAGTTGCCGTGTCGGACGCCGTCCGCGCGCGTTGACCACGGGCGAGCGTCGCTGTCGATGGCCGAGCACAGGAACGTCTCTAGCTGACTATCGCAACCGAAAAACCGCAGTTCACACCGCTTATCGAATGACATACGCGTACCAGCTCCGACAGACCCGGTGCACTGCCTCATAGCATCCGTCGGCAGTCGTTGAGTACTGCCGCTCGACTTGGGTCACCTTCGATTGGGAACGGGGGACACCCTCGAACAGCCTTTCGGTCAGCCGCTTGCGCTGGCGCTGGCAATCGTTTACGAGGCACCTCGACTACGGCGGGCCAAGAAACCGCACACCCCGGCACGCCCATAGGTATGGCTGGCGACGGCCGGTCACAGTGCGGTGTTGTGACCAGTCCGTAGTGGATGTGTCAAGGTGTGCAACTGACGTTCCTCGATTACACGCGGGTCTGAGTCTTCTGGTGTAGTCGTTCGTAGGGAGTCTGGCCGCCAAGGCCGCCGTGGGGGCGACGGTAGCTGTAGTAGTCATCCCACTCCTGCAGCTCGTTGTTGAAGACCTTGGCGTCGATGCGGTGAGAACGTTCAACTTTGCCGTTGAGCCGCGGAGTCCGTGGCTTGATGTAGAGGGGGCCTACCCGTTACCCGATCCGTGCGCAAATGTGAGCACGGTCAGGCAGCCTCGCCTTGCGACGGGGCGGTGACGGTCTTATCCGGTTCCACGGTGCCGTCTTCGCGCTTCACCGGGGCGTCCGACCGAAGCCGGCGGTGTGCCCCTCCACGCGCGTTTCGAGTCTCCGGGCCACTCCCGGCGACTGACAGCGCTCGACGCCCGTAGGCGGCAAGGTTCAGCGCTGCGTTCAGGTCGCGGCCTGTGACGAGACCGCAGTGCGCGCAGCAGCAGGTGCGTTAGTCGAGGCGCAGTTTGGCTTTACTGCACCGCAGACGAGCAGAGCTTCGATGAGGCAAAAACCGGTCGGCTACGACGAGCGTTCCGCCGTGCCAGGCGAGCTTGTAGACAAGCTGAGGGCGCACCTCGCCGGGAGAGGCGTCGAGGATCGCCCTGTTCAGCCCGGCCTTCCGGCGCCTGCCGTTCCGCCCGTGACCTCCGGCGTGGTCAGGCTTCGACCTCGGGGCGGCGGTCATCCCGGCGACGTTCAGGTCTTCGATCACGACGGTGCCGTAGCTCGAGACGAGGTCTGAGGTGAGCTCGTGGATCGCGTCCCGACGGGTGTTGGCCACCTTGGCGTGGCATCGCGCGAGCTTCGCCTTCGTGCGCCGGCAGCGCTTCGAGCCGAGCTCGCGACGCGCGAGCTCGCGCGAGAGCCTGGCCATGCGGCGCGCGTAGGAGCCGAGCGCCTTCGGGTTCTCGACCACCTCACCGGTAGAGAGCACCGCGAGGTGCTTCACTCCGACGTCGACACCGACCACGGCGTCGGGCAGCCGGCCGTGGACGTCGTGCCGCTCCGCCTCGCAGGTGAAGCTGACGAACCACCGGCCGGCCTCCTCGGAGATTGTGGCCGAGCAGATGCGCGCACGTCCGTCGTCCAGCAACTAGCGGAGCTTCGCCGCTTGCTCTTTCGTCCGGACCCGCCCGATACGCGGGAGCTTCACATGACGGTCGTCGACGACCCCGATGGAACCGGTCGTGAACCGGCAGCTCCTCCGGTGCCCCTTCTTCTTCCGCGTCGGGAAGCCCGTGTGTCCGGCCCGCTCGCCGCG
>Ga0326727_10020386_pt1 | contig 13172 bp, 5 predicted proteins | sample MB2enrmetagenome_FD_207643 | JGI IMG/M metagenome (GOLD analysis project Ga0326727, IMG submission 207643) | Lab enriched peat soil microbial communities from McLean, Ithaca, NY, United States - MB29MY | ecosystem: Environmental > Terrestrial > Soil > Wetlands > Peat | place: USA: New York...
GCAGAGCCCGACTCCGCTTCACCGGCCGAGGCCATAGTGCTACATACCAGCGGCCTCGCCATAACAAAAAACAGTAAACGGCAAGTGCGACAAACTGAAACTGTCTCAACTTAGGGGGTCACCCCAAGTCCGCGCTCCATCCATTTCGCGGCTTTTCGAGGTGAATATGCGAATGGGTGGGATGCAGGCTTTGTATCAGGGCACGGTTTTAACCGTGCCGCGACGAGCCACAAAATAATTCTGGGCTTTAGCCCCTGCAGGCTGTTTTACCGGAGGGAGCAGTGGCCTTCAGGCCACTGAATACACGCATCAAATTACAGGCCTTCAGGCCCGGGCCTGTTCCCTGTTCCCTCTTCCCTACTCCTTATTCCCAATCCCCGCACCCCCTCCCGCCCATCCCGCTTCCTGAGACACGCCATCCAAAATTACCCCTTTTCCGCCCTTTTCGCTTATGCTGTTAACAATCCTTTATTGCTGCGGCAAGCCACCAACAACCTTATGAGTCCAGTCGCTTTGGCGGTTGACGATCTTCGGGAGCAGTATACGCGGGAGATGGAGCTCGTCCGCCAGACCTTCGAACGCACTGGCGACGGCGCAGCCGCCATCCGCCGCCGTACCTCCGTGGTGGACCGCATGCTGATCGAGATGTGGCGGCGCGCCTTTGCCGCCCAGCCGCCCGGCAATGCCGCTCTGCTCGCCCTCGGCGGATACGGCCGCAAAGACCTCTTCCCCTTCTCCGACATCGACGTGCTCTTCGTCTTCGCCGACGAAAAAATTGAGGCGCAGTCCAAAGAAACCGTTCGCGCCGTCGTCCAGGGAATCTGGGAGCTAGGCCTGCGCGCCAGCCCCGCCTACCGCACCCTCAAGGAAGCTGGCCGCTTCGATCCCGTCAACCTCGAATTCACCCTGGCAACCCTCGACCGCCGCTTCCTGGCCGGCCACTTCCCCCTCTACCAGCAGCTCCACCAGACCGTCCTGCCCGGCCTGTTCTTGAGCGAGTGGAACCCCATCACCCAGAAGCTCGGCGAAATCGCCCGCGCCCGCCACGCCAAATTCGGCAACACCATCTTCCACCTCGAGCCCAATCTCAAGGACTGTCCCGGCGGACTGCGCGACTACAACCTTGCCGTCTGGTTCGCCATGCTCTTCCACCTCAAGGAGACCAAAGAGTGGCCCCGCCACCTCGGCAGCGTCTTCCAGAGCGCGCGCGGCGACGCCGAGGCCGCCTTTGACTTCCTCGCCGCCGTCCGATGTTTTCTCCACTTCCGCCACGGTCGAGACGACAACACTCTCGACTGGCAATCCCAGGACGAAGCCGCCGCCAACTCCATCGGGCTCGAAACCCGCGGCACCGCCGACCCCGCCTACTGGATGCGCACCTACTATCGCCATGCCCGCGTCATCTATCGCCGCGCCGCACTGCTCATGGAAAGCGTCCCCGCCCCGGTCAGCTTCTACCGCCAGTTCCGACGCCGCCGCACTCCTATCGCCGACACCGGCTTCTTCCTCGAACAGGGACGCATCGACATCGCTCCCGGCGTGCAGTTCAGCGACACCGGCGCCATCCTGCGCATCTTCGCCCTCATGGCCACGCACGGATACGCCCTCACGCAAAACGCCGAAGACCGCATCACCGACGCCCTCGCTGCTCTCGCCATCCACATCCCCGAAGGCCCTTATCTCTGGAACGCGCTGCGCGAAGTCCTCCTCGGGCCCCACGCCGCTCATGCCCTGCGCACCATGCACGCCCTCGGCGTTCTGGAGATGCTCATCCCCGAGTTTCACGGAATCGACGCCCTGGTCATCCGCGACAGCTATCACCGCTACACCGTCGACGAGCACACCTTCCTCACCATCGACAATGTCCACTCGCTCCGCCAGCCCGCCCACGACTACGAGCAGCGACTCGCCCAGCTCCTGCCTGAAATCGAACGCCTCGACCTCTTCCTCCTCACCCTCCTGCTCCACGACACAGGCAAGGCGCGCCGCACCGGAGACCACATCGCCCCCAGCATCGAGCTGGCCGATTCTCTCCTCGCCCGCCTGGAATTCGACAGCGAAGAGCGCGATGCCGTTCTCAATCTCATCCGACTTCACATTGAAATGTCCAACGCCCTGCGCCGCGACATCTTCGATCCGGAAAACATCCGCTCCTTCGCCGAAAAGATCGGCAGCCCGCAGATGCTCAAGATGCTCACCCTGCTCACATTTGCCGACATCAAAGCCGTCAACCCTGACGCCCTCACCCCATGGAAGGCAGAGAACCTCTGGCAACTCTGCATCTCCACCGCCAACTTCATGGACCGCTCGGTTGACGAGGTCCGCTACCACGCCGCCATTGACCCCACCCTGTTCAACCGCCTTTGCGCCATGCTCCCCGCCGGCCAGTGCGACGCGCTCCAGCACTTCCTCGAAGGCCTGCCGCGCCGTTATCTGCAAACCCGCCTGCCCGAGCAGATTCGCGATCATTTCCTGTTAGCCGTCCAACTCCGCGACGATCCCGTCCAGCTTGATCTCCGCCCTCACCGCCAGCTCTTCGACCTCACCGTCATCACCCTCGACCGCGCACGCCTCTTTGCCGACGTGGCCGGCGCACTCGCCGCATGGGGCATGAACATCGTCAAGGCCGGAGCCTTCTCCAACGACGCCGGCGTCATCGTCGACAGCTTCCAGTTCACTGACACCTTCCGCACCATTGAGCTGAATCCCGGCGAGCGCGAGCGCTTCCTCGCCTATCTCCACGACGTCGTCGCGCTCAAGGTCCCCGTCGAGACCATGCTCGAATCCCGCCGTCACCTCAACCACCCCGCCAATCTCAAAGTCGTGGTTCCCACACGCCTGGAGTTCGACTCCGAATCCTCCACCCACTCCACCATCCTGCAAGTCGTTGCCCAGGACCTTCCCGGCCTCCTCCGCCAGATTGCACTAACCCTCAGCACCCACCAGTGCGACATCAAGGTTGCATTAATTGACACCGAAGGCGAAACAGCCATCGACGTCTTCTATCTAACCAGCCAATCCGCCAAACTAACTCCAGAAGCCCAGCAAACCCTAGCCGCCGACCTCACCGCCGCCATCGCCTCCATGCGCAGCCCCGCCGCCAACTAATACCGTGTCCGCTTGAATCTGTAATGGCGGGAATGTAGCGCTGGCCTCCTGGCCGGCTGTAGTGCGGGCGTCCTCGCCCGCACATATCCAGGCACAATGACTCAATCACACGGTTTTATTGATCCAGCCCAGAAGTTTTTGAAAAGCTGTGCCCCATCCATTACGCGCTTTTTGCGGAATGGGTGGGAGGGAGTGTTGCATTTCTTTGGAACCGGATCACTAGCACTGGTTTCGTGAGTTATATACTCATTCCATTAGAGTTATCATCCTGAGCGGAGCGCAGCGAGTCGAAGGACCTGCGGTTGTTCTTGGCTCTGCCCGGAGCATAGTCGATGGATCTGCTTTTGTTTGTCGCGCTTTGTATCAGGGCACGACTTCAGTCGTACCGAACATGCAGCAATATAAACGTCGGGCTTTAGCCCCTGAACGGAGGTAGGCCGGGGTTTCAGCCCCGGCACACCTCATCCACAAAATTTTAAAAATCAACCCATGCGGCGAAGCGGCGCTCAAATCCTCGCGCCCCACAAATGCCCCATGCCCGTCCTTTTCGCGCGTCTTGCGAAAAAGGCGTTTTCTCAGCTCTTGCTCTTGGTTCCCGGCTTCTGTGCGGGCTCTTCCATCGAGTCGGGCCGGTCCGTGCGAACGGGAAGTCCGCTGATAAGACCCTGATAGTTCGCCAGGCGTTTGCCCAGAATCACCACGCCCTTGGACGTGATCTCATACTCCCGAATATCCTTGGCGTGATTCCCGCCCCGCATCTTGATCACCACCATGATCTTGCGAAGTTGGCCCTCGATGGATACGTAGCGCAGCCGGATGATGTCATCGGTGAGGAACGAGATTGAGTAGGTGCTGAACGGGAATTCAGTAAAGGACTCATCCACCTCAACGGTGCTTAGGATCGTCACCCCGATTCCCGTCAAGGCGAAGATCATCCGATAGAGGGATTCGCGAAAGTCGGCGCGGAAGCCGGGCGACAAAGCCATTTCAAAACCCGCCAGGGAATCGATCACCAGGCGCTTGGCGCCAATCTTGGTCACCGCGTCGAGAATCGAATGCATGGTTTCATCCACCGAGAGATCCAGGGGGCGGAGATAGAGGATTGCGAGTTTCCCGTCTTTCTGCGGCGTCTCCAGATCCAGGCCTAAACTGGTGGCCCGCTCCGCGTACGCTTGCGGGCGTTCTTCAAAGACCGCAACGATTCCCGGCTCCCCATTTCGTATGCCTTCGGCAATGAATTGGGTTGCCAGGACCGATTTCCCGGTTCCCGAAGACCCTGCTACAAGGACACTATCGCCTTCGCGAATGCCCCCATCCAGCATCTTATCCAGCTCCGGAATTCCGAAGGAAAGGCGCCGATGGCTGGGTGGATCTTTCAGGTGTCCGATCAACCCAAACGTGCGCGAGAAGGCTTGCACTCCGGCATTGGTGATGCGGAATGTGTGCAGTCCCGGCACGGAATTCTGACCGCGCAGTTTGATAATCTGCAACTTGCGAACGATGGAATTTCGCTCCGCCGTTTGGCGTAGCCAGATCAGCCCATCGGCGACGGTAAAGATGGGATTGTCGCGTAGCTCGTCCTCGGCATATTCGCCGATCAGGAAAGTGGTGGCTTGCCAACTGGCCAGAAACAGGGCCAGCCGTTGAATGAAGGATTGCAGGTCCATGTCGCTTTGCGGCTTCCGCACCATGGTGCGGAAGGAGTCGACAACCACCACGGCGGGGTTGGCCTTTTCAACTTCCTTGGTAATCTGATCAAGGACCGCGCCCAGGTCATTCTCCAACACCACCTGGCTCAGGTTGATAAAGCGGATGGAGCCGGGCAGCTTGGCCGGATCGAAGAACGTGTACTGTTGCTGGTAACGCAGCATTTTTATGGCGGATTCGCCCAGCACGGTGAAGTAGAGCGCAGGACGCTCCGGGGTGGCGTTGGCAAACACAAACTGGTGCGCCAGCGTGGTCTTGCCGCTGCCCGGTTCGCCCGCGATGATGTTGAACGAATATTCGGGAAGACCGCCGCCCACTATCTCGTCAAGGCCCGGAACTCCTGTGGGTAGTTGGGTGATCTTCACTTTTTCTTGGATGCTCACGCTTTTCTCCCGTTTGCCGAACTTTGATCGTCAAAGACTTCGCCTGGCCACGCATTGCGCAGCAGGCTTAACGTTAATGCTTCGCCAAGGAAGAGACGAAGCAGCCCGAGTATGCGCGTGATGAGAATAACTCCGCCCTCGGAAGACGGATATTCACGAGGTCGTTCCCTGTCAATGTCCATTTGTGGTTCAAGTTCACCCAGGCCCAGCAAAGCTCCATCCGCGGTGATCCGCACCGCGCCGAGGCTGGGAGCTTCTCTTTTGGCCAACGCCAGGGCGCGTGTGGCGAGCGACAGAAAACCGGCAACTCCAACAAATTCACTTAAACTCTGGTGCAGCTTCTCATAGACGCGAAGGGTAGGGGAATCCATTGGCTCGGAGGCCTTGCCCACGCCGCCTTCATAAGTAAGAAGACGATGGGCAAAATCTCGCATCTCTGGGGTAGCCGTCATGTTCAACCCTGCATTGTTGAAGATAGCAGATTCCAATTGCCGTTACACGCTTCGTATCAGTTCCCCACTGGCTTCGCCGGCCCGCAGAGCATGAAATTGTAGCGCCGGCTTCATGAAATTGTAGCGCCGGCCTCCTGGCCGGCTGTAGCGTGGACCTCCCGGTCCACGCTTGTTTCTTGTTAGGATTAGGGCGGCAAAATTGTCCTTTCTTGATGCGCCCCTCGCGGTCTTCGACATCCCGGTTAGCGCTGGCGGAACTCAATTCACATAGCCATTCGTTTGCGGGTTGGTCGCATCTTCTTGCGGACCGCCAGCCTTGCTCCGGATGAGTGTATAAATGTCCAATACCGTGGCAATACTGCGAATGTTACCCGCAACACTCGTGAGTCCCTCTTCCATGCCTGGATGTTTGTCCGCCAGCGTTTCAATCCGTTCGCTCACGCTCCTCAGCCGGTTAATTTCTAACAGCAGGTCTCCGAAAACCGCGGCCACAACCAATCGATCGGCCTCTGAGTCTGTCGTATCCGCCGAGATCGTGGCCGGCTCTGTCGTCTCGTCAACCTGAAGGCGTAAATCCTCTAGCAAGCGCAGCGTTGTTGCCTCGCCGAGGAAGGTAAGAAACAGCCCGAGTAGTTGCGCAATCAGAATGACTCCAGCCTCGTCATCCTCATCCGTAGCCGTTTGGGATTCAACTTCGCCGAAACCGCGCAAGACTCCATTCGCCGATACCTGCACCGCGCCGAGCCGGGGAGATTCCGATTTGGCCAGCGCCAAAGCACGGGAAGCAAGTGCGTGAAAACCATCAGCTCCCACGGATGCGCCCAGTTGCCGGCGCAGCCTCTCATAGACGTGCAAAGTTGCAGCTTCGGTTTGCAGGGAGGTCGTACTCGCTTCAGCCTCGCGAGCAACCAGGCTGCGGGCTAAATCACGCGTCTTTTGTGGAGGAAGCATCGCTTTTGTTCCTTTGCATACTTCGCCTCACACCTTAAGCGGGCGAGTCTACCATCATAGTACTCCTCTGCCGATTGCTTGGTTGGTAGGTGGCCCAATCTCAATTTTTGGTAGTGTCCTGATTTGCCCAAACCAGGCAAAAGAATGCGTATCACGAAAAGCTCTAGAAGGTGCCCGATTCCAAGTGGGAGAAGCGTGGGCACGTAGCCGTGTCGCGCACAACCGGGTCTTTAACCTTGGAACCTATGTAAAAAAAATCGCCGGCGGAGGCAGATGGGAGTAAAATGCGTGCAGCCGGGAAAGCAAAAGAGAAATTCCGACTAAATTCGGTTGGGACCGGTCATGCCCATGTCCATTTTTAGAAAGTGTTGTTGGGCCACGAGCAGCATATTCATCGTAATGACATTTGGTTGTGGCGGCTCGAACACTTCGTCCACCGGAATCTCCAATCCGGCAATCGACAGCGTCACTGTTGTCTGCAATCCAAGCGGGATCCTCGTGACGCAGAGCAGTCAGTGCTCGGCAATCCTGACTGGGACAGGTGCCTATAGTATTGCGGTTACATGGTCTGCGACAGGCGGCACAATCAGTACGAGCGGAGCTTTCATCGGAAGCGCGACAGGAAATGCTACAGTAACAGCTACATCCACTGAAGATGTCAGCAAAACTGGATCGGCGAATATTGCTGTTACTCCAACCGGCGTCAGCAATTTCACGCCGAGCAGCCTTCCAAAGTGGCGAACGGCCCTTTCCAAAGTGCTTTCTGGTCAACGGAGAGCAAAGATCGCTTGCATCGGGGATTCTGCAACCGTCGGGATCGGCTCATACCCGATTGGTTTTAATAACATCAAGGTGAACGCGTGGCCGTCACAGTTGGCCTCGCAGCTTGCTTCCTCGGGCATTCCGGCTGATAGTGCATCGTTTTTTGCAGATTCCGGAGTCGGTTCATACGTCAGCATGCAAACGGCCGATCCACGGATAACCCTTAGTAGTGATTGGGGCGTCAATTCAAGCTATGTGACCATCGGAGGCATCATGCTGGCTAACATTACCAGCACGTCTCCGCTGACATTTAACCCTGGTATTACGATAGACTCAGCGGATATTTATGATTACGCACCGTCTTCCCAAAATACCTGGTCTGCTGGGTTCGACGGATCTTATTCCACCAACCCGATCACCGCTCTCGCTGTCCGTAAGACTACCATCACGACTTCCAACGGAATGCATACTGTCTACTTGCAGCCATCCGGGACCGGCGTGTTCCTGATTGGTATAGACGCTTACAACTCGACTCAAAAGGACATCGCGGTCTGGAATATGGGCTATGCTGACTCGACTACCGGAGATTGGGCAGGCAATTCCAATCCATATGACCCGATGTCCATGTTGGCGTTCCTTTCTCCTGATCTGACCATCATCGATTTAGGCATTATCGACATGGGGCAGGGTGTCTCTGTAGACACTTTCACAAAGAACATGCAGACAATTATTACGACCGCGTTGCAGAGTGGAGACGTAATAATCGTGGTGCCTGCTCAAGTCGATCCAGTGTACATCTCGGCGGACACACAGTCGGCTTTTCGTTCTGCATTGTATTCCCTGGCGTCCCAATACAACGTCCCTGTCTTTGACATCACGCAGGTATTTGGCGATTTTGCAACCGCCAATTCGAATGGTCTGATGTTCAATGAATCCCATCCAGATCAATTGGGATATGCGCAAATTGCAGCGGGACTTGCTTGGCCGGTTTCATATACCCCTCATTGAGATTGGACTGCCGCGGAATCACCTGATTGATCCGCCAGCACACCTCCCACTCATAGCCCTTGCAGACCGGCAACCCGCGCCGGGGAAATTGTATCCTCGGAACCCATTGGCGCACTGTGGAGGGTTCTAGGCTCTGTGAACGGGGATCGAATGTATTCCGAATCTGAACCCTATAAGTTGCCAACTTCATGAAATTTGAGAATTTGTATTTTGCTCCGTGAGCCCAAATGGGTATGCTGTAGGCCACCCCCACCCCTTGGAGCACCATCACGGCGGTCGCAAGGGGCAACGCAGGCCGATGGCCACTATAGCAAAGGCTCGCATCCTTACCGTCTCGGAGTGGATACGAAGCACATTGAATGTCGCAGTCGGAGCATAAGCCTGTGGAATTCAAATTAGGACACTACCATATTTTTAAATTCCCCTGACTAAATTCATAAAAATCTGGTAATATGGTCTGTTTCCCAGCAAAAGGTGCGACTTCCATGGCTAAATATGCCTTCACAGTCCTTCTCTTTTCGCTTGTTCTCCATCCATTGCCAATTCTGGCGCAAAACAACGATGTCCCCTCCGCCAGCGCGCGGGATTTACCTCATTCATTCCCGCAACCGCGCATCGTCAGGGCCATCGACGAGTCGTCGCTGGTCACACTGCGTGGCAACACGCACCCGCTGGCGCAAGCCAGCTTCGACCAGGGTCCTGCGCCAGTCTCCATGCCCGCCAGCCGCCTGCTCCTGGTCCTTGCGCGCAGCACGCAACAGGAGGCCGAACTCCAGACCTGGCTCCAATCGGTGCAGGATGCGAACTCGCCCAACTACCGTCATTTCCTCCGCCCGGAGGAGTTCGGCCAGAGCTTTGGCGTAGGCGACGCCGATCTCCAGTCAGTCCAGAGTTGGCTCACCGCCCATGGATTCACCGTCAGCAGGATTTCCAAAAGCCGCATGGCCATTGAGTTTGCCGGCTCGGTTGGTCAGGTGCAAAGCGCCTTTCACACATCGCTGCACAGCTACCTTGTCAACGGAGAACAACACTGGGCCAACGCCTCCGATCCGAAAATCCCTGCCGCCCTGGCTCCAGTCGTCGCCGGCCTTGCCTCCCTGAATAATTTCAAGCACAGGGCGCAGTACATACGCGGGCCAGGCGGCGTCTACGATGCCCAAAAACACACCATTACCCCCGCATACACCAATTCGGATCAATACGGCGACTATTACATCTACCTCAGCCCGGCAGACGCGGCCACCATTTACGACACCCCTACCAACCTCAACCCTAATCTCTCCGGCACTGCATATGACGGCACGGGCGTGACCATAGGAGTTGCTGGAGACTCCAATATCGACATCACCCAAAATGCCCATTACCGCGCCACCTTCGGGCTGGCCCCCAACCCCACCACCGTCGTGGTCGACGGCAACGACCCCGGCGAAAATGACGATGCTATCGAGGCATATCTTGACACTCAGGTCTCCGGCGGCATCGCGCCCGGCGCCAGCGTCATCCTTTACACCGCTGCCGATACCTCCTTGCAGTCCGGGCTTTACCTGGCCATCCAGCGCGCTTTGGACGACAACCAGGCTGACATCCTGAATCTCAGCTTCAGCGAATGTGAATCGGCTCTGGGCGCCTCCGGCAACCAGTTCATTCAGAGTCTATGGGAGCAGGCGGCGGCGCAGGGCATAGCGGTCACCGTCTCATCTGGCGACAGCGGCTCCGCTGGCTGCGACAACGAAAGCAATATTCTTAATGGATTGGCCAGGCATGGGCTGGCTGTGAATGGTTTCGGCTCCACGCCCTACAACATCTCCGTGGGCGGAACGGATTTCGACATTCTGTACAGCAAATTCCCCGGCAGCTTCACCAAATATGTTGACATCACGAATTCGCTGCCCAACCATCGCAGCGCGCTCAGCTATATTCCCGAGGAGCCTTGGAACGACTCCACATTTCCCAATACCAATGTTGCCTCGAATATCCCGCTCTCTACAAGTTCGAGAAGCGTGGGCCTTAACAATATCGTTGCCGGCGGCGGCGGCATCAGCTCGATATACGCCGTGCCCGCGTGGCAGGCCGGCGTCGCCTCAGGCTCTGGCCGCAACCTGCCCGACGTTTCCCTCCTGGCGGGCAACGGATTCTATGGCGCGCTATGGAGTATTTGCACCGATTCCGCCCCGGTCGGATATGCGGACTGTGCCACCGGCGCCACGAATGGAAGCCTATATCTGACCGGCATCGGCGGCACATCGGCATCGTCACCCGCGTTTGCCGGGATGTTGGCCCTGGTGGAACAGAAGACCGGCTCACGCCTCGGCCAGGCAGATTATGCGCTTTACGATCTCGCCAATACCAAGTATTCCACCGTCTTTCATGACATAACCACTGGCGACAATTCGGTCAACTGCTGGATGGGCAGCAGCGGATGCAGCTGGAATTTAGCCGGTTATCTGTTCATGAACGGCTACGACGCAACCGCCGGCTATGACATGGCCAGCGGACTGGGAAGCGTAGATGCCAGCCAGCTCGTAAAAAACTGGCCCGGCGCGAGTTTCATTTCCACGTCTTCCTCCCTCCAGCTCAACGGCGCAACCGTGCCCCTTAGCATCTCCCACGGCCAAAGCGTAGCCGTGAGTGCGAGCGTCACCAGCGCCTCTGGCACACCCACGGGCAACATCGCGCTCGTTGACAGCCTTAGTCCCGCTACCCAGCCCAATAGCGAGAGTATTGCCGATTTCCCCCTGACCAGCGGCTCCGTTTCAGCAACCACCAATGCCCTTCCTGGCGGCGCTTATCAGGTCTCGGCTCACTACGGCGGCAGCAGCGCCTATGCCCAGAGCGTCTCCAACGCCATCTCCGTCACCGTCGCTCCCGAAAGCAGCACCACAAACCTGAAGTTTGTCGGGTGCTACGACCCGTCAACGGGAGCGGCTGCGACTACTCCGTATTACGGCTTCAAATATGTGTTTGACGCGCAGCCCTACGGTAACTCGGCTTCGCTTGCTAACCCCAATGGAGCCGCTACCGGCGCCATCGCCTTCAAGATGGGCGGCTCGACACTGGGCTCTGCCAACATCAACAGCAAAGGCGTTGCCGAGCTTGTAACCGCCGCGTTGCCAGTGGGCAATGACAGTCTCACCGCCGTCTTTAATGGCGACTCCAGCTTCCTGCCCAGCTCCAGCTCGCCCGTCACGGTCAACGGCGTACTTCCCGCCATCACCGCATTGCGCCCACCTGTGCCTGGTTTGCCTTGGATCACTGCCGGCGACTCGGTTACGCTCACTGCCAGCTTCGGAGATTTGGATAGCATGGGTGCGGCGCCCACAGGCACCGTCACCTTCATGGTAGGCGGAACGGTTCTCGGGACCGCTCCCATGTCGGGTGTTGCTGGCTCTATCGGTACTTATGCAACCGGCTCCGCAAGCATTACGACTACACTGCTTCCCGCAGGGTTATCCCCCACGTATGACGACATCCTTACGGCATCGTATAGCGGCGATGCAAACTATACCCCATCGCCTGTTTCAGCCTCCGGAAGTATCCAGGTCAATTCCGCCGATGCGAAAGTAACGCTCAGTCCGGCTTCCAATCCAATCATAGTCAATCAGCCCTTGCAGGTTACGGTCACCTTGGCTCCCGTCAGCGGCCTTCCTACACCGACCGGGACAGTCACCATTACTGGACAAGGGTCGCCCAATCTATTCGGCACTGTTTTACCGGCTGTTCCGCTTGTCAATGGATCCGCCATAGTCACGATTCCCGCGAATGTCCTGCCTCTCGGCGCCGATGCGCTTCAGGCAAGTTACAGCGGAGACATCTATTACGGTACCGCTCTCGCCGGTTCCGTCACAACCATTGTCCAGGTCAATTCCTCTGGTACGATCAAGCCTAACTTGACAGTGTCCGCGCCCACTGTGCCGGTGGCTTATCCGTTTAACATCACGGTCACCTTGAGCGGCCCCAGCGGCGACCCGGCCCCCACAGGTACAGTTATATTCTCTGCTCCCTACTATCAATATTCGCAAACGCTAAGCGGCGGTTCGACGACATTTAATGTGCAACAAGGTCTGGGGGCGGGTCCGAATACCGTGACGTTTACTTACCTGGGAGACTCTAACTACACCGGCGCCAGCGGCACGGCATCTTTGAATATGATCACCTATCCTTTGATATCCTTCACGCCCACTTATCAAACCATCGCCGTCAATCAGCCCCTGAATATCACCGTGACTGTCGGCGGCGACGCTAACATAGCAACTGGAACCGTAATTCTATCGGGCGGTACCTATACTTCGTCGCCAACCCCGTTGGTCGCCGGATCAGCCTCCTTTACCATCCCCGCAAACTCGCTCGTCGTCGGAAACGACGGTATAACTGCCTCTTATAGTGGTGACGCAAACTACTATGCAAGCAGCAACATTGTTAGTGTAGGTGTTACCGCGGCCCTGATACCCGGCCTCGCCATAGCGGGCTCATCTGTAACTGTCGCTCCCGGCGCGACCACTGGAAACACCTCCAACATTACGCTAACTCCCAGCGGTGGCTTCACCGGCAGCGTGGCTCTAACCGCTGCCGTCACATCCAGCCCGGCCGGAGCCGTAGACCCACCCACACTCAGCTTTGGCGCGACCACCCCGGTGAGTATCACCGGAACAACCGCCGGAGCGGCTACACTCACTGTCTCCACCACAGCGCCAACGGCAGCCACTCTGACTTATCCCGTTCGCCCCGGAGCGCACTGGTACGTTGCCGGAGGAGCAACCCTGGCCTGTTTGTTGCTCTTCGGCATTCCGGCGCGGCGGCGTAG
>Ga0326727_10020387_pt1 | contig 13172 bp, 12 predicted proteins | sample MB2enrmetagenome_FD_207643 | JGI IMG/M metagenome (GOLD analysis project Ga0326727, IMG submission 207643) | Lab enriched peat soil microbial communities from McLean, Ithaca, NY, United States - MB29MY | ecosystem: Environmental > Terrestrial > Soil > Wetlands > Peat | place: USA: New York...
AGGTTGGAGTACGTGAGCAGGCTGGTCCCGGCGGTTCCGGCGGCGTTGGCCGCGCCTTGAGAAGCGATCGAGTATTGGGTCGAGGTTCCGTCGGTGGCGCCCGTGTAGGTGGATGCGCTGCCCACACCGAACCCGATATTCGCAAGCGCGCCGCTGGTCGAAGCGCTCACGCGGAAATAGGTGTTGTTGTTGGACTGGAGCTTGATGGAGCCGCCGTTATCCACCGCCTGCAAGCCAGCACCCGATAGCGTGTTGCTCGCCGCGATCTGAGCGTTGATCTGGGCCAGCACGTCGGTCTCGGTGCGGGAGGTGCCGTAGTTATGCTGGGCAACCAGGCCCAACCCCGTCTGGGTTCCGCCGGTGATGTCTACATCCGAGGATACGCCCGCGGTGGCCGAGGTGATGGTGAGGTGGCCGTTGATATCCACGCCGGCCGTGACGCCCCAAGTGCCCGCCAGGGACGCCGCGTTGATCTGGGTGGCCGCCGCGGCGATGCTGACGTCGGTTCCGAAGGTCACCGTGCGAACGGTAGCGCTGCCATCGATCTTCATAGTGAGGGTAAGCCCGGTTTGATCGGAGATTGTTCCGGCCACGCTGCCAACCGCCTCGCCGGCGGTAGCCGTGCCCTGATTCAGATTGACGCTGATGCCGTTGCCGCCGGCGCTGGATGGGCCTCCGTTGAGCGAGATCTGGAGGTTCGCGGTGCCAGTGGCGACGGCGTCGTTATAGTTGGCTGCGCCGGTGATGGTCTGGTAGTCGGCCGCGTTGCCGGTGCCCGCTACGAAGGAGCCGAAGCCGAGCATGTTGGCGGTGTCGCCGGTAACCGCGACGTTCAGCGCCTGGCCCTGCGCGCTGGTAAACGTGATGGGGCCGCCGGCCGTGCCGGTCATGGTGATTCCGGCCGCTTCCAGGGCGGTGTTGTTGGACACCTGATTGGCGATGTCCAAGAGGGCTGCGGCCGTGGTGGTGGATCCGGAGAGCAAGGTGAGGCTGACCGGGCTGGCCAAACCCCCGCCCGTGACCTGGACCGTAACGGTGGTCGGATTGGCGATCGCGCCCGCAGTAGTGTTGGCGCCGACGGCCGTGGTGGAAATGGCGGCGCCCTGCGAGGTGGACACGAAGTTGCCGAGCAAGGCATTGGCCATCACGTCGCCCGCCGACACCTGGAAGGCGGAGGTGCTGGAACTGAACTGCAGTTCCTGGCCGCCGTTGGAATCGGTGTGCACCGAAGCGACGATCCCGGCGTTCCCGAAGGCCGCGTCGGCTTGCGAAGCGCCTCCCGCGGCGCCGCTGATGGCGGAGTTAATGGCGGTGACCAGGCTGTTGATGTCGGTCACGCCCGAGAGGTTCACGGCCACCTTCACGGAGTTGGCGTCGGAGAAACCCGGGCCGGAGAAGAGCAGATTGGTGGTGCCGGCGACCTGTGTCGTGTTGTTGACGTTGGCCAGAATCTGCGCCACGGTATGGGTAGCGGAGCCGGTTCCGATATCGGAGGTGCCGCCAATCGCCACCATGCCGCTCAAGCCCAGGCTCTTGGTGTCCACGGCCGCCCCGGTCAGGTTAAGGGTCACCGTGCCGTTGGCGGTCGAATTGGCGTTGGTGCCCTGCGTCTTGCCGCCGCCGATGAACACGTTAACGTCCGTGTTGAGCACTCCGTTCGCATCCAGGCCGATGGCCTGCGCCTGGCGGTTGATTTCCGTGATCAAACTCTGGAACTCGGAGTTGACCGTGCTGCGGTCGCCGGTGAAGGAGCCCGAGGCCGATTGCGTGGCCAGCGTGTTCAGCCGGTCCAGCATCAGGGAGATGTTGTTCATGCCGCCGTCGGCGATCTGCAAGGTGCTGAGACCGTCGTTCGCGTTGAGCACGCCTTGGGTCACCTCGGCGATGTCGCTGCGGTACTGGTTGGCGACCGCCAAGCCCGCCGGATCGTCGCCCGACGCGTTGATGCGGTATCCCGAAGTGAGCTGTTCGATGGTGTTGTTCTGGAAATTCGTGTTGGTGTTCAGGTTCTGCTGAGCCACCAAGGAAGCTACGTTGGTTTGGATCGAAATCATGGCAATTCCTTTGTGTGTTAGCTTCCGGCTTCATGCCGGTCCGGGTTCTCCGTTTTTGGCGGATGCCCGAAATTAGCTTTCGAACTTCTCATCGGACCGGGAAGCGGATTCTTGAGCGCCGGACGAGCGGACCCGCTCGGCGAGCGAAGAAAGATCCGGTGGGGCGGCCCATTCCGCGGCTGCCTTGTTCTCGTTCCGCACCAGGTGGACCTCCTTGGCCACCACCGCCAGGTTGCGCGGCGCTTTGATCCCGATCTTCACCCGGGTGCGCCCGATGTGCGCCAGGTGGATCTCGATGTCGTCGCCGATCAGGATGGCTTCGCCCTGCCGGCGTTTCATCATCAGCATGCCGCCCCCTTACGTTCCGGCCGCCACCGGCGTTTCGGCGTAGAACGGGTGCTCGTGCGAATAGCCCTGCCCGGAGACGATGGCCTGTATGGCACGCTGGGTTGCGAGATCGATCACCAGCGGCGCCAGCAGATTCACCACCGTGCCGCTTTCCCGCAGGTTGACGATGGCCAGGCAAGCCACGTCCCGGCCGATCTCCGGCTTCTTCTTCAGGGCCAGCCTGTCCCGATCCTCGAGCGTCATTTCGAGCCGGTAATCCGGCGAGATCACCCGGATCGGCAGGGTCAGGAAACATAGCCCGGGCGTGGCCAGGCTCTGCATGAAGACCAGCGGCTTCAGATCCTGCCGCTCGATCAGCAGGAACTTCCGCTCCTGCTCGAACCCGAACAGGCCCACTCGGAACTCCACCACCGCCTGGGGCTGGTATTCGATCTCCTTGAAGTACTTCGTTTCGCATTGCGGCATGATTGATGGCGCGCCGGCAACGGCTGCGCAACCGGCGCACTTCCTCATTCAGGAATCGGCGGATCGGAGGAGGATCTTTAGGGAAAGCTCGGCCCAGTCAGTAGCTTACGGTGATTCTCCGATGGGGCGACACGGGTTCGTCGTCGGGATCCGCGGGCCAGGCGTTCTCCGGGGGCGCGTACTGCGCTGCGTAACTCTGGGGTGCGTAACCGGACGGAACCTGGCTGGACGCTACAGGCGGGTGCGCCTGGGCGGCGGGGGCCGGAGCGGAGACCTTGCAGTTCAGCCAGCCTTCCAGGAGGGTGGCCAGCAGTTTGGATACCTCGGCGAGCGGTGGCTCGATCTGCTTGAAGTTCGCCTCCAGCAAGCGGCGCCGCATGTAATCGTAGAGATCGGCCAGGGTGCGGCTGAGATCTCCGCCGGCGTCGTGATTGAGCGAAATGGTCAGCTCGGTTAGGATGACGCAGGCTTTGCCGATCTGTTTCGAGCGCGCCGCAATCTCGCCCTGCTGCAGCGACCGGCGAGCGTTCTCAACGGCTTCCAAAGCGCTCTGGTACAGGATCTGCACCAGTTCCACGGCGTCGGCCGATAGGATCTTATTCTCCAAGTAGGAATTCCGCACGCTGCTGTCCATTGCTCAACTCTAAAGCACATATCGGACGCTCGGGGCATTCTTGAGCGGCAATGTGGGCTGGATCTTGTGCCGGGTGGGCGCCCAACTACGGTAGAATCTCAGCATGAAAGCACTCGCTTGCTGGTTTCTGCTGGGATTTGTGGTCCTCGGACAGCCGAAACGGTCCGTAGAGGAATTCAAGACCGCGGCCGGCGCGGTCCGGATCACGCCCATTCGCCACGCCAGCCTGCTCATACAGGCCGGCGGCCAGGCCATCTACCTCGATCCGAGCCCGGGCGACTACACCGGACTTCCGCCCGCCGACCTCATCCTGATCACGGACATACACCCCGATCACATGGATGCCGCCAGGATCGCTCAACTTCGCCAGCCGGCGACCGTGATCGTCGCACCCGCCGCCGTGGTCAAGAACATTCCCGAGGCCGCGGTGATCCGCATCGGCGAGCCCAAGCAGTTCGGGAAATGGAAGATTGAGGCGATCGCCGCCTACAACATCCCGAGTAAGCCCGGCGCACAGGTGTATCACGAGAAAGGGCGCGGGGTGGGCTACGTGCTGAGCTACGGCGGGAAGCGCTTCTATTTTTCGGGCGACACACAGAACATTCCGGAGATGCGCGCGCTCAAGAACATCGATGTGGCCTTTATTTGCATGAATCTGCCCTACACCATGCCGCCGGAGGAGGCCGCCCAGGCGGTGCTCGCGTTCAAGCCCGCCATCGTCTACCCGTACCACTACCACGGCTCCGACTTGAAGGTGTTCGAGAAGGCGCTGGAGGGCAGCGGTGTGGAGGTCAGGATTCGCGACTGGTACTACTGAGCCTCTGCCTGCCGGATGCGGATGCCGCCGCTAAAGCCGCCCGGGAACCGCAGCTCCAGGATGCCGCCGGGATCGGTCCGCGCCTGGTGCATCTCTTCGGAGTCGGGCTCGACATCGTAGGCGCGCGAGGGGGCCAGCCCCAGGACAAACACCGTCCTGGCCTCATCTTTCACAGTGAACCGGGAGGCGGCCGCCACCACCGTGTCCCCAACCTGAACGGGCTCGCTAACGCTCGCCAGCGGATGGACTTTCGGCTCGCCGTCGGCGAAGGTCTGGAGCTGGCCGTCGAAGTAGCCCAGCCACACCGCATCGTCGTCCCAGCGGGAGCGCAGGAAGAGGCGGCCGAAGATCCGGTCGTGCACCACCAGTGGCAACGTGAAGTAGCTCAGACCCGGCTGATAGGGGTTGCCCCACAGGAATTCGTACGGGATGCCCAGGGGGCCGCGCAACAGGAAGCGGTCGTGCATGGCCCAGCCCTGCAAGTACTGGTTTTCCTCGGTGTTGTTGTCGTAGGCCAGCATGGCCAGATCGGCGGCCCGCGACATAGCCGCCAGCGCCAGGTCGGGCTCGCCGCCCTTAACGGCCGGGATGCGGAATTCATTCTCGGCCCCCGGATAGGAGGCCGGGTAGTAGCTGAGCAGGTGGGTCAAGGGAAGCTGCCTGAAGAAGGTGGGAAGCGATTGGCGCAAGTCGATGTTCAAGTTGTCCCGAACGGCATGCAGCAACTCGAACAGGGCGTAGGTTTCGGCTCGCGGGAGGACGTTGCGGCCGCGGGAGACCGCGGGAACGATTTCGCCGCGCCACCAATCCTGTACCAGGCTCTGCAATTCCCGCTGGCAGAGTTGGGGGGCGCCAGCGGCGAGCGCCGTCGCGGCCAGGGCGCGCGAACGGGCCTGGGAGATGGTCATGGCGGGCGGCCGCCGTTCGAGCGCGCGCTGGAGCTGGGCGGCCAGCGCCGCCGCCTGTGGCTCGCTGAGCAAGGGCTGGCACCAGTCGAAGACCAGCGCAATCTGGCGCAGGTCGCCCCCGGAAGCGAGCGCCCAGTCGATGGCGCGGCGGCCCGCGGCTTCCTCCCCTGCCACCTGGTAGTAGAGCGCCAACGCGAAACCCGGCTCGGCCAGGACGGCGTGGCCGGCCACCAGCGCCTCGAACTGCTGCCAGCGCTGGGAGCGGCGCTCGCGCTCCCGGCGCAGCAGGCGGATACGTTGCGGGCGCAGGAATAACAGGGGATGCTCGCCGTAGACCCGAAAACTCTCGATCCCGGTCCCGGCCGCCGCATCGCTCGCCGGTTCCACGGATGGCTCCCGCCCGTCCTGGCGTGGGCCAACCTGGGCTTGCAACGCCAGGCCGGCGCCGCAGGCCAGCAGGCCGGCCAAGAAGAGTCTGGAAGCGCCCATTGCGTTCGATTGTGTCATAGTGACACACCTGCTGCATCGCCCGGCCACGCGCCGCCGGAGCCTGCCAAATCCCGCCTCCCTGTTTTCAGTCGTTTCCCGACTTGCGTTCCTGGTATCGCACATGCTACACAGGATGCTGAATTGATGGAGTAGCTCTTTAAACCTGCCCTCTGCTGCAACAGGCAAAAAGGGGAGTGAGTGGGCGAAGATTGGACAGCGTGCTTGCGGGAGCCGATGTTTAGATGATGTGCCCCTCGCTCTTCGATTGCAGGTTGCAACAGAGGGTTTTTTTATAGCTCGACGCAACGGTCTCATTTTCTCTGCTTCTGCACTCTCACCCGGGATCGACGGGTTGCGGTAGCTGTCTGGCATTCATGGGAGGAACGATGGACGCGGGCCTCACCAGGGATGCGATGCGAAGCGGGTAATGGAATTCCAGACAGTCCGAGGCCGGATCCCAGCCCAACCAGGGCAAACCGCATCGGGAGTATGGAAACCCGATGCGGCTTTTTTTGCGCCACCCGCGCGGCGGGCGGACTCTCTCTGGATTTCGTGTCCCGCTGCGGGTCAATAGGATAGCGTGCCGGAGCGCGGTTGCTCGTTGGGGTTCGGCAGGTACAGCGTCTTGCAGCGCTCGCAGCGGTAAATCTCGGCGTTCTCGCCAAAGCGCTCTTTGATCTCGTCCCCGAAGAAATACCAGCGCTTCAGGTGCCCGGCGCACAGTTTGCCCTTGGCGTCCTTCTCGTTGCAGGCGCGCATGCGCGGAATGCGCCGCTTGACTTTGGCGCCGTCGCCGAGGGTGGCGACCAGTTCGGCGACGGGCGCGGGGGGATCCGGGGTGCTGTAAGTTGGGTTGGCCATAACGAGACTCGCGGCTGGGTTGCCGCTCGCCTCAAGTATATCAACCGGGATTCCCGTTCCGGTTGGCTGGCCCCCTCCGGCACGGCCGCGATCCGGGTCCTCAGGCGAACTGGCTCATGGCCAGGGCTGGGCCGGCGGCAGCGGTGTCCAGGCCGGCCAGCGCCAGGCCGTACCGGCCTTGCACGCCGGTTTTCTCGAAGATGTGCTTCAGGTGAACCTTGACCGTCCCCGGACGGATGCCCAGCTCGCTGGCCACCTCGCGATTCTTCAAGCCTTGCCCGACTAGCTCCATCACCTGCTGCTCGCGTGGCGTCAGGCCGATCCGCACGTCGCCCTGCGCTCGGCGCGACTCGTGGAACACGTTCCGTTCCATCCAGGTGGCTCCGGAGGCCACCGAGCGCAGGCAGCCCAGCAGCGTATCGGCATCGGCCGACTTCCGGATGATCCCTCTGGCGCCGGCCTGAATGAAGCGCAGGGCTTCGGCGCCGGTCATCGATACACCCCAGACCACCGCCGCCACGGGGAGGCCGGCCGTTCTCAGACTGGCCAGCGTGTCCAGCACAACCTGGGCGCCAAACGCCTTGTCCAGGACCAACAAGGCGGGCTGGGAGAGACCCACGGACTCCAGGGCGCCGGCGATCGAGTCGCTGGCGCGGAAGAACTCAAGGTCGGGACAAGCGCCCACCAGCGACCGCAAGCCCTCCGCGGTAACCGGCTGCGTGTCGCAGATCGCTACGCTAGTTTTCATCGGGTCGAGCTCCCTCTGTGCGGGGATCTTCGCCTCCCTTATAGAGCTTTAGTCCGCCGGGGGCGGGGATAGTCTCACAATTCGTGGCCGGGGGTCGATGCGATGGATAGCGCGGCACTTATGCCGCCTGTGCTATGCCCGACTCGCGCCTTCCCGACTCCGTTCGCGCCCTGCTGGTGGCGCCGGACCGCCAGATGGCCGACGAACTGAGGCTGCTGATCGAAAGCCAACAGCCCCGGACGGCTCTGACGGTGCTGGAAAGCTACCCGAGTCGCGCGACCCTGGCGGAGTACGCGGCCCGCGGCCTGCAATGCTGTTTTCTGGACATCGCCTCGGATGGCGCGACCGCCTTCGCCACGCTGTCCATGCTCAACAGTTCCTGTCCGGAGGCGCCGGTGTTCGCTCTGCTGCGATCGAACGCCCCGGACCTGATTATGCAGTGCCTGCGCCAGGGAGCCAGCGATTTCCTGATCCAGCCGTTCACCGTGGAGCAGCTCTGTAACGCGCTCGCCAAGTTGTCCCGGCGCCACCCCGCGGCGGGCGCCGAAGGCGAGAACTGCGGCCGGGTTTACTGCGTGATGCCGGGCAAAGGAGCCAGCGGGGCCACCACGGTAGCCTGCCACCTGGCCTACGCCTTGCAGCGGCAGGAGTCCGGCAAAGTGCTCCTGGCGGACATGGACGGGCTTACGGGCACGCTGGGGTTCCTGCTCAAGCTCAAGTCCCCCTACAGCTTCACCGATGCCCTGGCCCACGCCGGCAGTCTGGAGCAGGACGTTTGGAAGGTTCTGGTGAACCCCTGCCACGGCCTGGATGTGCTGCTCAGCCCGGAGAGTCCGATGGAGGGGTTCGGAGAAGCTGCCGATCCGGCGCCCATCCTGAGCTATTCCCGCCGGTTTTATGGCGCCGTGGTGCTGGACACCGGCGGCGCCTACGGAGACTGGAGCGTCTCGTTGGCCCGCTTGTGCGACGATCTCCTGCTGGTTTCCACCAACGAACTGGTAGCGCTTCACGCCGTCCAGCGTACCCTGGCGTACTTGGCCGGGAATGGCTTTGACCGGTCGAAGATCCGGCTGATCGTCAACCGCTACTCCGAGCAGGCCGGGCTGAGCCGGGAGGCTATCCAGACAGCGCTGGGGTTGGAAGTCTTCGAGACGCTGCCCAGCGACTACGAGGCGATACAGCGGTCCCTTATGGAAGGCAAACACGCGCCTCCGGCCAGCCATTTCGGGAAGGCCATCACCGCGCTGGCGCGGCACCTGGCGGGGGAAGCGCGCGCCGAGAAGAAGAGTTCGCTGTTCGGGGGGCTGTTCAAGAAGCGGGCGGGCTAGCCGCTTCGAGCAGGATCTCGAGCGTCGCCTGGGCGGTCTTGCGCCACGAGAACTGCGCGGCGCGAAGCGGCCCTTGCCGCGACAGGCGCTCGCGAAGGGTCTCGTCGCAAGCCACGCTCTCTATGGCCGCCCGCAGGGCCTGGGGGTCGAGGGGGTCGAACGTCAGCGCCGCTTCGCCGGCCAAGGAGGCGAGCGGCTCAATCGCCGAGCAGGCCGTGGGGAGTCCCGCCGCAAGGGCCTCCAGCAGGGGCAGCCCGAAGCCCTCGAAGGTGGAAGGGTAAACAAACGCCCAGGCGCCTCGGAAAAGAAGGTACAGTTCTTCGCGAGGCAGCCAGCCGGCGAGGCGGACCGCGCCCGGGAGCCCAAGTTCGGCGATGAGGCTCTCCAAGGCCGCGGTGTGAAACCCCCGCAGACCCGCGATCACCAGGCGAAACTCCGGCCGATGCCGCCGCCAATCCGCGAAGGCCCGGATGAGCGGCCCGAGATTCTTGTGCGGGTGCAGGGTGGAGGCGCAAAGCAAGTAGGGCTCCGACGGCCGATCCCGGCGCTCCCGGCCGATTTCGAAGAAATGCTCGTCCACGCCCGAGGCTACAACCCGGACCTTGCTCTCAGGCAGCCGGTAGTAGCGCAGAAGGTCGGCGCGGGTGGCCTCGGAGACGGCCAGCAGGAGCCGGGAGCTGTGCGCCGAACTCCACAGAAAGAGCCGCCAGAACGGCAGATCGAACCAGCGGAAGTACTCCGGGTGGCGCTTGTGCTGGAGGTCGTGAAAGACGGCGACCGTGGGGCAGGGACAGAGGGCGGGAGCGGTGAAGCCGGGATTGAAAAGCACGTCCAGCCGATGCCGTGCGGCGGCCAGCGGCAGCAGCGTCTGCTCCCAGAGAAGGCGCGCCGGACGGATCGAGGCTCGCACCGCCTGGGGCGCGTGCTGGAAGTTCGGCCGGGCCGGCGCCAGGCTGGTTCCGGTCTCCCGGTTGGTGAACACGACGTACTGGTTCGTCTCGTCGATCGCCGCCAGGGCCGCCAGCAGGCGCCGAAGGTAGATCTCGGTTCCTCCGACTCCGCCGGGGATGAGGTACAGCGCATTGACCCCGATGCGGAGCGCCACGTTAGCGAAGATCCTTCAAGTGGAGTTCCGCCTCGGCCAGCCCGGCCCGCGCCCGATCGTCGGAAGGGTCCAGGGCCAGGGCGCGGCGGTACTCGGCGGCGGCGGCCGGCCATTCGTTGGAGTTAGCGTAGAGGACGCCTCGGTAAAGGTACGTCGGCGGGAATCCGGGATCCAGCCCGGCGGCGGTATCGAGCGCCTGCAATGCCTCGGCGCGTTTACCTTGCTTGACGCAGACCCTCCCGATCTCCGAGTAGACATGCGCGCTCGGACGAAGCGCCGCGGCCTGGCGGAGCTTGTCCAGGGCGTCGTCCAGCCGATTCACGCAGTCCAAGGCGCCGGCCCACTCGATCAGCAGGCGGTAATCGGGCCTGGCCGCTTGCGCCGCGGCCTGGTAGCGGTCCAGGGCCTGAGGGCAGCGGCCTTCCGCGTAATAAGCGTAACCGAGCTGCTCCTGGACGCGCTGCTTGCCGGGCGACTTGGCGGCGGCATCCTCCCACAGCGCCGTCGCGCTGCTCCAGACCTGGCTGCGCTGCCAACACAGCAGTCCCGCGAGGAGTACGCATCCGGCCAGCGCGGCGGCCAGCGTTCCGCGCGAGGCCTTCCAACGCCTCAGGAATTCCAGCGCGATCAGGAGCAGACCGAGGATCGGCAAGTACATGCGCCGCTCGGCGATCGGATCGGCGATGGGCAGCACCGAGGAGGTGGGCGCGAGCAGCAACAAGAAAACGAAATAGCCGTACGAGGCTAGCGGGTAGCGGCGGCGGAAGTATAGCGCGGCGGCAGCCAGGGCGGCGAGGCCCAGCAGACCCCACAGCGCGCCGTGATCCAGCACCGTGCGTGAAATCGCAAAATCGTAATCTATCGTCTGGCCGTAAGGCAGAAAGAACAGGCGGATGTACACCCAGATAGCCCGGCACTGCGTGTAGAAGTACTGAACCCAGGTGAAATCCTTCAGGGCGAAGCCGGCCGTGTCGGCGCTGGCGAGCAGGCGCAGAATCGTGCGCGCGGCCAGCGCGCCAGCCGCCACCAAGAGCGCATAGAGGCGCCAATTGCGGCGGATGCCCTGGAACGAGAATCCGGGGTTCCAGTAATAGTCGGTGAGCAGCAACAGCGCCGGCAACACCGCCGTATGTTCTTTCACGCTCACGGCCGCGCCAAACAGAACGATCACCGCGGCGGCCGCCGGCCAGGAGATCGAGTCCGAGCGCCGGCAGAGGAAGACCGCGAAGGCCGCCAAGAAAAGAAGCCCGCTCAGAACCTCCGACCGGCTGGCCACGTAAGCGACCGATTCGGTCTGCACGGGATGCAGCAGGAACAGCGCGCCAGCGAACGCCGCCAGCGCCGCGCGCGAGAACCCGCTCTCGCCGGCCCGGGCCAACAGCCGGCGCACCGCCAGGAACACAAGCACGCTGTTGGCGAAGTGGCACAACACGTTAAACAGGTGGTAGGAGAGCGGCTCGGTATTGAAGATCCGGTAATTGGCCCAGAAGCTGAACATCAACAGCGGCCGTACGCCCGCCACCCAGTCGCCCAAGGGAGCGCGGGCAAACTCGGGCAGGCTCATGGGCAGGTAGGCGTCGTCGAACAGGAACGGGCCGCGCAGAGCGGGGCCGTAGGCCGCCAGCGCGGCCACCAGGGCCGCCGCCAGCGCCAGGGCGTAGTGCCAGGGGCGAAGCTGGAACGCCGCGGGCGCCGGAGCCTCGCTGGGGCGCTTCTTCTCAGCCGCGCGTTTGGATTTCTTCATCGAGAGACCGTAAGCGGTATTCCAGAATGGCCACCCGCTGCGCCAGCGCGATATCGCCGTCCTTCAGCGCCGAAATGACCACCGAGAAGCGATACAGCACCAGCAGGAACAGGCAGCCCACCAGGGTCAGCAGCGCCAGGGGCGGCTGGCCGATGCCCAGCAGCGCGGCCAGGTACACCAGGACGGGATGCGCGCGCGAGAGCACCAGCAGCGTCAGGGCCGCGCCCAGCCAGCTCACCGAGTACTCCACGCGAATGTGCGAGCGCCGCACCGAGAAGAGCACGCTGACGATCAGCAGCACCGCCAGCCCCGTGAGGAAATTCAGAAGGCCCTGCATCGTTATCCTCCGCGCGGTCACGGCCGCTTCTTGCGTTTTGGTTCGTACTTCAGCACGTTGACGAAAACTCCCAGCAGCACGTGAGCGATGTAGTACAGCGATTTTACCGCCGTGATGGTGCTCCTCCCAGCCAGGCGCGGGCGCATGCGGCAAGGCACCTCCACAAACCGGAAGGCCTTGCGCTGCAACACCACCAGGGCTTCGATTTCCGGGTACTCCAGCGGAAAGGTCCGGCTGAAGACCTGCAGCGCCTGGCGATTCACTCCCACGAATCCGGAGGTCGGGTCGTGGACCTCCTGGCCCAGAATCGGCCGCAGCACCAGGCGGAACAAACGGATGCCCAGCCCGCGGGCGAAGCTGGAAGGGTCCAGCCCGCCGTTGAGATAGCGCGAACCGATCGCCATCTGGCAGGAGGTGGAGCGCAAGGCATCCACGATCTTCGGGATGTAGGCGGGATCGTGCTGGCCGTCGCCATCCATGCGGATCACGTAGTCGTAGCCGAGTTCGTAAGCCAGCTTGTATCCGGCCTGCACCGCGCCTCCCAGCCCCAGGTGATGCGGCAGGCTCAGCACCTCCGCTCCGGCCGAGCGGGCGCTGGCTACCGACGAATCGGCCGAGCAATCGTCCACCACCAGCACGGGGATTCCGGGCACGGTCTCGCGGATCTCGCTCACCACTTGGCCAATCGCCCCGGCCTCGTTGAACGCGGGCACGACGATCATCAGGGACCCGGGCGCGGCGGCGGGAATCATAGCGCGGCCACCTGGCGCGGCGTAATCCAATGCCGCTCTAGCAGGGCGCGGAACTCCGGCGCGCCAATGTGCGCATGGCGGCGCACCGCCCGCCGCTTCCTCCACAGCTTCCCGGCGTGGAACAGCACGGCGCAGTGGGCGCGGGCCACCAGGAAGATCAGTTCGAGCAGGCCGTGATGTGCGCGGCGGAACCGCGCGGCGCTGCCCCGGTCCTCCAGGATTGAGACCAGGTGCCAGAAGTAGCGGGTCAGGACCGCCCCAGGCGCGCGCCACAGCAGACTGGCGGGATAGTTCTTCAGCAGCACCTGCAATCGGTTGCGCTCCACATAGTAGGCCTTGAGGGGCGAGGCGACCCCTGCCGTGCCGGAGTACTCGTGGTCCACCACGGCTTCCGGCGCATACAGGCACTTCCAACCCGCCCAGCGCGCCCGCAGTCCCAGATCGGTGTCCTCGCAATACAAAAAGAAGTCCTCGTCGAAAAGCCCGATCTCGTCGAGCATGGTCCGGCGGTACAGCGCCGCCGAGGCGCTCGGGCAGAGCACTTCGGCGGGATCGGCGAAGCGCTCCGGCGGCTCCAGGTGG
>Ga0326727_10020389_pt1 | contig 13171 bp, 11 predicted proteins | sample MB2enrmetagenome_FD_207643 | JGI IMG/M metagenome (GOLD analysis project Ga0326727, IMG submission 207643) | Lab enriched peat soil microbial communities from McLean, Ithaca, NY, United States - MB29MY | ecosystem: Environmental > Terrestrial > Soil > Wetlands > Peat | place: USA: New York...
ATTGCGGGGGATCTCCGGTAGCGAGGCTTACTTCTTGAACTTCACGACCTCGGCCAGCGCGCTGGAGGTGGCGGCGCGCGAGAACGCCAGCTCCGAGCAGTCGATTCACGAACTGCAGAGCCTGCTCCAGAAGATTGCGTTGAAGGAGAAGGTGCAGGAGTCGCGGGAGTTCGCGGCCACCATACAGAGGAGCCTCTATGCCGGCCTCTGGGACGCCAAAGGGATCAAGAACCGGGGGGTCAAGCAGGCCCCCTTCGTGGTGCTGATCGGGGCCCAGATGCCGTCGGTGCTGGCGGAGATCGCGTTTTTGAGCAATCCCAAAGACGAAGCCCAGCTCAAGCGTCCGGAGTACCGGCAGAAGGTGGCGGAAGCGCTGTACAAGGGAGTATCTCAGTACGCCGGGACGCTAAGTCACTTCCAGGTGGCGCGAGGCAAGGGCGCGGAAGGGCAGCAGTAAGTCGCCATTTGGCCGGCCTTGACTTACTGCGGGCAGAGGACGGTTTCAGGGCCGGCCGGGCCGTGTGGGCCGGGGACTCGGCAGGGTTCCGCGGAAACCAGCGGCAGTGCGCCGGCCTGGCTGACGGAGTAACGGATTCCGGCGATGGTCAGCCTGAGGGTGCGCTCTGCGCCGCTGTTGGCAGCCACCGTATAATTCACGACGCCACTGCCGGCGCCGGAAGCGGGTTGGGTCGGCGTCACCCACCCCAGCGGGCTGGCAGCGCCCCAGAAGCAGCCGGCTCCAGCGGTGACGGCGACTACGCCGGAGCCCCCAGCGGCCGGAAAAGAAGCGCTCGTAGAGTCGAGGCCGAAAGTGCAACCCTGCGGGTCGATGGCCAGGGACAAGGTGGCGGAAGCGCTGCCCGCATGGACCGCGTCGCCGGCATAGACGGCCGTGATGGAGTAGGGGCCGGCGAGGAGGCCCGAGGTGGAGTAGGCCGCGCTGGCGCGGGCGTCCAAAACCACGGTTGCGAGCGTCTCCGCGCCGATCATAAAGGATACCGTTCCCTGGGGGCCAATCGAATCGGTGGAAGCGACACGGGCCGTCAGGGTCAAGGGCGTTGTCGCGGCGGCGGGATTCACGCTCGAAACCAGCGACGTGGTGGTGGCGGGCAGCGGGGTGGCGAGCAGATTCCAGTTCGCGAGCAGCGCCGCGACGTCGATGGAGCCGAGGCCGGTTGCTTCGTCGTAACCTGGGCCGACGGAGAAGCCGGGCAGGCCGCCGGTTAGAGCGGTAGGACTGGGCACGCTGTTATTGCACATGCTCGGGATACTGGGGTCGCAATTCGCGACGCCGCTGGAAACCGCGGTTACATCGTGAAAGACGCCGGGGGACTGGATGGCCAGGCGATAAAGCGCCGGATTGAGGTTACCCTGGGGGCGGCCCTCTTTCTGGTTGACGAGCGCGGCAATGCCGGCCATGTCCGGAGCGGCTGCGGAGGTCCCGCACATGTAAGCGAACTTGAAGCTGGCGCCTTGCCCGGTGCAGGAAGCGCCCCAGGGAGCGAAACAGGCGAAATAGCCGTCGTGGCAGGAGGAGGTGAAGGAGATATCCGGCGTGTAGCGGCCCTGGTAACCGGGCGCCACGCCGGCCTGCCAAACGGGAGTGGGTATGTCGGCGCTAACGCCGCCTCCGCTGGCCGCGGCCTGGGTTGAGCCGTCTGTCGCCAGCGGCTCGTTCCAGGCGCCCTCCGGGATATAGCCGAAAGCGGATTCGTAGTTAGCGCCATTCGCCGCGGACCAGTAATGGCCCGGGTTACCGGCATCTGCGAACTCGGTGCCACCCATGCAAGTCGCGTAACTCGAGGAACAGAAGCCGTTGGGATTCTGGAATTGCGAGGCGGGCGGCGCGGAGAAGTAAGTGTCGCAACCCGCCGCGCCGGAGTCGCCGGAACAAACGAACACGGAGATACCCTCCGCGGCCGCCTGGCCAAAAAGAGTGTCCCAAAGGACCACGTCGGCACGGCCCATTCCGCTTTCGCAGGCTCCGTAGCTGATACTCACGATTTGGGCCGGGACTGGGTTGGCGTCGACAACGTACTGGGTGGGCACGACGAGCGTGTCGCTAATCACCAGATCGATGGTCGCGCCGTGGGCGATGCTGCCGGCGCGGGTGACGTCGAGGGTCGCCTCCAATTGGTCCTCGGAGAAGGTTCCCTGGGCGTTCGGAACGGTCTGTGGCGGGCCGGGGTCGGAACCGTCGGGAGGGACGATTACGGTTGGGTCTTGCACCGGGAGGCCGGAGAGGCGCTGGAAGTTTTCGATGTCCGCATTGTCGACGCGGGAGGTGCCGATGATGGCGATGGTCTGGCCAGCGCCCGTGATGGCGGCGGAGTAGACGGGATTCAGGTTGTAGATGGCGGCGAAATCCGACGGAAAAACATATTGGCTGCACCCGGCGCAAAGCGTGCCGCCCGCGTGCGATAGGCCCGTTGGAAGGGCCCGCGGACTGGCGACGCCGCCCCGGTGCATCGGATTAAGGCGGACGGTGTAAAGGCCGGAAACAGCGCGGATCACGGGAGCCAATGCGGCCGGAACGCTGGGTTCGGATGCCACCGAGATGCGTGGCTCGCCGCTCACGGAGTATCGATGCAGAGGAGCGTCGAAGGCCGCGCCAACCGCCGCCGCCGGACCGCTGAAAGCGATCAGCATCCGGCTGTTGGAGACGGAATCCACGTGGAGGTTCTCGGAGGCGAGCCAGTTGGCGACGGCGGCAATATCGTTGGCCGATGCGCCGAACCGCTCTCCCACCTCGACCGGAGTAAGCCAGCGGCGATAGTCGGGAGAGCCGGGCCGCTGCTGTCCGGCGAGAAACCGCTCGAAGGCGAACTGCCGCTCGGGCGATCTCGACAAAACGACGATGGCGTGCCGGATGGGCGAATCCGCGGGCAGCGGGCCGGCGTCGTTTTGGGAGTTCGCCCAGCCCGGGAGGTGGGCAGTCAGCGAAACCCGGCGGGCGCGGTCCACCGGTGCGAGCACCCGATCCGGCGCGGCCGCGGAGGCGCGCGCGAGCGGATGGCTCAGCGCGAAAAGGAAGACGGCGAGGATTCTGGCGTATGCGACTGGAGGCATGGCGAGCATCCGGGCCCGGAATCGACGGCGCTTACTCCGGCTTGTATATCCGCGGTACGAAGGTCTGGTCGGAAATGGGCGGACGGACGTAACTGCTCTTCTCCCGTTCGGGCAGCTTGATGGGGGCCGGAGTAAGATCCTTGTAAGGGATCATGGAGAGCAGGTGGTGGATGCAATTCAGGCGCGCGCACTCCTTGTTGTCGGCGTTGACCACATACCAGGGCGCCTGCTTGATGTCCGTGTAAGAGAACATCTCGTCCTTGGCCCGGGAATAATCCACCCAGCGCTTGCGGGATTCGAGGTCCATGGGGCTGAGCTTCCAGCGTTTGGTGGGGTCCTTGATGCGGGCCTGAAAACGCTTCTCCTGCTCCTCGTCGCTGACCGAAAACCAGTACTTGAGCAGGATAATGTCGGAGCGCACCAGCATCCGTTCGAACTCCGGGCAGGAGTGCATGAATTCCATATACTCGTTCTCGGTGCAGAAGCCCATGACGCGCTCGACGCCGGCGCGGTTATACCAGCTCCGGTCGAAAAGCACCATTTCGCCGGCCGCGGGAAGATGCGGGACGTAGCGCTGGAAATACCATTGCGTCTTTTCCCTATCGGTAGGGGTGCCCAGGGCCACCACCCGGCAGATCCTGGGATTCAGGGGCTCGGTGATGCGCTTGATGACGCCGCCCTTGCCCGCCGCGTCGCGGCCTTCGAAGATGGCCACCACCTTCAAGCCCTTGTGGCGCACCCATTCCTGCAACTTCACTAACTCGATTTGCAGGCGCCGCAGCTCCTTCTCGTAGGCGCCGTCTTTAAGAATCACGACGTCGGCGGACGGCTTGTCCTTCCCGCTATGTTCGGAATCGTGTTTGTGTTTCTTTTCGTTCTTGGGCATAATCGATCATCCCGCCTCTTTCCAACTCTTCCATTCCGCGATCACCGCCTTGACCATCCTCTCGGCGGCGCTATGCAGCCACCCCGCGGGGAGCTTGGCCAGATGTTGGCAGATCTGGCGCGCCTGGCCGCTGCCAATATGGACATTGGCGGTCTCAAAGCCCATGGCGGCGAGCAGGCGCACTTCATCGTGCTGGGCCGGCAAATCGGACAGCTCGATACGCCCGCAGTCCGGCGAGAGGCGCCGCACGATCCAGCGTCCTTTCAATCCGACATAGGGGTCCGGGCAGCGCACGGACTGGTCGATGATCTTCTGGTACAGAATACGCTTGGGCGTTTTCCGGGAATCCCAGACCCACGCGGAGGGCGCCATGGCCTTGGCTTCGCGCGCGATCCTGCCGCCGCGCCAATCGGCGATGGCGACGAACCGCTGCCGTCCCAGGCTGCCCAGGCCCGCGATGCGGTGCACAATGCGCACAGGCAGGTCCGGCTCGGGAAGCAGGCGCCGCAGCCCTCGCATGGCGCTGTCGGGCGGGGGCCGCTTAATGGTGAGAAGCCCATCCAGCTTCTGCCAGAAAGCCTCCGGATCTTTGAACTTCTGCCGGGCCATCTCCCGGAGGGCGGGGTGATGCTCGGCCAGGACGAAGGGCCGCCCGCCGGCCTGGAGCGCGGCGCGATAGCCCTTGAGGATGGCCTCCGCGGAGCCCTTCGCATCGATGGCGAGGCTCCCGCCGCCGGCCGCCAGAATGGCGCTCGCCGCCAGCCTCACCAGGTCGTTCGTGTAGGCCAGGGGCCAAGCTTCGTCGAAGTCGTTGATGCCCCAGATCAGCCGACCCTCGGCGTCGCGCCAGGTGCCGAAGTTCTCGACGTGGAGATCGCCCACCGCCAGACAGGACGGCGCCGCGGCGAGGTCTTTGCAGATTACGGGCCAGAGCTGGGCCCAGCGATAGAAGGTCGCGCGCAAAAAGGGAAACGGGCCTTCCCGCATGCGCTGGTGCTTCAACTTGAGGTCGGCCTCGACGATGGTGAGCCGGCGGCCGAGCCAGGCCTCGTACTTGGCCGTGGCTTTTCGAATTCCCATTCGCGCTCTCCTTTCAGCGCTGGCCCGCGGCGGCCAATCTGGCAGTGAGCAGCCAGCGCAGGCGGCCGCGCGGGTGCGCGTCGAAGCGGTCGACAACGAGCGCGACGAGCGCGCCCTTCTTCAACTCCACCAGCACCGAGGCCGAGCCCAGGAGGTAGCTCGCCGTCCGGGAGAGCAACGGCTCGTGGCCGGCCAGCAGGAGCGCCGTCTCGGCGCGGTGCGCCCGGATTTCCTCCCACACCGCCTCGGGAGAGGCTCCTGGCAGCAGCGCTTTGGTGAGCGCCACGGGCTGCTTGCAGTTCAGAATCCGCGCCGCCATCTCGGCCGATTGGGCGGCTCGGGGATACGGGCTGGAGAGGGTCAACGACGGATCGACTCCCGCCTTGCGCGCCACGCGCAGTACCAGCCGAAGCCGCTCCCGGCCCTTGGGGGTCAGCTCGCGTTTCTCGTCGGGGCGGCCGGGCAGTCTGGCCTCCGCGATCCCGTGCCGCAGGAGGTAGATTTCCATCAGTGCTTCCCATTGCGCCGCGCGGGCGCTCTGGCCTTGCGCGGCACTGGGGCGGGCTGCGCGCTGCGCAGGTCCAGCGCCCGGATGTGGTCCTGCAGTTCCGCGAAGATTGCGCCGGGGGGCTGGCTGGCATCCACGGTAGTGAAGGCGTAGCGTTTGGCCATGCCATCCAACGCCCGGATCAAGCGGGCCTGATAGCGGACGAAGCTCTGGTGCATGTCCGCGCCGAAGCGCATGTCCATCCCGCTTTCCCAGAAATCGAAAGCGCCGCGGCCCAATACCACGCGCGACACCAGGTCTTTCACTTCCGCCCGTAGATAGTAGACCGCGTGGGGAACCAGCGCGAAGCCGGCCACCTTCTCGATCCAGAGCTTGTCTTCGCCGCGCGCGATGGCCCGGGCCATGATGGAGAAAATATAGCGGTCGGTGAGGACCACGAAGCCGGCCCGCAGCGCGGGAATGATCTGATTGAGGAGCTGGTCCGCGAAGTCGGTGGTGTAGAACAGGGTCATGGTCACCGGGCCCAAAGTATTGCCGTTCTTGGCCTCTTTGATGCCCTTGCCGGCCAGCGCCGAGCGGGCCATGCCGGTATCCAGAACCGCGTGGCCCTCCTGTTCCAGCCACTGCCGGAGCTGCGCGACCTGGGTGGTGCGGCCCACGGCATCGGGACCCTCGACCACCAGCAAATGCCCGTGCAGCTCCGAGCAATCGACGCCCGGAAGCGGCTCGCTATAGAACTGCAGTGGTGGTGGCAGCGCCATTGGTCTCTCCCGCCGGGCTTCGCAAAACTCCGGCTTTCAAATGCTCGCCGATCGTCTCGTTCACGATCTGGCGCATCTGCTGTTGCTGTTCCTCGATGGAAAGCGAGGCGTCGATCACGCGGAAGCCCATCTCCTCCGCCATGGCCTCGTACTCGTCCAGAATGCGGCCCTGGAAGATGCGGAAGCTCTCCTCGACGTCGCGGCTGAGGCCCAGGTCCATGCCCGCCTCGTAATACTTGATGGCGTCGCGGCCGCCCAGGATGCGCTGGATGGCCACGTCCAAGGGAACGCGGAAATAAAACGCCAGGTCGGGGCGGATGGCGAAGCGGTACAGGTTGCGCACCCAGCGGCGGCTGACGCCGCGGGCCACGTCGCGCGCGAAGGCGGTGAAGGCGTAGCGGTCGGCGCACACGATGGCGCCGGCGCGCAATAGCGGCAGGATGTAACTCTCCGACCGGTCGGCGAAATCCGTTGCGTGGATCAGGCTGAAGGTGGTCGGCGTGAACATCTCTTTCTTTTTGCCGCGGCGGGTGGTTTGGCGAACCAACGGCGAGGAATTCCACTCGCTGAACGCTACCGCGTAACCCTGGCTTCGAAGCCAGCGGCTGAGCAGCAGCATCTGCGTGGACTTGCCCGAGCCGTCGATGCCCTCGACAATAATCAACTTCCCGCGGTTTCGGTTGGGAACGAATAGGCTCATAAGGGGGACGGTTCCACTCTATCATAGGATATATGCCCCGTTACGCGGCCATCGACATCGGCAGCAACTCCATCCGGATGCAGGCCGCGGAAGTCGCTCCGGGGAGCGCCACGCGGATTCTGGCGTCCGAGCGGGAAGTGACGCGGCTGGGGGAAGGGGTCTTCCGCAACGGCAACATGAACGAAGAGGCGATGCGCTTGACCTGCGACGCGCTGGCCCGGATGGCGGCGCAGTTCAGGGCGCTGGAGGTGGCGGGCATCCGCGCGGTGGCCACCAGCAGCGTGCGCGATGCGCGCAATCAGGCGGAGTTTCTGGAGCGGGCGGCGGCCAGCGTGGGCGCCCCGGTAGAGGTTATCTCCGGCCGCGAGGAGGCGCGCCTCATACACCTGGGCGTGCTGAGCCGCTGGCCACAGCCCGGCAAGCGCGTGCTGGTGGTGGACATCGGCGGGGGCAGCGTCGAAATCATCGGCGTGGAGGACGGCCGCATGGTGGAGGCCGTTTCGAAGCCCCTGGGAGCCGTGCGCCTGCGCGAGATCTTTCTAACCCACGATCCGCCCGCTCCGCGCGCGCTCCACCAGATGCGCGAGTTCGTGGAGGAGAAGCTGGCCGACGCCTTCCGCCGCTTCAGCGGGCACTGGGACCGGGCCATCGCCACCTCGGCGACGGCCGCGGCGGTGGCCTGCGCGATCGGCAAGGTGCCGCGTCCGAGACGCGACCACGTGGACCGGCTGCGCGCCGCCACCGCGCAGGTTCGCAAGCTGTATGCGAAACTCAGCGCCATGGATCTGCCGCAGAGGCGCAGGGTCACCGGCATCGGGCCGCGGCGCGCCGAGATCATCGTCCCCGGCGTGGGCGTGCTGCTGGAGATTTTGGAGCGCTTGCGGCTGCCTTCGGTGTACTACTCGGCGGCCGGCGTGCGCGACGGCATCATTGCGGACCTGGCCGCGCGCGGGGTGGGCCGGGAACTGGCGCGGCTCAGCCACGATCAGCGCAAAGAAGTGGAACGGATGTGCCTGCGCTACGGCGGATCGCTGAAACACGCGCGCAGAGTCGCGGCCATGGGGCAGGTGCTGTTCAATTCGCTGCTGCCGCTGCATCAACTGCCGCCGGCTTGCGGGAAGCTGCTGGAGGCGGCGGCGTACCTGCACGACATCGGGCACTATGTCAGCGACTTGAGTCATCACAAACACTCCTATTACCTGGTGGCGAACGCCGATATGCCCGGCTTCACGAACCGCGAGCGGGAGTTGATCGCCAACCTGTGCCGCTATCACCGCAAGTCGCTGCCCTCCTCGACGCACCCCAACAGCCGGCCGTTGAACGCCGAGGAGCGGCGCTGGTTGATGCGGCTCATCCCTCTGTTGCGGCTGGCGGATGGGCTGGATCGCAGCCACGATCAGCGGGTCGCGTCGCTGGAATGCCTGGTTCGGGATGGGCAGGTGATCCTGCAGCCCGCTTCCGGTTCCGATCTCGACCTGGAAGGCTGGGCCGCCGAGCGCGCCGGCGAAGTTTTTCGCGAAGTTTACGGAGTGCCCGTGACGATTCGGGCCGCGAAGGTGACCCGGTGAAACCGGAGATTCCCATCCGCAAGCACGCGAACCAGCTCGCCTCGGTGCTGCTGCGTCGATTCGCCTTTGAGGTGAACCGGGCCGCCAAACCGGGGAATTCCGAGGCGGTGCACGATCTGCGGGTCTCGATCCGCCGGCTCGCGCATTGCCTGCGGCTATTCGGGAAGTTTTTCCCTCGCGGCAAGGCCAGAGCGATCCGCGCGGAGCTGAAGGAACTGATGAGGCAGGCGGCCGTGGTCCGCAACCGGGACGTGGCGCTGGAGTTGCTCGAGCGCGCTGGGATGCGGCCCGCATCGCCGGTGATAGCGAAGCTCAAGCGGGAACGGGAGCGCGAGCATCGGCTGCTGCGGGAGACGCTACGGTTCTGGACGCGCAGTGGCGCTTTCAAGAGATGGCGTTCGCAACTGGAGCTTTGAAGATGGCGAAACGCAATCGCATCGAGTGGGACGAGGCGGCCAGCGCCGCGGAAAACGCGCGCCGGAAGCTGCCCGCGCTGGCGCAGACCTTCTTCGAAGCAGGCCGGAAGGCGGCCGGCGGGAAGGCCTCCGAGGCGGCTCTGCATCGCTTCCGGCTGAGCGCGAAGCGGCTCCGCTACACGCTGGAATTCTTCCGCTTCTGCTACGGGCCCGGCCTGGACGACCGCCTGGCGGTGCTGCGCGAGATTCAGAGCTGCCTGGGCGAGATCAGCGATTGCGCCGTCACTCGGGAATTGGCCGCCGCGACGCTGCCGGGGCGATCCGCCGAGCGGCTGGCGGCGGACCGATTCCTGCAAAGGCGGGCGCGCCAGAAAGCCGCGCAGTTCCGCCGCTACTGGCGGAGAGTGGTGGATGTGGCCGGCGCGGAGCGGCGATGGCGGAGTTACTTCGCGCGGGTGCGGGCTTAGGCAGATGGAGACTGGGATCAAGCCCGGGATCGCGAGGCCGGTCGGAGAACTGGCGGAAGGCCGCGGCGCGCGCGAATGCTTGCAGTGGTTCACGCGGGAGAAGCAGTGGATCAACGAGCAGCACCTGGCGCTGTGCCGCATTCCGGCGCCGACGTTTCTGGAGCAGAAGCGGGCCGAGTGGATGCGGGACCAGTTCGCCGCGCTGGGCTGTCCGACGGAGATCGATCGCGCCGGGAACGTGCTGGCGCGGCTGGGCCCGGACGACGGCTTGCCGCTCATCGCATTGACCGCCCATCTGGACACTGTGCTCGCGCCACGCACGCGGGAGGACATCGCCGTCGATCCGGATGGGACGCTGCGCGGCCCGGGGGTCTCGGACAACGGCGCGGGTCTGGCGGCGCTGCTGGCCATCGCGCGCGCCATGCGAAGTTGCCCGCCGATCGAGGATGCGCGCGCCGCGCTGCTGCTCGCGGCCAACGTCGGGGAAGAGGGAGAGGGCAACCTGAGCGGGATGCGGTATCTGGCCGGACAGAGCCCGCTCGCCGCCCGCATCAAAACGTTTCTGGTGCTGGACGGGCCGGCGCTCGACCAGATCACGTCGCAGGCCCTGGCCAGCCGCCGATTCGAAGTGGTTTTCACGGGGCCCGGCGGCCACAGTTGGAGCGATTACGGCAATCCGAATCCGGTCCACGCGCTGAGCCAGGCCATCGCCTGGTTCACCGATCAGTGCTACGCGCCGGCGGCCGAGGCCGGAGCGCCGCGTGCGTCCTTCAATTTCGGCACGCTCGAAGGCGGCATCAGCGTCAATTCGATTCCGGCGATGGCGCGCGCGAAGGTGGACCTGCGGTCCCAGGAGACGGCAACTATTGACGCCATGGCCGCGACGCTGGCCCAGGCGGCGGAACGGGCGCTGGAGATCGAGAACCGGCGGGCCAACGGCGCGAAACTGGTTGCGAAGATCAGGGAGATCGGCTCGCGGCCGGGCGGCCGGCTTCCGGAAGACGCTCCGCTGCTGGCTACGCTGCGCACGGTGGACGCGCATCTGGGCATACGCGCGCGGCTGCACCTGGCCTCGACCGACGCCAACATTCCTCTGTCGCTGGGCATTCCAGCGCTCTCGATCGGCGCGGGCGGGCAGGGCGGGGGAGGCCACACGACGGGCGAGTGGTACCATCCCGACGGCCGCGACCTGGGCTTGAGACGGATACTGCTCACCCTGGCCCTGCTGCTCAAAGAGGGCTGAGATAATGGAAAGTTGTCCCGCCCCGTTCTTCCGCGAGCCTGGCGCGCCGATCTGGCGCTGGCCTTCATCACGCTGATCTGGGGCGCGACCTTCGTGGTGGTGAAGCAGGCGCTCCAGGATTCTTCCACCCTCCTGTTCCTGGCGCTGCGATTCAGCCTGGCGACGGTCGCGCTGGGGCTGGCCTTCCGCCCTCGGTCGGACCAGGTTACGCGCTCGAAATGGCTGCTGGCCGGCGGCGTGGCGGCCGGAGTCTGTCTCTTCTCCGGGTATCTGCTGCAATGCGCCGGGCTGCGTTACACCACGCCATCGAAATCCGCCTTCATCACGGGCCTGTCGATCGTGATGGTGCCCGCGCTCGGGGCGCTGGCGCAGCGCAAGCTGCCGCACCTCTGGGAAATGGCGGGCGTGGCCATCGCCACCGGCGGCATGGCGCTGCTGACGCTGCCCGGCCAATCCTTGCGCATGGGAAAAGGGGACCTGCTGACGCTGGGCTGCGCGCTAGGGTTTGCCGTGCACATCTTGGTGGTGGGATACTACGCGCCCCGACTGGGCTTCCGAACCCTGACGCTAGTCCAGATCTCGACGGCGGCCGCGCTGGCGTTATCCAGTTTCTGGTGGGTGGAAACGCCGCTGATCCGCTGGCGGGCGGGGGTGGTGATCGCTTTGCTGGTGACCGGGCTGCTGGCCACCGCGCTGGCCTTCGGGGTGCAGGCCTGGGCGCAGCAATACACGACGCCCACACGGACCGCGCTCATCTTCGCCCTCGAACCGGTCTTCGCCTGGGTCACCTCGTATCTGTTGACGGGCGAACTGCTGAGCCGCCACGGAACGCTGGGCGCAGCGCTGATCCTGGCCGGCATTCTGCTGGTGGAATTGAAGCCAGCGGCCGCGACGGCACGCTAGCGGCATATAATAAAGGTACCTGTCCCTGGAGAAATCGCCCATGAGTTTCTTTGCACAACTGCGGCGGCAAAAGCTGCTGTCCGCGACGTTGCTGCTGTTTACGTTGTCGATCGGCATCCTGATCGGCACGCTGGTCACCACGGCCGTCCGCGCCGAGAAAGCGCAAGGGGGAGCGCCGGATGCGACCCCGCTGGTGATCCCCAACCCGGTCCAGATTTCCACGGCGTTCACCGCGCTGGCCAAGCAACTGGAGCCCTCGGTGGTCAACATCACCTCGACCTTCGGGCCGCGGCCCTCGCAGCAGGCGCGCACGCGGCGCCGCCAGGGGCAGCCGGATCAGGACGACGACGATCAGGGCGGCTCCGATCTGTTCCGGCGCTTTTTCGGGCAGGACCCCTTCGGCGGCGATCAAGGCTTGGCGCCGTATCACCGCGAGGGCACCGGATCGGGCGTGGTGGTGGATCGCAACGGTTACATTCTGACCAACCTGCACGTGGTCGACGGCGCCAGCCGCATCCAAGTGAAGTTCACCGGCGACCCCACCGAGTACGCCGCCAAGTTGATTGGCTCGGACCCCGAAACGGATGTGGCCGTCATCAAGATCGAGGACGGCAAGAAGCTGGTTCCGGCCAAGATCGGGAATTCCGACGGTGTGCAGGTGGGCGATTGGGCGGTGGCCATCGGATCGCCATTTGGCTTCGAGGCCACGGTGACAGCCGGCATCATCAGCGCCAAGGGGCGGGACATCGGCGGGGGCGAGCACCAGTTGCAGAAGTTCATACAGACCGACGCGGCGATCAACCCGGGCAACAGCGGCGGCCCGCTGCTGGACATCCAGGGGCAGGTGATCGGAATCAATACGGCCATCGCCACCGAGAACGGCGGATACCAGGGCATCGGGTTCGCTCTGCCGATCAACCTGGCGGTGAACGTTTACAACCAGATCGTCAAGACCGGCCGGGTGTCGCGCGGCAGCATCGGGGTCGGGTTTAACGGCAACGAGAAGCCCGAAACCTTCAAGGTCTACGGCGCCTCGCACGGCGTGTTCGTGACCCAGGTGACGCCGGGCGGGCCGGGGGACAAGGCCGGAATCAAGGTGGAGGACGTCATCGTCGCCTTCAACGGCCAGCCGGTGAAGGACGGGGACGACCTGGTTAGCCGGGTCTCCGCTACTCCGGTTGGCTCCGGAGCCGCCGTGACGGTGCTGCGCGGCGGCAAGAGGATGGACCTCAAACTGACGGTCGGCGAACGCTCCGAGGTGTGGGCCGACGCTCCCCAGTTCCGCCGCTTCCGCCACCAGGAGGAGGGCCGGGAAGAGACCTCGACCGAGGTCAAGTTCGGCTTGAACGTCCGGAACCTGACCGAGGGCCTGCGCGACCGTCTGGGCTTCGACCAGAAGGGCGGCGTGCTGATTGCCGGGGTGGTGGACGGCTCGTTTGCCGAGGATATCGGCGTTGCGCCGCGGGACATCCTCATGGCGATCAACAAGCAGCCGGTGAATTCCGTGGACGACCTGCAGCGGATTCAGGCCAAACTGAAGCCTGGCGATGCGGTGGCATTCCGGGTGATG